>Ga0209777_10003041_pt1 | contig 21248 bp, 22 predicted proteins | sample FrelakmetHBP12HB_FD_187147 | JGI IMG/M metagenome (GOLD analysis project Ga0209777, IMG submission 187147) | Freshwater lake sediment microbial communities from the University of Notre Dame, USA, for methane emissions studies -HBP12 HB (SPAdes)... | ecosystem: Environmental > Aquatic >...
ACAGAAGCTTCTCCAAGCAGTCCAAGCCCTATCGTAAGCAGGCGGTGATTGTTGACGAGCAAAAGGTCTTCGTGGAGAAGGACACTGAAGGCACGCTTGTTGGATTCTGGTTTCCCGACTACATCCAGGCTGTCAATCTGCCCGGGCTCCATCTGCATTACTTGAGCAAAGACCACCGTTCCGGTGGACACACCTTGGACCTCGCCATGAGCAAGGCTAAAGTGTCGCTGCAGCCAATCTATCAATACTTGATCGTCCTCCCGAGCTCGGGCGAGTTCCTAAAGGCCGATCTTACGGGGGACAAAACCCAAGAGATCAAAAAGATCCAGGGCAGATGAAACTGGCCTTTTAGAAAGTCTAGGTGAATTACTGACTCGTTAGGTAGCCCACACAAGCTGCTGTTGCTTGTGTGGGGGAGTTCCTTATCTCGAGGGCGGACTACCACCTGAAACACCTGGGGCTGTGGTTTGTCAAGTCAAGACCAATTCCCAAGGCCCATCCCCCGCCTTCCGGATGCATTGGGGATCAGTTCAAATGGTAATCCTCACTTAAATTTTAAGCTGACCGTTGTGTACTTGTAGGTGTAACCTGTTCCCACTTCCCCCTTCCTTTTTTTGCTGAAGGGTTCATTTCGATTCTTCCTCCTCATTCCGGCTTTTCTGCAGAAAGGCTTGGGGCAGCTTGTATTACTGCACTTGGGGGATCAGAACACTATGCGACCGTCGTGGACAAAGACTCTGTGATGAGCCCTGTCGGGTGGGCCTTGTCCCACCGGGAGTTTTGCCTTTTCCCTGCCAGAGAGCTGAACAGTTCCGGGGAATCATGTAGGGAAGGAAGTTGCGCTACGGGACAACGAACCGTGGTTCGCCTTCAGGCCACGCTCTTTTGAAGTCGGTCTTCACGATGCTGCTTCACAGCCTTTGTGATATCTCCTGTCACAGCGCCTGAAAAAACCAAGACCCCAGCTTTAATATGCAAAGGTGATTCCTTCGCCACCGGTTTCAATATAACCTCTTCATCAGCGCGCTCAACTTTCAAAACCTGTCCGGGCTTCAGGTCGAAATGGTCGCGGATATCCTTTGGGAGGACCACTCTTCCAAATTTATCCAGTCTTGTTTCCATGAGACCTCCCTTGATTGGCATTTTACAATACCAATTGGCAAAAGTCAAAGCCAACAACCCCTTTTTGGTGACTGCCTTTGCGCCGGGGGTCAAAAAAGACAAAAGCGGGCAGACACAGGGGTCTGCCCCTACGATACCATAAGCTTGACTCTGAAAAAGGCTTTGCAGGCGGTCTATTTCCGCTTCGACCACGGGACAAAGGGATAAATCACATCGGCGGTCTTTCCTTCAAAGGGATAGACCATTTCCATTTTTCCCTTGAGCACTTGAACCGCAGAGCTGTGGATTTCAGTGTTCTGTCCTGCTTTGTTCCAGGCCATGGGCCCCCAGACTGTGGTGACTTTCATATTGCGAAGCGTCTCCGTCACCTTATCGACATCGAGTGTTCCTGCCTTCTCGATCGCCATCTGCAGGACTTCGCCCGCCACACTCGCTGAAGTGGGGTGGTAGCTGGGGACGTACCCGAAACGCTTCTGCATCATGTCGGAGTAGTTCTTAGCCGTTCCGAACATATCATCCTTCCAGGGTGAGAAAGGGGTCCACCACTCGCATCCCATGACATATTCCGCGTCCTTCCCGAGGTTCTCAACAAAGGCCGGAAGCTGGGGCCCCACCGACAGCCCGATCATTTTGACATCAAAATTGGCCTCCTTCATCTGTTTGGTAATAAGCAGGCCGTCGTTGAAATAGGTTCCTCCTAAGAGGATGTCCGGATTCTTGTTCTTGGCTTCAAGGAGGATCGAGGAAAGGTCTTTAGCATCCTTCGGGTATTTTCCCTCATAGACGACATTTAACCCTTTCTCTTTACAGTAATCTCTCGCTCCCATGCCACAGTATTCGGGAAAGGAATCATCGGCCCAGATGACCGCTGCCGACTTCGCCTGGGGGCTCAATTTCTGGGAGAGATCAACGACGGGTCGAAGATAATAGGTGGCTGGGGGCAGAATCGAGATGATGTATTTAAAACCCCTCTCATAGATATTGACGGCGTTAGCCTGGCAGGCAACGGTAAGAACTTTATACTTTTCACCGATCGCACTGGTGGCGAGGGTGATACCGCTTCCATAGGGACCCAGGATGAATTTCACCTTGTCTTCCGTAATCAGTTTCTCGGTCAGCTTTGCTCCGGTCTGGGGATCGCTCTTGTCGTCATAGAAAATGATTTCTACTTTATATCGATCATTCCCTACTTTGATTCCGCCCTTTTTATTGACCTCTTCCATCCATAAGGTATACCCGTCCTTGACATAGCCTCCCTCCTTGGACAATCTTCCGGTGATACCGACAGAAGCCCCAAGTTTCAAGATCCTTTCAGCGCTGAGCGCTGAACCGACTTCCCAAACCAAAACAAGCGACAATGCGAGAAGAACAAGTCCATACTTTTTCATGAGAATTCCCTCCTTTTTGAATAGACGTTGACTCTATCTGTCTTCTTTCCCCAAATCCCCAAGGCCCCAGTCCCCCAATCCCTGATTGCCTAAATCCCTAAATAGGCTTCCCTGATTCGGTTGTCATGAAGCAGATTCTCTGAGGTATCGTCGGCGATGATCTTTCCGGTCTCGATCACATATCCCCGGCTGGCAAGTTCAAAGGCGGTCTGGACATCCTGCTCCACGAGAAAGATCGAAATTTTTCTCAGCCGGTGAATCTCACGGACGGCATGGACCAGCCGGTCAACCATCACCGGTGCCAACCCGAGGGAGAGCTCATCGACAAGGAGGAGCTTGGGGTTCGCCATCAACCCGCGGGCGATCGCACACATCTGCTGTTCCCCTCCGGAGAGGGTTCCTGCCTGCTGATGCCTCCGTTCCTTCAGGATCGAAAAGAGATCATAGATCCATTCGAGGTCTTTCTGAATGCCGTTTGAATCCGGCCTTGAGTAGGCGCCCATGAGGATGTTTTCTTCAACACCCATCCAGTAGAAGAGCTCCCTGCCTTCCGGAACCAGGGAAATGCCCAGGGGAACCCGTTGGTAGGGCCGCAATGATGAGACATTCTTGCCCTCGAAGAGGATTTCTCCTGCGAGAGGCTTCAGGACGCCAATCAGGCCCTTCAATAGAGTTGTTTTGCCAGCCCCATTGGAGCCTGCGAGGGCAACGATTTCTCCCTCATCGATCCTGAGGTGGATATCCCAGAGGACCTGAATGTCTCCATATCCTACATTTAGGCTGCGGGTTTCAAGAAGCATCTCGGCCGACCTCGAAATAGGAAAATAGGGACACTTCCCATATTTCCCTTCGGATACCGCGGCTCGAGAATAGAAATATGGGAAGTGTCCCTATTTCCTGGCTTTAGCATAGCGTTCCCCTAAATAGGCCTCGATGACGTGGTCGTCCCGGACGATCTCCTGAGGGGTCCCATCCGCGATCTTCCTTCCATGATGAAGGACCATCACCCGATGGCAGAGGCCCATCACGGCCTTCATCACATGTTCGATGACCAGAAGCGTGATCTTTAGCTCCTGGTTGATCCGGGTGACGAGGGCCATCATCTCTTCAATGTCCTTTGAATTGAGTCCTGCCATGACCTCGTCGAGCATCAGAACAGTGGGGCTCATCGCCAATGCCTTGGCAAGGTCCATCCGTTTACGAAAGGAAAGGTTGATCTGATCCACAGAGGCATTTCGATAGTCCTGGAGGTGGACATACTCGATCCAGCGATCCGCCTCCTGAAAAGCCGTCCTGGTCTTACGCTCAATCCCTCCTTTGCCAAAGAGGGAACCGATGACCACATTCTCACGAACGGTCATCCCGGGGAAAGGCTTCACGATCTGAAAGGTTCTGGCAATCCCTTTCCGGGCGATCACGGCCGGTTTCAATCCGTCGATCTTCTCATCTTCAAAGAAGATTTCACCCTGAGTCAGGGGGTAAATCCCCGTAACGAGGTTGATTAGGGTCGTCTTTCCCGCACCGTTGGGGCCAATCAGTCCCAGGATTTCGCCCTGCTGGAGATGAAAATCGACCTGATCGACGGCCGGCAAGGCTCCAAATAATTTTGAAACGGATTTTCCCTCTAAAACAGCCATCCGGTCCTCATATCGACTGATTCCTGACGTTTCGGATGAGCGACGCGAGCGAGATCTTCTTGCGAAAGAGTTCGAGAATCCCTCTCGGGATGAAGATGACGACTCCCACGACGATGATCCCGAGGATAAGCATGTGGAGCGTTAAAAATTGTCCCCATACGGTTTCCGAGATCAACTCGAGAAGGAAGGCTCCGAGGATTGGTCCGAAGACGGTTCCGGCGCCTCCGAGCATCATCATGACGAAGGCCTTCACGGCAATCATGATGTCAAAGGCTGTGGCAGGCTCGATGAAGCTGAACCAGTAGGCAAAGACCCCGCCCGTGAGCCCGGTGAGAAAGGCGGAAATCGTCCAGGCGATCACTTTGCAGGTAGGCGCGAAAATTCCGGAAGCCTCTGCCGCATCCTCATTATCGCGGATTGCGCGAAGAGCATATCCTAAACGTCCCCGCGCGATCAAGAAGTTCGCTAAAATGGTGAGGAGCAGGAGGCCGAACATAATGAAATAGATCATGGCATAAAAATTCTGGATTTCCATTTGCGGCAGGGGAAGGGTGATTCCCTTACCCCCTCCGGTGAAGCGTCCCCAGTCGAGGGCGATCTGTTCAACCGCGCGATTGATCCCGAGGGTGGCAATGGCAAAATAGTGACCCCGGAGCCGGAGAATGGGCAGGCCGACAAGGACGGCAAAGATGGCTGCGAGAACGCCGCCGACCATCACTCCCGACCACCAGGGAAATCCCACCCGAAGCATCAGCATGGCTGTCGTGTAGGCCCCGATACCGAAGAAGACGATATTACCGAAGGCAGCATATCCTGCAAACCCGGCAATAATATTCAAGGCGCCGGTGATGATGGCATACATGAAGATCGAACTCGCCACCCGGATCCAGTAGCCTTCGATGAATAAGGGAAGAGCCATAAATCCCAGCCCGATGATGATTCCGATGATAAGTCGGTTCTTTTTCACTTCTATATCTGCTCCCTCAAAGAGAAACAATAACCATTTCTCAATGGTCAATTGCCAATGGTCAATAAACAACCCTTTGAAAATTGATTATTGATAATTGGTCATTGCCCATGTCCTATTGGATGGGTCTTCACTTATACTTGGATCCCACGATTCCCTTTGGCATGAAGATGAGGACGAGAATCATGATGATGGCGCTGATCGCCTCCTGAAAGCCGGTTCCCAATAGCCTTGCGCCCATGGTTTCGACAATCCCGAGAATGAGACCTCCGATGATCGCTCCCAGGACGTTACCGAGGCCGCCCAGGACGCAGATGATGAATGCCTTCATGATGAAGAAGCCGCCTTCAAAGGGAGTGAAGGATTGGACCATGGAGATCAACGATCCGCAGGCCCCTGCGAGAGCTGCACTGATGGCGAGGGTAATCGAGTAAACCCTTGCCACATTGACTCCAACGATCTCGGCGGCCTGCCTGTTCTGTGAAGTGGCCCGTATGGCATTTCCAGTCCGGGTCTTAGTCAGATAGAGTTGCAGGGCGGCCGTCAAAAGAATGCAGATTCCGAGGGTTGCCAATCGGATATAAGGGATGTTGAGAGTTCCCAACTGAAAGTTGGTTCCGGAATAGGACGGAGTGACGGACCGATAGTCCCCGGTGAAGATCAATAGAATCACATTAATGAGAACCAGGTCCAGCCCAAACGTCAGGATCAGGCTGAGAAAGACGCCGACTTTGACCACAAAGTTAAGGAGGAATTTTTGCGTGGAATAGCCTATCAGGAAAAGGATGAACATGGAGAAAGGGATGCTGAGAAAAGGGTCGAGGCCGACGAATTTAAACAGGAAGAAGGTGACGAAGGAGCCGATGACGATCATGGTGCCGTGGGCGACATTGATCACATCCATGACTCCCCAGGCCAGGGAGAAGCCCACGGCGATGTTGGCATAGATCGCGCCGAGGAAGATCCCATTCAGAAGAATCTGGAGTGCCAAGATCATCCCCCCAAAGGAAAGTCGGAGAGATTTTAACACGATCAAAGGGATTGTCAATAGAATTGACGAAACCTGCGTATCCGCTTATGTAGAAAATAGCACCCAATATCTCCTCTCCCCTGACAGGGGGAGAGGATTGAGGTGAGAGGGAAACCCGCAATGTCCCACCCTCACTCTCTCCCGCCAGCGGGAGAGGGAAATTAGAGGGGATTTTCATGGTTCGAGGGTGCCCCCTCGGGAATGACCATTAGTTGGGAGAAAAACCTGTTTTCTTATCGGCAGATGTAGGGGCGGGTTTTAAACCCGCCCGCCTGGGGGCTACGGGAGGACATAAAGCTTTCCTTTAGGGCAAAAGGAGTTGTGTTTTGGCTTCCGTTATTCTATTCTGAAGGTGGATCCGCTGCGCCCTTCGGCAAGCTCAGGCCAGTCTTGATCCACCCTACTGGTTTTTGCTTCAAATGGCTAAACAGTCATCAAACGTTTAGAACCCATATGGCCACTCCGTCGATGGAAAGGTATAGGCTCTTTGCCATCTCGTCACCGGGACTGGAACCTTTTACAGCCCAGGAGCTTCAGCACCTCGGCGTGAAATTATGCCATCCATCGCCTGAAATGGAAAATCCCGTGATGTCGAAAGAGAGCGGGGATGGAGAAGGAGGGGTTGAATTTTTTGGCTCCCTGGAGGATGTCTATCGGGTAAACCTTCACCTGAGAACGGCGAGTCGCGTGCTTGTCCGGTTGGGAACTTTTCTTTCCGCTACGTTCCCCGAACTCCGGCGAAAGGCGAGCCACCTTCCATGGGAAAGCTTCCTGCCTTCAGGCAGTCCTGTGGCCCTGAGGGTCACCTGTCATAAGTCGCGCCTCTATCACCAGGGGGCCGTTGCAGAGCGTGTCGCGGGGGCAATCGCTGACCGGTCTGGCGGATTACCCCCCGTTCAGAAATTTGATGAAACGGCCGGCATTCCTCTTCCCCAGTTGATCCTGGTTCGTTTGGTGGACAACTTCTGCACGATCAGCGTGGATTCATCGGGAGCGCTTCTTCACCGACGGGGATATCGTCTCGATACGGCGAAGGCTCCCCTTCGAGAAACCCTGGCTGCCGGTATGCTACTCGCTTCCCGATGGGACGCTTCATCTCCGCTCATGGACCCCTTCTGTGGATCGGGAACGATCGTCATTGAAGCAGCTCTCATGGCCCACCATTTTCCACCGGGTCGTTTCCGCCGATTCGCTTTCATGGACTGGCCAAATTTCGATTCCCGGACGTGGGAAAAGATGCTGATAGAGGCAGATCCCCGGCCCGCGGCACCCCTGCCGAAGTTGATTGCCTCCGATCGCGATGAGGGGGCAATCAAGGCTGCCCGGGCCAATGCCCAACGGGCAGCGGTGGCAGACTCCATCGACTTTTCCTCTCGCTCCATCTCCTCGATTCAACCTCCCCTCGGTTCGGGATGGGTCGTTACAAATCCGCCCTACGGCGTTCGTACGGGCTCAAATAGAGACCTCCGCAACCTCTACGCCCAACTTGGCAAGGTCCTCCGCGCGAAATGTCGCGGATGGCACCTTACCATGCTTTGCAGCAGTCAGATGCTCCTTCACAGCACTGGATTGAGATTTGACGAAGGGATCACCCTCGATAACGGGGGATTGAAAGTGAAACTTGTAAAAGGCAGGATTGATGAGTGAGGATTTCCAGGTAGCGGGGGAACCAGCGCCGAGTCGTCCGTTAGGGATTATTAGCCCATGGGATGAAGCTGAGAAAAGCTGCTTCTGTGAACCATCGGCCTTTTTTCCCGGTTAGGGGGCCCTTTCCCGGCAAAGCTTGCTTGATCCAGGTCAGGGTTACCGGGCGGCGTGGACAGCTCTCTATCGGGGGATATTCTCTTTTCGCTCTGAGAGAGCCAGTGATTCAATTCCTCCAGGACAAAAGGTTTTTCAAAGACTCGGCAATTAAGCCTTTGTGCCTGTTCAAGCTCGGCTTGGGTCCAGCTCCCGGACATAACGGCCACGTTTGGAATCTTGCATCCTTGCTGTTTTTGACCTTCCAGATATTCCAACCCTGTCATGCCAGGCATGCGTACGTCAGTAATCAAGATGTCACAGCAAGAGTGTTCCTTGAGAGAATCACTCTCGTGGGTTAACTGTGCGATGCAGACGCCCGGATCTGGAAAAGCGAGAACTTCGTAGCCCCGAAGTTTCAGAATAATTGAAAGGGTTTCTCGAAGAGCGTCATTGTCTTCAAGAACGATTGCCCTTATTTTCATGTTTCGCCTCCTTGCCCTTGAACAGGCATGAGAGAAGGTCTAATAGAAAACGGGATTGGCCGTGTTTGTTTGGAAAGGAAACCTGTCATCTGTTGTCAAATAACAGCAAAACACATGCCATTTTTATCAATAAACTCAATCTGCTGATATGAAAGGGGTTTTCTGACGGGCGATAATCCAGAGGAATTCCAATTGAAGGAATTTTTCTACACCGTCCAGGTGGCTCTGAATAGAACTTGTTGAATTTTCAATTGATATTGAAATCATCTATCTGAAGGCTATTTGCTACAAGCTGGAAAATTATTTTCGAGGCCCTAAGTTTCATGACTTTTGGGTATGGATATCATGGAGCGTGGGCCTGTCTTCTCAGGGAATTCGAACTCGTGGACAGGAAAAGAAAAATGAGTTAGCTTTCGCAGGGACAAAGACGGTGTCCATGTGAGAAAGTTCGGAGCCTTCCTATGAAGAGAAAATTCTACATTCTGGCCCTCGACATTGGAACATCTTCCACGAAAGCCGGCCTCTTCGATCAGGATTACAACCTGGTCATAACGGACAAAGTTGAGTATGCCTATGAGACGACAGGCATGAAGGTTCAGATGGATCCGGAGAAGATATGGAGGGCCTTTCTGGAAGTCACAGGAAAACTGAGAGAATATGCCAACAAAATTGAACTGATCGTCCAATGCGTATTGAGCCCTTCCCTCATTCCCATGGACTCATCGGGCAATGCCCTTTACCCCTCCATTCTTCATTGGGACCGAAGGAGCGCTCGCCAGGGAAGAACGGCCCTCGCCCTTATCGGCAAAGAAAGGTTTCTCAGCCTGGCAGGCAACCTTCCCTATCCTGGGGGAATTTCCCTGACAGGTCTTCTCTGGCTCAAGGAGAAGGAGAGCGAGATCTTCAAGAAGGCATTTAAGTTCGGCCATATGAATACCTTCTTTATCAAGAGGCTGACAGGTCAATGGAGTATCGATCCCACAAATGCTTCCCTGGTGGGGCTTTATAACACGGTTGCCTATGGTGACTGGATCGAGGAATTCTGCCAGGAACTCGAAATCCCTCTCGGAAAACTGCCTCCTGTCATCCCCTGTTTGAAAATCGTGGGTTCCGTAACCCGGGAGGTAGCAGACGAAACTGGAATCAGATCGGGAACTCCTGTTCTCATGGGCTCGAATGATACCTCCAGCGCCGCACTCGGGGCCGGGGTCCTTGAGAGCGGTCAAATCCTCAATATTTCAGGAAGCGGAGAGCTTCTCGCCATCTGCCTCGACAGGCCGATTCCGGATGAGAAATATTATCTCCGCGCCCATCCTCTTCCGGGGAGATGGCTCCTGTTCGATCTTACCCTGGCAGGGTTTGCCTTTGAGTGGTTTCGCCTCCAGTTCTGCAGGGAAATGGGTGAGGATGAATTTTATCAATCTTATCTTCCGAGCATTCTGAGCGAGAGAAGAAGGACCCCGGTTCGATTCCATCCCTATCTGGCCGGAGACCGGACCAGTCTGAAACAAAAGAGGGCCTCCTTCTCAGGATTGACCCTTAGCACAAGCAGGGATGAGTGCCTATATGCGGTCATGGAGGCAGTCATCAATCGAACGGAGCGGCTTCTGAATAAAGTGAAGAAGGGCATAGAGCTGGAAAAAATGATCCGCCTCACCGGGGGGGCAGCCAACCAGGCCTTGATGGACTATAAAAAGAGGAGATTTCCGGAATACGAGATTGTCGTGATGGAGGATTGTGCCCTGCACGGATGCGCCTTCATGGCAAGAAAAATCCTTGAAGGCAGTTGTTGACCCACAGAAGGTGATTCCGCCGGAGAGGGATTTTAAAGAATTCTACTGCCTGAAGGAAGAGTCCCTCACTTTTAATCTGTTGCTCGTGTCTTCGACCAGAAATGGCGAACAGAGCAATCCCACGCTCATCTTCTTAATCCAGATTCTGGCCATCTTAACGGTTTCTCCGTCCAGATTCACAATACTTGGCAGCTCTTCCGCAAAAGAAATATCCCTGCTTCTGAACTCGTAATAGAAAGGGATGCTGCTGTAAGGATCCGGCACCAGGATGATCTTCTTCGGATCATACGGATGCTTATGCGGAGCTCCTGAAAAAGGGACGTGGGCCTTCCTCAATTCCTTCAAATCCCCAGGCTTCTTACGGGCTTCGATCTCAAATTTCTTCATCTGTTGAGGAAAGTTTCTGCTCGCCATCTTACCATCTCCTCCAAAGTTTCATTTTGACCGATCGGGATCTAAAATACCAGAAACGTATCAAATCAGCTCTTTGGATTAGTCCGGTTTCCCATTGCCGTCATAACACCTAATTGATTATTGCTAATCGACCGTTTTGCAGTGATCTCTTTGGATCCTCCCTTCATTTGATCGAGACGACTCGCCCTCCTGTCATTTTAATAAGATCGGGAGGAGTGAGCCGAAAAACAGCATGGGGACTTCCGGCGGCAGCCCAGATCTCTCCATATTGGAGCAGGTCTTCATCGATAAAGATCTCCGGCCTCTCAAGATGACCGACTGGAGGGACCCCGCCGATGACAAATCCTGTTTTCTTCCGAACGTAATCGCCATCTGCCTTCCCGACAGGTTCAGCGATGAGTTCAGCCATCTTCTTTTCATTCACCCGGTTTGGACCACTGGCGATCACCAGGATGGGTTTATGCGTCTTTCCGCTTTGAAAGAGGATCGACTTGGCGATCTGTTCAACCCTGCACCCCACAGCCGCGGCAGCATCCGCGGAGGTGCGAGTTGTAGACTCCAGCTCCACGACCTCAATCGAAAAACCGAGGGCCGTTAACGTATCCTGAACCTTTTGTACACTTGGACTTAAAGCGGTCGGCATAGCCTACTCCTGTTCTCCATAACATGGTTTGGCCAAAGCATAGAGCAATTTTATAAAAATACTCGCCTTCGGTCAATGGTCATCTTTTTCTCCCCAATCCCGATTTTGAAAGAGGAACCTTTCTCCCAAGCCGTCATTGCAACTCCCGCTAAGAACGGGGAATGAAATCTTTCTGAATTCAAACGGTTACAAAAGAAACGCATGGGATGAAAAGAGGCTTTCGAATAGCCTACAAGGGTTGAAAATCCGGGATGGGAGTGTTAAAGGAAAGAAAAGCCTTCGCATGGAGGGGGATAGAATGCGATTCTCGATTGAAACCGAGTTATTCAAAATCCTTCCTGACCTCACGATCGGGGTTGTGGTTGCCTTTGGAGTGGATAATAGTCGCCCCTCCAAAGAGATCGATGACTCCCTCAGTGAGGCTATCGAGCGGGTGAGGAGGGATTTTGCTGTAGACAAGGCTCAGGACCATCCGAGAATCAAGCCCTGGCGAACGGCTTTTTCGAAATTGGGCATTTCTGGAAGCAAATTTCCAAGCTCCATTGAGTCGATGGTGAGAAGGGTTTTGAAAGGGGACCCTTTTCCAAGGATCAATCCTCTTGTAGATCTTTACAACAGCGTCTCGCTGAAATATCTCGTCCCCATGGGAGGCCATGACATCGATACTCTCACAGGGAATATCTATCTCGGGTTTGCCGAGGGTTGGGAACCCTTCACCCCGATGGGCGGTGGGGAGACATCCGTTGTGCCGAAAGGAGAATTGGTTTACAAGGACGATCGAGAGGTGTTGACTCGAAATTGGGTATGGCGCCAGTGTGATAAAGATAAGACGACCGAAAGAACGAGAAACATCTTTGTCCCGATCGACGTTCTGGGAGAAGTCGGAAAGGAGCGGGCCCGCGAGATCATCGAAGATCTCTCCATCCTGATTCCGAGGCATCTGGGAGGTAAAATCTTCTCTGCTGTCTTAAACAAAGAAAAGACTTCCACTGAGATTTTGTAAAAATAGCACCCAATATCTCCTCTCCCCTGACAGGGGTAGAGGATTGAGGTGAGGGGGAAACCAGGATGTCCCACCCTCACCCCCACCCTCTCCCGCGAGCGGGAGAGGGAGAGGTCTTTTTTCATGGTTCGAGGGTGCCGATCAAAAACAAAAAGGGAAGAGATTTTCTCTCTTCCCTTTCAAAACTCTTTCCCTTTCCTCCAGGGGTAAATTCAGGTTTCCCAACGTGAGGGGATTAATAGCCCTTCTTCTGAATCTCGGCTAAGCCCTCATCCACTGTGAAGATGGCGCCGCATTTTGGACATTTGATCTTTGTGTCCTTGCTGACCCCACCACATCCAAACGAGAAAACTGCTAAAATCGCCAATGCCAAGAAGATGCTGATCCACTTCCTCATTACCTTTCACCTCCTTTCATGAACAAATTATAATATCAATGATTTGCGTTATTACAACTTATAACAAAATCGAATAACAGAATTCAGGCTACTTGTCAAGAAAAAAATACACCCCGCGCCCCTTTTCCACAGTTTTTCCCGTTTTTCCTTCACTCTTTCGCGAAGGAAGACGCTTTAGCCACTCTTTTTAGCCCGGCCGATCCCGTCCTTCGGGGGACTCAAGTCCGGGGCAAAAGTGAAGGGACTACTTCTTCTTTGGTGCTGGTTTCTTCGTCGTCGTTTTCGTCGATCCACAACCTTTTTTTGCGCAACCCATTCTTTTTTCCTCCTTTCCCGTGGTCGTATTGATTTATTTATCTCTTTTAATTTAATATTTGTCAAGATTTTTTTTGCAGTGGAGCTTATATTACGGATAGTCTGCCGCTTCAGGCACTGGCAAAAGGGGCAAGAGATGCCATCGAAATGGGTAAAGACGACCTTTCCAAAGGGGATGCATTATTTCTCGGGCAACGAGGCTGCTGCAGAAGGGGCGATTGCAGCGGGCTGCCGGTTTTACGCCGGTTATCCGATCACACCGTCCAGTGAGCTGATGGAAAGGATGGCGGCTCGGCTCAGGGAGGTGAGAGGAGTCTTCATCCAAATGGAGGATGAGATTGCTTCGATCTCAGCCGTGCTCGGGGCCTCGTGGGCAGGGGCTAAAGCGATGACCGCCACCTCTGGCCCCGGTTTCAGTTTGATGCAGGAGGCCTTTGGCTATGCAGCCTTTACCGAGACACCCTGCGTTGTGGTCGACGTCCAGCGGGCAGGTCCCTGCACCGGACAGGCTACCAGGGTGGGCAGCGGGGATATCATGCAGGTCCACTGGGGCTCGCATGGTGACTACCAGGTGATCGCCCTTTCTCCGTGGTCGGTTCAGGAGATGTACGATTTTACGCTCCGTGCCTTTAATCTGAGTGAACGCTATCGGGTGCCCACTTTTGTGATGGCTGAGGAGGCGACCGGTCATCTCAGAGAGACGATTAGCATCGACGAGGAGGTCGAGGTCTGGGATCGCAAGAAAGAGACCGGTGGCGCTCCTTTTGGCACAAAAGAGGCGGATGGGGTTCCTCCCATGCCCGCCTTTGGAGAAGGGGAGCGGCTCGCCGTTACCGGCTCGACCCACGATCCTTACGGGTTTCGAAAGACCGATGATCCCAAGGCCCATGCCATTCTTGTTGAGCGGATCAACGAGAAGATCTTGAGACAGAGGCGCGAAATCATCGAGACCGAATCCCACTTCATTGACGAAGCGGAGCTGGTCGTTATCGCGTACGGATTTACGGCCCGGTCGAGTCTCTATGTGGTGAAGCAATTGAGGAAGGAAGGGCTGAGGGTGGGGTTCCTAAGGCTGAAGACCCTCTGGCCATTTCCCGTGGAGGCGGTTCGAGAGGCAACGGAGAGAGCGAAAAAAGTTTTTATTCCTGAGATGAATCGTGGACAGGTGGCCGGTGAAGTAGAGAAATACTGTCGCTCTGAGGTGGTCTCCTTCGGACAGACGAATGGAGAAGTGATCGGTCCCGAAACAATTCAGGAAGCCTTGAGGAGGATGATCTAATGGTCAGGGCATTGGAAAAGTACATCCGTCCGGGTGTGAAATCGACCCCCTTCTGTCCGGGTTGTGGCCATGGCATTTTAATGGGCCTCATCTTGAGGGCCGTCGATGAATCGGAGATGGATATGAAGAAGATGCTCTTTGTCTCGGGCATTGGCTGTGCCGCATGGATCCCAAGCCCCCACTATGACGGAGATACCCTTCATACCCTTCATGGAAGGGCCCTGGCCTTTGCCACGGGTGCCAAGCTCTTCAATCCGGACCTCTGTGTCATGGTGGTGAGCGGAGACGGCGATCTCTCCTCCATTGGAGGGAATCATCTCATTCATGCAGCGAGGCGAAATCTGGATATTAAGGTGATCTGCGCCAACAATATGATCTACGGCATGACCGGAGGACAGGTTGCCTCGACAACGCCGAAAGGAGCCAGGACAGCGACCACGGGCGAAGGGAATCCTTATCGGCCCTTTGATCTTTCCCGCCTGGTCGAGGCCGCAGGGGCTACCTATGTGGCCAAGTACTCGGTAACCCAGCCTGTAGCGCTCATCCGTTCCATTAAAAAGGCTCTTCAGCATGTTGGGTTCTCTTTCATCGAGGTCCTCTCCCCGTGCCCGACACAGTATGGGAGGCGAAATCGAATCGATCGGCCGGAAGACATGATTCGAGACCTCCTCCAGAGATGCATTCTGGAGGAAGAAGCAAAGGGGCTGACCGAGGAAGAGCGCGCTGAGCGAATCATCACAGGGGAGTTCGTGGCATGAGCGAGATCACACAGGTTCGATTAAGCGGATTCGGCGGGCAGGGGGTCGTTTTAGCAGGGGTCCTTCTCGGCGAGGCGGGAGTCCTCGACGGAAAGTATGTCGCCGGATCGAATTCTTACGGTGCCCAGGCGAGGGGCTCCGGATGTAAGTCGGAAATCGTCTTTTCAAATGGGCCAATCGATTTTCCCCATCTGATCACTGCGGACATACTCGTCGCGATGTCGCAGGGCACCTACGATATATATTACGGGGATGTCAGAGAGGCCACGGGCCTCATTCTCTATGACGAGGGGCAGGTGACACGGAAGGAAGGTCTAAGGATAAAGCAGATGGGGGTTCCTGCTACGAAACATGCCCTCAAGGAATTGAAGAACAAGCAAGTGGCAAACATCGTCCTTTTGGGGGCACTGATTGAGGCAACAAGGATCGTTTCTCTTGGGGCAATGGAGAGGGCACTTCAAAACCACGTGAGCGAACGGTTTCGAAACCTCAACCTCAAGGCCCTCCATTTAGGGCTTGAACTCGGGAGACAGGTCCATGGTTGAAGGAAGAACATATAAACCCGTTATTCAACCCGATAAGTGCCAGACCTGTAACGTCTGCATCAGGGGATGCCCTGCCGAAATCGTACCGGAATACCGAGAGGAACCCCATAGCCTTCGTGGAACTCTCTACGGGGAAGAAGGGAAAGGAAAACGCACAGCCGTAACGCCGGGTGCAGCGACTCTTCATGCCGACGGGGTTCTCCTCCCTCCCTGCCGGGAGGCCTGTCCCATCCATCAGGATACGAGGGGTTATGTCGGTCTTATCGCGAAGGGTAAGTTTAAAGAAGCCCTGGAACTGATACGGGAAGTGAACCCTCTGCCTGCTGTATGCGGCTTCATCTGCCATCATCTCTGCGAAGAGGCATGTTTAAGGCAGGGGGTGGATAACCCGGTTCCCATGCGGCTTCTCAAACGGTTCGTCGCAGAATATGAACGGGAAAGGAGCAGTGCACCCCGACGGCCGAAGATGAAGAGGCGTGAGAAGGTCCTTGTTATCGGCTCCGGGCCAGCGGGGTTGGCTGCCGCGAACGATCTTGCCCTCCTCGGCTACGGAGTGAAGATGGTCGAAGCCCTTCCGGTCCTCGGCGGAATGCTTTCCGTCGGAATCCCGGAATTTCGATTACCCCGGGATATCCTCCGGATGGAAATCGATGGGATCAAAGAACTGGGTGTCGAGATGGAGACAGGACATCGTTTCCGCTTTGAGGAAAACGGAAAGGCCCTTCGAAAACTCGGCTTTCAGGCAGCCTTTCTTTCGATCGGTGCCCACCGGAGCGCCAGGCTCGATATCCCCGGTGAGAGGCTCAAAGGAGTGCTTCCCGGTGTGGAGTTCTTAAGGAATCTGAACCTCGGCAAGGAAGTGAAGATCGGGGGAAACGTCTCGGTCATCGGCGGAGGAAACGTCGCACTCGACGCGGCCCGTTCGGCGGTCCGCCTGGGTGCGGGGAAGGTTTCGATCTATTATCGAAGGTCAAAGGATCAGATGCCCGCAATCCCGGAGGAAGTTGAGGCAGCGATTCACGAAGGGGTCGAGATCTATTTTCTTGCCTCCCCTGTCAGGATTCTCGGAAGAGGAGAGAAAGCGGTTGGAATGGAATGCGTGAGGATGAAGCTCGGCGATCCGGACCAGACAGGAAGGCCGAGCCCGATTCCGATTGAAGACTCTCACTTCAAGGTGCTGGCGGACACCATCATCGCAGCCATTGGCCAGAGGGTGGACCGAAGTTCATTGAAGGGGTTTGAGACCCATCCGAACGGAACGATCCGTGTCAATCCGGAAACCGGAGCCACCAGCGTAAAAGGTATTTTTGCAGGTGGAGACGTGGTGACAGGACCGGGGTGGGCCATCGATGCGATCGCGGCGGGAAAAAAGGGGGCGGTATCGATCGATCAGTACCTGTCATGATAATTGCGGATTTCGGATTGCGAATTGCGAAATGGGAGGCATGTTCGATTTCAAATCGCAAATTGAAAATGAGTCGGGGGGCCTTATATCAACTGTAGGGGCGTCCCGCGGCTCGCGGGACATGCGCCTATGAGGTTTTAAGAGGATTGAGATGGTTAAGGAATGTGAAAAAAACCCTGTGAAGAAACAGAAGCCGAGAAACCTTTCCGTAAAAAAAAGGAAGAGGGGGTTTGCTCCGGTGGAGTTGGGTTTGCAGGAGAAAGAGGCTGTTGAAGAGGCGGGTCGCTGCCTGGGGCTGAGGGAATGTGAGTCGTGCGACATCTGCGGCCTCCTCTGCCCGGATCTCTGTATCACACGGAATGAGGAGACAGGCGAGGTTCTGATCGACCTCGATTATTGCAAGGGATGCGGCATCTGTGCGGCCGTATGCCCGAAAGGGGCCATTACCATGGTTCTGGAGGAGGGGGCATGACAAAGAAGATGGATCTCAATTCCGATCTGGGAGAGAGTTTCGGCGTCTACAAACTGGGCCTCGATGACGAGGTCATTCCTCATATTACTTCTGCAAACATCGCCTGCGGCTATCACGCAGGAGACCCGGCGGTGATGCGTAAAACGGTTTCCCTGGCCAGGCAGCACGGGGTGGAGGTGGGAGCCCATCCCGGTTTTCCGGATCTCATGGGCTTTGGACGGAGAAACATGGATGCAACCCTCGAGGAGATCCAGGACTATGTCACCTATCAGACGGGAGCTCTCCAGGCCTTTGCTCAATCCCAGGGGATGAAGCTTCAACACGTGAAGCCCCATGGAAACCTTTACAACATGGCCGTTGCGAACCCCAGAATATGGGAAGCGATTGCAGAGGCTGTTGCCAGGGTCGATAAAGCTCTCATCCTCGTCGTCCTGGCCCTTTCAAAGAGAGAGCCTCTCCCTGAGATTGGAAGGCGTTATGGGATCCGTATTGCCTACGAGGCCTTCCCGGACCGGGCCTACAATAAGGATGGATCGCTGGTCTCGCGGAGGGAAAAAGGCGCGGTCATCGAAAATCATGAAATTGTAGCCCAGAGAGCTTTGAAAATGGCCATGGAGGGAAAGGTCATCGCCATCGATGGAACTGAAATTGATCTCAAGGCCGATACGCTCTGTGTGCATGGTGATAATCCTTCCGCAGTCCAGATGGTGAAGCGAATTCGAGAGAGCCTGACAGCCTCGGGCGTCGAAGTGACAGCCATGAAGAACTTCGTATAAGTTCGAAACATGAAACTCGAAATTCGAAAAAAATTACCAAAATATGTAATCCATTTTGAGATTTGATCATTTGAAGTGGTGATTTGTTTCGGATTTCGAAATTCGAATTTCGGATTTTCGGTCTGAAGATGGGTCTTTATCCGGAAATGGTCTTTCTTCTTATGGGTGATCGGGGTCTCCTCCTCGAATTTGGAGATGAGATCAGCCCGGAGATCAATCAGAAGGTGCGAAGGATGGCCCTCTCCATCCAGGCGAAGGCGATTTCGGGAATCGTTGAAACCGTTCCCACCTACCGGTCGCTGCTTGTCCTTTACAATCCCCTCGTGATTCCTCTCGAAAAATTGAAGAGAGAACTGAAGGAGATTGAACAGGGATTACAGCAATCGCCCCTGCCTGAGCCCAAATTGTCCCGCATCCCCGTCATCTACGGGGGAGAGTATGGTCCAGACCTGGGGCCTGTGGCAGAGTATCATCGAACGACACCGGAGGAGATCATTCGCCTTCACTGCAGCAGACCGTACCTTATTTATCTGATCGGTTTTATGCCGGGGTTCCCTTATATGGGAGAATTGCCCGAAGCCCTGGTGACGCCCAGACTTAAGACGCCAAGATTCTCTGTTCCCACAGGCTCGGTGGCGATCGCTCAAAAACAGACGGGGATCTACCCAATGGATAGCCCGGGAGGCTGGCATCTGCTTGGCCGGACTCCTATCCGGATGTTTGATCCTGAGAAAGAACCCCCGGCGTACCTCAGGATGGGAGATCTCGTCCAGTTCTTTCCTATCAGCGAGAGGGAATTCCACGAGTGGAATTCGCAAAGTGCAGAGGGCATCGAGAGAGCACGATTATCTGTAGGGGCAGACCTGTGTGCCTGCCCAAAGGCAAGGGCGATCTCATAGGCTCTTCCCTTGATATAATGTGTAGGGTGCGTTTCCGAACGCACCGATGGCGGCGTGACCTGCACCCTATTAGGCGACAGGGCATGATCGGGGATCACGCCCTGTAGAAAGCTTTTTGGCGTAGGGGAAACCCCCTGCGGTTGCCCAAAGAGATTCAAGATGGAGCGAATAGCAGCCTTCGAAGTTCTCGACGCCGGTATTCTGACGACCATTCAGGACCTCGGCCGCTTCGGGTTCAGCCAGTTTGGAGTTCCTCCTTCAGGGGCTCTGGATTCCTTTTCCCTCAGGGCTGGAAATCTGTTGGCGGGTAATGAAGAAGGGGAGGCAGGCCTTGAGACGACCATCATGGGGTTGAAGTTGAAGGCTCTCAAGGAAGTTATCATTGCCGTCACCGGAGGGAATCTCTCGCCCCTTCTGAACGGAGAGCCTCTGGAGATGTGGAGGAGCCATCTCCTGGTGGAAGGTGATATCCTCACCATTAAAGGCGTCCGGACAGGCTGCCGTGCTTACCTGGCGATTGGCGGGGGTATCGCTGTTCCTAAAACCATGGGGAGCAAGTCAACGTTCCTTTCAGGAAGGTTTGGGGGCCTGGAAGGAAGGGCTCTGAAAAAGGGGGACATCCTCTACACAAAAGACATGCCCACCCGATTAGACAAGATTGGTATTCCCTTTCCTTCGGATTGGATCCCTCCGTTAGAAAAAGAGGCGATTGTGAGAGTGGTTCCGGGACCACAGGATCACCATTTTACGTCGCCTGGTTTTCAGACCTTTCAATCTTCATCCTATCGGGTGACTCCCAATAGCGATCGAATGGGAATTCGCCTGGAGGGACCCAGGATCGAGAGACGATCCGATGTGGAGGAGTCGATCATTTCAGAGAGTCTCGTTCCGGGAAATATCCAGGTCCCTGGTGATGGGAAGCCAATCATTATCTTGAATGAATCGGTCACCGGAGGCTATACGAAAATCGCCACGCTCATCTCGACCGATCTGCCCAAAGTGGCGCAACTGAAACCGGGCGATCGCATACGCTTTGGAGTCGTTTCGATTGAAGAAGCCCATCAGCTTCTCCGGGAGCAAGAGAGAAGGCTGAGGGAGTTCAACGATTTTGTTCGGCAACGCTAAGAATTATTGGATCTGATAAAAGGAATTAAAGTAGGGCCGGCCTACTGTGGCCGCCCGTTACAGTAGGCTGCAGCAGGGCTCCGGTACTTTTCGCCATGCTTTTGCTCGGTGCCATTTCATCTCTCAGGAGGTCATTATGTCACCTTCAGTCCCTATTTATGAGATTTACGCCCTGAAATACGCAGGTCCTTTTATCCGGCCCCTGGCCAAGGTCATCTGGAATACGGGCTGGGACGAGAAGATTGAAATTATGTATTACATCTGGGTGATCAAAGGCAATGGCGAGACCCTGGTCGTTGATTGCGGCGTGGCTCCCGCTCTCGCCAAAGAGCTGCAACTCCAGAGTTATGTCAATCCTGCAAAAGTCCTGGCGAGGATGGGGATTGACGCTTCGCATGTTCAGAGGGTCATCGTCACCCACATCAACTTTGATCATGTGAGCGGGATTGAACTCTTTCCGGAAGCGACTGTCTATGTCCAGGAAAAGGAATTCAACTTCTACATGAAAGACCCCGTGGCCCAGAAACCTCCCTTCCTCATGTCTTCTGATCCTGTCTCAAATTCATATCTTGCCAGGCTTGAGGGGACTAAAAGGCTCGTCCTTGTCAACGGAGATCAGGAGATTCTTCCGGGAATTGAACTGCTTCTTGCACCAGGACATACACCCGGACTCCAGGCAGTGGCGGTAAATACCGCGAAAGGCAAGGCCATCCTCGGTTCTGACTGCGGCCATATCTTCAGGAATTACGAGGAAGAGATTCCCAGTTGCTTCATCGTCGATATGGTCTCCTGGATGAAAAGCTATGACAAGCTGAAGGCAATCGTTTCTTCTCCAGCCCTTCTCTTCCCCGGCCATGACATGACGATGCTGACCGATTACCTGAAGGTTGCCGAGGACATCACACAGTTGGTCTGAGACGAGACGATATTGTGATTCAGACACTAAGGAACTCCGGCCTGGGGGATTCCGCCGAGACCTTGTAACCCCGCCATAGATCGTTATTTAAGCAATCACGAATGTTTCTCCAGCAACCCCCCGAAAAGAATTTCAGGGG
>Ga0209777_10003042_pt1 | contig 21242 bp, 21 predicted proteins | sample FrelakmetHBP12HB_FD_187147 | JGI IMG/M metagenome (GOLD analysis project Ga0209777, IMG submission 187147) | Freshwater lake sediment microbial communities from the University of Notre Dame, USA, for methane emissions studies -HBP12 HB (SPAdes)... | ecosystem: Environmental > Aquatic >...
GGCTGGCCCGCAGGAGGGGGCTGGCTTCAACAAAGGAGGTGGAAATTATGGAATACCAACAAGCGTTAGAGCACTTCACGAATGGCTGTGACCTTGTGGCACGGCCTTCCAGGCCGTGGACACGGGCAAGATGCCCGTGCCACGAATGCGCGAGGATACACCCAATCGTGAACTGCTCTAATCATCGGGAGGCGAAGACGCTCGGACGCGGCGCTGGCGCTGAGCATGTACATGCAAGAGCGGGCTACGGATGTCTGCGCGGTCAAGCCGGCAAAAGGCCAGGGCATGGACGCGATGGAATGGGAACCGGTGGGCGAGCAATCGTTCAAGGAAATCTGCATTCGCAGCAGCCTGAGCGGCGACAAGGAGGCGTACCTCCTGGTCGTGGACGAGAGCGGCACGGTATCAGGTGCCGGGCGGCAGGTAAACCGCCGAAAAGCCTGCGAGGAAACGCGGGAAACTCGTCCTGTTCAAGGTTGCGGCAATCGAGTCCGCGTGCCAGCGCGGGCTGAAACTTATCAGCGGTCGGCAGTGCCCCGCCAAACCCCGCCTTCTGCATAGGCCCCGCACCGCCGAAGGCCAGGTCATCCAGCCGGTTGACTTCGTTCCGGTTCGCCCCCTGGATCAAGTGGCCGTCGATCCGGCAAACCAAGACATGCCGGCGCTCAAAACGCTCTTACAACCTTACCCGGCCGTGGACATGACGGCCTTTCCGGTCGGTTCATTGGTAAACAATCCGCGCAATGATCAGTAATGCGCCAGCCCATCGTTGAGGATACCGTAGTTCCACGGCCAGAACTGCCGAAAGAACGCACAGGCGATGAAGCATGACGTCAAGACAATTCGTGCGTGTCCCGGTCATTCAGATTTTGTAGGGCGTGTCGAACGCGTCGCACCAGCGGTAGGCGTGGAGCAACGCAAGCTCGCCTTCCTTGCCGCCCTTGCTCTTGCCGTGTTCCATCCCGAGCACGCCGTCAAACCCCTTTTCGTGGAGGTAATTGAAGATGCTGCGGTAGTTGATTTCGCCCGTCGTCGGCTCCTTGCGGCCCGGCGTGTCGCCGAGGTGATAGTGCGCGATGTAGGCCCACGCGGCCTTGATGTTGGGGATGAGGTCGCCCTCGGTGATCTGCTGGTGGTAGAGATCGTTGACGATCTTGCACGAAGGGCTGTCCACTGCTTTACAGATTTCCATCGCCTGCGGAATTTTCGTCAGGAACAAGCCCGGATGATCGCGCGGGTTCAGCGGTTCCAGCGTCATGATGCATCCGGTCGGCTCGACTTCCTTCATGATCGCCTTCAGGTTCTCGATCAGGTTGGCGGTCATCTGCTCCATCGTCAGGCCCTTGACCAGTCCGCCGGGGACGACGAGGAACCACTTGCCGTTCACCCGCTTGAGCTTCTCGCAGACGCCCTTGTAGTGCTTTGCATAGTCTTCCTTCTTGTCGGTCCCGGCGACAAGGCTCTGGCCGCCGATGGTCGTGCTGCAATAGGGGCCACCCAGTGTGATGCCAAGCTTTTCCATCTCCTTGGACAGCTTCTCTTGCAGCTCTTGCGGCTTGTTAAGGAAGCCGCCATCGAGCAGCGCTGAGAAACCCGCCTCGGCCATGAAGTTCAACTGGGCGATCGGGTCCTTGCCCGCGTGCGCCTCGAAGGCTCCGAACATCGGCGCGTATTTGAGTTTGAACTTCTTGTTGGTCGGCTCGGCCGGGCTGGCCGGCGCTTGCTCCTGCGCGGCGGCGGTGGCCGCGAACAGGCCGGCTGTGGCGACGGCGCCGATGCTCAAAAAGCCTCGGCGGTCCAGCCCCGTATTTTGAACCGCATGCGCGTCATGGAGGTCATTTTTCATGCGCGCATTGTTGTCAGCGCCAGCAGAAGTTCAAGCACCAATCCTGCGAGTGGTGCACGTATCTCGCGCTCGGTCGTGCCAGCGTGTCGTTTTGCATGGCCTGAGCGCGCGCGGCAAGCATCCCCGCCCAAGCTCACAGCGCGCACGCAATGCAGCCGGTTTTCCACAGACCAGTGTTGACGAGAGAGTGTGAGCAGCTTTGCGGCACTGGCGCCCAGGCTGAGTATCGGGGAAAGGCTACCTCTTAGTTCAAGGCGAGTATTCGACTATCCCTTTTACCACGCCCCGCAGACTACATCAGCCACGTAGCAGTCTACCCCGCCTTCTGCATGAGCACCGCGCCGCCGAAGGCCGCGTCGTCGAACCTGTTGACTTCGTTCCGGTTTGCGCCTTGGATCAGGTGGCGGTAGATGTCTACGGTCGTCTGGATGCTGGCGTGGCCCATCTGTTCTTTCACGTAGATGATAGGCGCGCCGTTGGTTAGGAGTTGGCTGGCGAAGGTGTGGCAGGTATCTCCCTTGAAAAGTGCATAACGAGCTCTAGCATATACTAGGACTGTGAAGGAGTCTCCAAACCTCAATCGGCGCGGAACAGAATAGGAGCCTGCCATGAGCGATCGCCGCGAATTCATCAAAGCCAGTGCCGCAGCAGCCTTGACGAGCATTGCTCTATCGGGCGCCGCCAAAGCCGATGAGCCAGCGTCCGGACCGAAGGGAATTTGCATCGGCGTGAACATGGAGTTTGTTCGGCACGCGGACAAGTCCTTCGAATGGGGCGCCGTGAAAGCCGCGGAGCTGGGATACCGCTACATCGAGCCGTGTTTCATGATGGGAACCTGCCTACTGAGCAGCGCGGGATACTGCCATGTCCGCTCCCTGGATATTGATCCGCATTACTTCAAGGATTTTTGCGAGCAACACAAGCTCAAGCTATCCGGGCTGAGTTCGCACTCGGACCTGCTCGACACGCGCGTTGGGGTGGAATACGCCCGCAAGGGCATCATGTACGCGCGCGCGTTGGCAGACCGCGGGTTGTTCGACACGCCACCGGTGGTGCAGATTTGCGAGACGATGTACCCACCGAAGTGGATGACGAAAGATGACGCGTTCGCCGTGATGAAGATGAATCTGCGCCCCATCCTTGAGTGCTGTGCCGACAACGGCGTGTACCTCGGCGTAGAACCGCACGGACCTTACACCGCGCACAAGAAGAGCATGCTGCACATTCTGGAACTGCACGATTCGCCGTGGCTGCGCGTGAATTTCGACACCGGCAACTCGTATCTGGCCGGCGAGGACCCGTACGAGTTCCTCCAAGCCGTGCTGGACAAGTTGATCCATCTTCACGCCAAGGACATCACCATCGCCCAGAGCGACGCCGAGCGCGGCAAGGTGGCGGGCACCGCCGTCGGATGCGCATGCGGCGACGGCGTAATAGACTGGGCGAAAGTCATCCGCATCGTGGGCAACAAAAAGCCGATTGTATTCAGCGTCGAATGTGGCACCGTCGAACAGGCCGAACGCAGCATCAAGCACTTAAAGGGTCTACTGTGAGCGCGGCCCTGCAGTGCCGAAAGGCAGCCAGCAGCCCACCAAAAGCTTCGCCGTCCGCCCGGTTGACTTCGTTCCGGTTTTCCGTCTATTCCCAGAAGTCGAAGACGAACACATCGGCCATATGCTTCTTCAGCAGTTCAACAAAGGCCTGATGCTCCGGGTGCTCAATGTACGCCTTCAGTGACGGAATGTCCTTAAATGTCAGGACCGCGCAGTAGCTGAAATCCTTGTTCAGTTTCTCCACACTGACGCTTTCGCCGCCGGCGAAGTCCTGCACTAACTTGATCTTGTTCTTCAGTTCGCGGAATGCAGCGCCAATGGCTTGCTTGTCCGCGTCGCTGGTCCCGTCTTTGAACTTCACCGCCACAATATGATACAGCTTGTCTTTGCCCTTGGGTTTCTCGCCGTCGGCCGCGAACACCGATGCCGAAGCAACTGCTAACGCCACCAGGCAAATCATCCGAAGAACCATGTTTCCCCCTTTGCTTAGCACACTCTCACGGTGTGCCCACTTGCACCACCGACAGGAACGCGATGTCCTTGCTGCAAGCAGAGTAGCACGCGCGAAGAACGAATCAAGGCGTATGCCACTGCCGAACAATGTGGCCAGCGGTGCCTTCCCGCGGCGTCGCCAGTCGCCACGGCTTCACCCCGCCTTTACCCGCCACCGTCCGTGTGGTATGCTGCCGCGGCATCCACGGAGCGGGCAAGTGGGCGCGCCTGATGAACAATCGGATCTAGAGGAGGGGAAAATGGGCAACAGCAAAAGCAGTACGTCCAGCGTTGAATTTCAGATACACGACAAGCCGGTTGGCTGGGCGGTGATCGGGTTGGGCATGGGCGTCTGGCACGCACGGTACATCTCCAAAAGCCCGGGACTCCGGTTGGTCGCGCTGTGCGACAGTAACGCTAAACGTCTGGAGGAGCAGGCAAAACAGTTCCCCGGCGTGCCGACCTATAGCTCAATTGACGCCATCCTGGAAAACAAGGAGGTACAGGGCGTCTCACTGGTGTTGCCGCATAATATGCACGCATCTATGGCCATCCGCTTCCTCAAATCCGGCCGGCACGTTGTCCTGGACAAACCCTTCTGTCTCACGGTTGCCGAAGGCCGGCGAATGATCGCCGCGGCCCGCCAGAAGCACCTGCTTCTTTCGGTCTTCCACAATCGGCGCTGGGATGCGGATTACGTGGCCATCCAGCGCGTGGTAGGCCGCGGTGCCATCGGCAAGGTCCGCCACCTGGAGTCACGCATCAGCAACGACAACCGCCTGCCGCAGGGAACCTGGCGCGCCGACCGACAGCAGATGGGCGGCCTGCTCTATGATTGGTGCGCGCATCTGATTGACCAGGCCTTGCACCTGATCCCGGCGCGGCCGGTTTCAGTCTATGGCTTTGCACAGCGCGACATCCCGACGCAGGCCGGTTTCGACGTAGAGGACCGGATGCACGCGCTAATCCACTTCGAGGATGGTGCAACAGCGCTGGTGGCTTGGGCGATGAACTCACCCGCGCCGATGCCGCGTTTTCTTATCGAAGGCGAGCGTGGCGGAATCCGTTCTCAAAACGCAGTTCACTCGACCGAGAAACCCAAAGGCAAAGAGGGCGTGGAACTCTTTACACCCGGCGCCGGCGGAAAGATGAAGACGCGCATGGTGCCCTTGGCGCAGGTGGACTGGTCTGCCTATTACCGGAACGTCGGACGTGCTCTGCAGGGCCGCGAGCCCTTGGCAGTCCTGCCGGAAGAGGCGCTGCGGCCGGTAGCAGTGGCAGAAGCGGCGTATCGGTCGGTGCGCACAGGGCGGCCGGTAGCGTTGCCGGCAGGCTTGTTCTGATGCACTCGCGGCAGCCTTGCACCCGCCGAAGGGGGAATAGGTCAATGGGTGGTGAACTGCCACCTACGCAGTTACGACAACCAGGCGCACAAGCTGCAATGCGAACTGGCGCAAACTCCGCTGGTTATTTGTGTAGCGGTCCTGCTTTGTGGCAGAATTGACCTGCTCAATCCATTCTTTCAGCAAGCTGAGCCCTGCCTTGGCACGAGTACGTGGTAGTAACCCGCCGCGCCATTGACATCGCCGCCACAGGCGCGTAGCCTACCGCCAGTTCATTTCTTGCCGGTCCAGGGAGCAGACACATGAGCACACACGAACAGCGCAACAACGAACCGTGCAGCCGCAGAAACTTCATCACCGGAGTCGCAGCAACGGCCGCAACGGTAACCTTCGTTAAGCCTTCGGCTGTCTACGGCGCCGATGCCAACTCCAAGGTCGAAGTCGGCATCATTGGCCAGGGCGGCCGCGGGAACTGGATCAGCAGACTCTTTGCGCAGCATGGCAGCTACAAGATCGCCGCTGTGGCTGATTACTTCCCGCACGTTGCCGACGCCGCGGGCGAGGGTTTGGGAGTGGATAAGGCCCGCCGCTTCTCGGGCCTGCTGGGATATAAACGACTGATTGAAAGCAAGGTGGACGCGGTGGTCCTCGAAACGCCGCCCTGGGTCTTCCCCGAATATGCGTCCGCTGCGGTCGCCGCCGGCTGCCATGTATACATGGCCAAGCCCGTGGCTTGCGACGTTCCGGGCTGCCTGACCATTGCCGAACAAGGCAAGAAGGCCACGCAGAACAAGAAGGTCTTCCTGGTGGATTTCCAGATTCGCACCGATCCGTTCTGGCAGGAATGCGTCAAGCGCGTCCAGGCCGGAGCTCTGGGCAAAGTTGCTCTGCTGGCGTCGCACTACTTCGACGAAGGTTTCTCTGACCCGCCGCGCACCAAGGATATCTCCAAGCGCTTCACCAACCTGATCTGGGTCAACGACCTGGATCTCGGCGCCAGTTATCTCGTCAACGCCGGCATTCACGCCATTGACGGCGCACTCTGGATCGCCGGCGACAAGACGCCGCTCAGTGCCATGGGTTCCTCCCGCCGCGGCCGCAAGAATCCCAACGGCGACAGCGACGACGCCTACTCGATTACCTACGAATTCGCCGATGGGCTGATGCTGAACCACATCGGCGAGCATATCCAGAACAGCAACAGCGAGCCCTTCTGCGGCTGCTTCGCCTACGGACAAGGCGCCTACATGGAAGGCGAATACGACGGCAAGACGTGGTTGCGTGGAGGCGCACAGGGCTTCAAAGGCGGCGAGGTCCGCGGGTTGTACGGTGAAGGCGCAAAGCGCAATATCGCGCTGTTCCACAAGAACATCACCGAAGGCGTTTTTGATAACCCGACGGTGCAAAGCAGCGTCAACAGCACGCTGACCTGTATCCTCGGCCGCGAAGCCTGCAAGCAGAACGCCAAGCTCACTTGGGATGAGATGCTCAAGAACGGGAAGAAACTCGAAGTGGACGTGACGGGCCTGACGCAGTAGCTGTGCGTGAGGAGGAATGATGCTGGCGGCACAGGCTATCAGGGTCGGCGTTCTTCCGCAACGACGCCGGGAGGCGCAACCCGGAGGCCAGCGCCAGTCGCCGCTTGTTCCCGTTCCTTCCGCTATCTCAGAACGATTCTGAGTTAAGGGGAAACGGCAGGCGCGGAGATTGCGCTCCCATTCCCGCCCTTCGCCTGCAATTTTGCAAGCCCGACGCCAAAGGACTTATACGACCGATGGCAGGAGGGGAGGGGACGCGGGACGCCCGAGCAGGCAAAAAGCTTCCTTCCGCCGGGAATTCCCCCAGAAAACGGTTGGACGGCACTGCCCTCCCGGCCCTATCATCCCCGCATGGATGGCGAAGAACCGCTCCTGCCCAACGGGCAGTCCCTCATTGAGGACGGGGAGTTCGACGCCCTGTTCCGCAGGAGCGCCAAGGAGGCGGCCGTTCTCTTCCGCAGGGCCGGCGAGCGGCAGATGCAGCCTGTCATCATCGCCTACTCCGACAGGGGGGCGGACGGGCAGCGGACGCAGTCCGTCATCCCCGTCGAGCGCGAACTCCCGGAAGGCGACGCGAAGCGGCGCGTGCTCGCGCAGATGGGCATGCAGGCCGCCTTGGGGAAGCGGAGCCTCGTCTGCGCGATCTTCGCCGCCGAGGCTTGGGCGAAGGTGATGAGTCCAGCCGAGGGGTGGCGGGCCAAGACCGAGGGACTCCCGCAGCCGAGCAAGGCCCCCGACCGGCAGGACATGCTCGTCATCTGGGCGCGAACCATTGACGGGCGGGCGGCGATGGCGACCGCCCCGACGGCAAGGGTCGCCGCAGGCTGGGGCAGATGGTCGTTCTCGACGGATAAGGCTGGCTCGACCGTCGAGGAACCCCTCCTGAAGGCGGTTTTCGCCGGCCACGTCATGGGCTGGCTGGGCTCCGAGAAGCGGCCGGAGTAGCCGTCCGCCATCTCGGGACGGGCGTCAGGCCGATGCACGGAGACTGCCAACGCTGCGCCTCCTCTCCCGCAAGTTCAGGCCACCATGTCCCTACGATTTTCAAACCTTCTGATTTGCTCGCTGTTTACAGCGGCCCCAACAAGTCGTGATGAGAGGTTCAAGCCCGGCTAAATTCCGGCCCGAAACGCGCTATGCCACAAGGGCCGCCTTGCACTTGGCCAATTCCGGTTTAGTGTATGGTGACGACGTGATCATGAGGGCCGACAAAGGAAACGCCGCGAAATGAAGCTAGCCCGCCTCATCCTAACCGTCCTGCTGCTTGAACCGCTGGCCATCGGCGTCACCACAGCGCATGCCGCCGACATCGTGGCAAACAACATCGCCCCAAGCCAGACACTAACATTTGGAGATATCAACCTGACAAAGCCGCCAAAAAGGGTTGAAAGGGGCAGTTCCCTTCCTGCTGGCAGGATCGAAGCTGTATGAGTATGCGGCAATGGATGGGACCTTTCCGAGGGTGGGAAGGCTTGATGGAGATCAAGGCGGCATCTGGTGTCATCCCATCAAAATCATCGACAGCTTCGCATTTGGGATTCTGGAGGAAGGCCGGGAACCTTTGCGTCTTCAGGACGCATCGCAGTTTGTGCATGAATTCGCATCCTGCAGGTTCAACTTCAATCGCAACGATCTGAAGATCACGCGCCAGGACTTTGTGCCGGAAGGCGAGCCGGCGCTCTTTTCGCTTCTCACCATGCGCAATGAAACAGGCAAGGCACGCAAACTGGAGGTGCAGTTTTCGAGATCGGTGAATATTCGACCGAGCTACGAATCAGGCCTGCCGAACGGACAGGATGTTGTCAATTATCGGGACGGCCTGGTGAGCGCCTCTGATTCGGCCATGTCGAACAAGTGGGGTGTGCTGTTTGGCTCCGATCAATCCCCTGTGAATCACCAAGTGAATGGCAACACCGGGATTATGACCTATTCGGTCAGTTTGCCAGCCCAGGGCGAAACAACGTTAAGGTTCTTGATTCTTGGAGAACATGAAGCGGGAGTTGATGCGGCACGGGGAAGATTCAAATCCATTCTGGGGCAAGCCACAGAGAGCCTGGCCCGGAAGGAAACAGTGTATCGGGACAGGATTCTTGGTGGCGTGCGGTTCAATTGCTCCGACAAGGCGATGAACGAGGCTTTCTATTGTGCGAAGGCCAATGTCATGTTGTCGGCTATGGACCTCCGCCCCTATTATGTGGCTCCATTCTTGGCAGCGGGCTTCCCAATTTATCCATGGCTATTTGGCTGTGACAGTTGCTACTCGACGGCTGGCGTGGCAGCGGGAGGATTCGACGAGGAGGCTCGCGGCACCCTGGAGTGCCTGCTACACTTTGCCGATCAGAAGAAGCAGGGAGCGCATGAGGTGGCGAGCAATGGGAGATTGCTCGGTTGGGACCATATTCAGGAGACCCCGCAACTCGTCCTCGCTTGCTGGAAACATTTCGGGTGGACAGGGGACCTGAGTTTCCTGAAGAGGGGCTATCCGGTGTGCAAGGAATCCATCGCACATGCGCTGGCAACCGCTGACCGGGATAAGGACGGGTATCTGGAAGGACCCAACAGGCCGGCATGGGGCTGAAGAGGCTCGACTCGGTCTGCTACCTCTACGCGGCCTACGAGAGTTTGGCGAGGATGGCCGAGACGCTGGGAGAAACTGGAGCCGACGATTATCGCCGCCGGGCAGCCGAACTAAAGAAGAACTTCAACAGGGACTGGTGGAATCCAAGAGAGAAAATGTGGGCTTGTTCACTTCGGAACAATCACACTCAGACGATGGACAATTACTGGGCGGTCATTTTCCCCCAAGAAACAGGAATAGCTGACCCGGCCAAGGCGCTCGTTGCCCTGAATAGAATCAAGAATGAATGGGTGAACGATGAGTGGGGGTGTGTCGCCCAATGGGAACCAAGTATCGCCGGGAAAGGTGTGGGTGTGGTGCATAACAACATGCTTGCGCTGACCGCCTTCAGGTATGGAATGCCAGATTTAGGGTGGAAGCTGATGAAGCTATCCGCCAAGGCTCCGCTCGAAGAGAGAATGCTGGGGGCCTTCGACGAAACAATGCCGGGCGGCGGCGACATCATTCAACTCTGGTCTTTTGGGCCGTTTCTGGAGTGTCTCGTCGCTGGACTTGCTGGTGTGCATCCGCAGCCGAATAGCGTGGACCTGTTTCCACAACTGCCACGTGACTTGGACTGGTTCAAGCTGGAAGATTGCCGTATAGCCAAACACGTATTGACGCTGGAGCACCGCAAAACCGGCAAGACCACCACCAGCACCATCACCCATTCCAAGGGCGACGTAGTGCTGTCCGGCATATTCTGGCTGCCTGCGGATATCGGTGCCGGCATCACGATGAATGGAAAGGCGGTCAAACCTGTGAAGCAGTGCATGACGCCTACGGGGATCGAGATGGCGTGTGTGAAATACGCAGTGCCTCCGGGGCAGAAGATCTTTATCGAGGTGGAGAAGTGATGGGGTTCCGGGATCGTGGGTGAGGCACTGCTTGCGAAGTGAAAAAAGGCGGTTGAGTCCCCAGATGCCGCGCACTTTCAAACTGGCAAAATCGCTCACTTTCAGACCGGCGTTGACACTGGGGCGCATACTCATCCCCCGGTTACCTCCAGCACCGCGTTGAGATCCTCGTGCGTCTGCGTCTTCTCGACGTTTTCCGGGTGGCCTTCCCCGTGATTCTCTAGGTGGTGCGAACTGATGTCGCGCACCTTGCCTCCCTGGAAGGTCATCGAGTAGGTCGTCCATTCGTGGCCGCAGCCCGCGCAGAGGTCGCAGAACCAGTACCTGATCGTCAACCCCGGAAACAGTCCCGACGCACCCCAGAGCAACCGGCAGATTGGCACCCATGCCGAGTACACGTTGAATACGTGAGCCCTCGGGTCGTATGGATCGTCGTCAACAAGCCGGTGTGTCATCGTGTATCTGGCCGCTCGTTCCGGCTCGTTGGGCAGCAGCAGCCGTGTCAGCTTGTGCATGCAAAGGGTCCTGCACCCGTATTCGCAGCCCTCGCCGCTGAGGGCGGCGACGAAGCGCTCGATCTCCTCGGTAGGCCCCTCAAGCCTGATTTGGTTCTGAACCCAGTTCGCCATTTGTCGCCATCCTCCTTCGCTGTTCCGGTTGTCGCCCAACGGAGCCATCATACAGGAAAGCTTCGGCGGGCATCGCGGGCACTGGGAAGCGACCGACCGGCCCGCAGGCGACACCGGGCGCGGCGGGGGAGCACGGGAGGACTCAGAAGGCGATGGCAGGGACCGCCTTGGCTCGTCGCCTGCTGGTCTGGCAGTCACGGCGAGCCGGTCAGCGCTTTTCGAACTGCGCCTACGCCGCAAACTGATGCGCCTCGCTCCTTCGCCAGCCGGAACACGAGTGCCCATTTCTCCACGTCGTTTCGGTCTGCATAGAACTGTTGCCGCATGTTCGCGGTATCGGTGGAGAGCAGGTTACGGTCAAGCACATTCTGGACAGCTTGCAGACGGCGAGCGCGTGAACCTCACATAGGCCTTCTTATCGAACCTCGGCGATTTCAACTCAGAAAGTGGCAGGCGCCTGAAAAGGCCCGTTGTTGACGCCGTTGGCCGGCGGCGCAGGTTCGGCGGAAGGCGGTGGCGGCGTAAAATCTTCGCCCGGGTTGATGAAACGGTTCCTTTCGAGCTTGTACTGCTTATCGTGAAGTTGCCGATAACGCCCGTTCTTTTCCAGCAGTTCTCCGTGGGTGCCGCGTTCGACTACCTGGCCGTGTTCCAATACCAGGATCTGTTCAGCGCTTTGGATCGTGGACAGGCGATGCGCAATCACAAAAGTAGTGCGTCCGCGACGCAAGGCACGCAAGCCGTCCTGAATCAGGGCTTCGCTCTCACTATCCAGACTGGAGGTGGCTTCGTCAAGGGCCAGGATTTTCGGATCTGCCAGGATCGCGCGAGCGATGGAGACTCGCTGGCGTTGCCCGCCGGACAGGCGCACGCCGCGTTCGCCTACCACGGTATCATATTTCTTCTCCAGGTTTTCGATGAACTCCGCGCAGTGGGCGATGCGGCTGGCCGCCCTGATCTGGTCCAGCGTCGCGTGCGGCCGCGCAAAACTGATGTTCTCCGCCAGTGTACCATCGAAGAGGAAATCATCCTGCAACACCACGCCCAGGTGCGCGCGATAGTCACGCAGACGCAGTTCCTTAAGATCACGACCATCCAGTGTGATACGGCCCCGGGTCGGCCTGTGGAAGGCCAGCAGAAGGCTTAAGAGCGTGCTCTTGCCCGAACCGCTGGATCCGACCAGTGCAGTCGTCGTGCCCGGGCGGGCCACGAATGAGACCTGGTTGAGCACCGGCGCCTCCGGGTTGTACTCGAAGCACAAGTCCTCACAGGCGATCTCGCCCTGCACCGCGGACAAGGGCAGCCGCGCGTTGTCCGCAGCGTCTTCCACGGCCATGCGCTTAATCTCCCGAATCCGGTCCAGGCCGGCGAAGGCTTCACTGATTTGAGTGCTGATAGAGGCGATCTGTATAACCGGCGCCACCAAAAGACCGGTGAACAAAACATAAGACATGAAATCTCCAACCTTCATGTTGCCGGCCAAAATGGCGCGCCCTCCGACTAGAATCAACACAGTGCCGATAGCGCCGAGGACCAGGGTCCCAAAGGCGCTGATGGCGGATACACCGGTGATGGTTTGCGCCACATTTCGGAACAGGCGGTGAGCGCCTTGGGCAAAAACGAGTTGTTCGCGCCGTTCCGCCCGGTAGGCCTTGACGACCCGCACGCCGCTCAGCGACTCTCCCAACCGTCCCGTGACCTCGGCATTGATCTTGCCACGCAAGCGGAACAAGGGGCGCAGGCGCATAAACGCCAGCGCCATGCCAGCGCCAAAACCGCCCAGGATCAGCAATGTCAACAAAGTCAACTCAACGTTGAGATAGAACAGCACCCCCAGCGCCAGCGCCGCCGTGATCAGGCCACCCACGAGTTGTACCAGGCCGTTGCCGACCAGGTTGCGGATACCTTCGGCGTCGGTCATGACCCGAGAGATCAGGATGCCAGTCTGAGTTGAATCGAAGAAGCGGATAGGCAGCCAGGAGATGTGTTCCAGCACGCTTTTGCGCATATCAGTGATCGCGCGCTGCGCTGCGACACCCACTACTTGGGAAAGGGCAAAGGAACTGCCGGCCTGGACCAAAGTCGCGGCCCCGGCCAGCAGGGCCAGCGGGACCAGCCAGTCCGCGTGGCGCCCATTGATTACGTCGTCTATCAGATACTTGGGCACTGCCGGCAGAACCAGGCCGGACAGACGATTGACCACCATCACGAGCAGTCCTAACGCCAGGCGCCGGCGATGGCTGCGGATCAGTTCCGACGCCTCGCGCCAGACCGTGGAGAGTTCCGGACGCTTCTTATCATCGTTCAGGGCCATAAGAAAATTCTACCAACAGGAGCGTGAAGTAAAAAGTGCGGAGTGCTTCGGTCCCGCCGGGGTGGCTCTTTCCCTCTCACCATGCACTGCCGAATCCAACTTCTTTATGAGGTTTCAGGCCATCGAAAGCCGCCTCCACCTTGCTCACCAGTTCTCCGGCTTTGTGGAGCAAGGCGCCGTCCGTGCCGAACTCCTCGATCAGGTTCCGAGCCATGCTCTGGGAGAAGCCCCAGGAGGCGTTCGTCGTGAAGAGCGTCTTGACGGCGTCCTCCCAGAGCGAAGGCGACTTGAGCAGCCGGCCGCCGCCGCGCTCAAGCAGCCGGGCAACCGACTTGTCGAGTTCCAGGGCAAGCGGGTATGCCTCGGACATGTCCTGGTCGAGAGCAAGGATTCTGCGGGCGCTGCCTGCGATGAAGGACTTGTCGCCTTCCGTAAGGGCGCCGGACGAACGCGTTTTAACAACCAATCGCCGGGAGTCCTGCTGCCGAACTGCGACCGTCGCCGTCTTCCTGGAGGGCAGGAGGATGCGGGTCGAGACCTTCTCCGCGTCGTCGTCCCAGGCGAACGGATCGAGGTTGATCCACCCGTGGCTGAGGGCGGTCAGCCTGAGCGAGTAGGCAGTTTCGTTGGGGATCTTGAGCGAATACGTCGTGGCGGCAGTCATCTGGCAGGTCGCCCGTCCCGGCTAAGCGCCCATGCCGTGGAGCAGATTGACGGCCAAGACGACGACTGCGCCAAGAGATGGCGAGGGATACGCCGGGCTATCGCGCCCGTCCTCCGCCAAGCAGGAGACCCGCAGCGGCGGCGCCAACAAGGTTGAGTCCGGTCAGCCTGCGGGCACCATCTACTTGAACTGCTTTATGAAGCCCCGGATGACGCCGCCGACGAACATCGCTGGCAAGACCACGAGCAGGGCAATCCCCTCGATGATACGGGGGATGGCGAAGCGTCTCAGCGGCGAATAATGCGAGTCGGGCCGTGCCCTCAGCACGGCACGCCCGCACACGGGCAGCCTCCCGAGCGGAAGCTGCCCGCGGCGCGGAGTTCGAGGGATCGGTTCAGTTGGCGGGCGGGGTCAGCGAGATGGTGATGTTCTTGACCGGCTTGTCGTCCTTGTCAACGATGCGGCAGCACATGCCCGTGGGTCCGTCGCCGTTGATCACTTCCGCCAAAATGGTGTTGCAGCCCTTGTTCAGCTTGAAGGCTTTGGTCGTGTCCTGATCCTTCTCCACGGCGCGGCCCGCGTAGACTCGATAGACCTCGGTGCCGTTCACGACCCAGCACGAGCTGTCATCGGAGCCGATCTTCATCTTCACGTCGGCCATCTCGCTCTCGCAGACGACGTAACACACGCCCAGGTACATCGAGTTGTCCTGCTCCTGGAAATTGATGATCGAATCGTCGGACTGGAAAGCCTTCCAGGCATGGTCCTTGTTGTCCACCTTGACCTTGTCGCCGTCCTTTGGGGCGCATTTCTTCTGGCCAGGGAAGAACTCCTTGTTGAAGAACTCCTTCTGGTTGTCCTCATCGTGATTGCTGGCCTTGTCATCCAACTGGATCACTTCCAACAGCAGCCAGTTGCGGATGAAGCCTTCGTCATCCGGCTTGTAGGTCTTCTCTCCGGCCTTGACGCCAGTCACACAGAAGATCAGGGAGCAGATGGCGAACAGCGAAAACAGCTTCTTCATGTTTTCCCTCCTTGTAGTCTCATAGCTCTGCCCGGGCCGATCCGCACAGCGCGTCCGTCCGGCCCCGAAGTCAGCTTCGTGGGTTGCAGCGGCTTCGCTGCGCCCTGTGTACCGCCTCGCGGGATACAGTCAAGCGCGGCTTGCCGTTGCGTGCCTGGGAGGAAGCCGTCGCGCGCATCAGCCGCCCGGAAGGCGTGGACACGTTCTGAGGTCCTGGTTCCCGCGGGCGCAGGGGAAACGCCGACCCGACGCTCCGCCGGTCGCCTCCTAGTACGGGCAGCCATGCCTCGGAACCTGGAAGAGCATCTCGCCGCCTGCGACCGGGCGCTGCTGCCTCCGGGACATCTGCGCCGGCGACAAGCGCAGAATCCTTGGAGGACGTAAGCAAATCTGCTATAGTTCCGCCGTGGAGGGGCAGCGACGCTCCGATTCGCGCTGTACTCATCCGGGACATCGCCATGGGATCTAGGGATGGGCGCCTCCGTAAGCCAGAACCAGACGGCCGCAAGGCACGCCATGCCTTCCCGAGGAGGACGATCATGGAACTCCTAAAGCGCTATTGTCTTGCGATCCTGGCCTGCGGACTGTTCGCCACGCCAGTTGCGTTTTCTGCTGGGCCAAACACAACCCAACCCGCCGAGAAAGACCCTCCGCGGCACAGCGGCTTTCTCGACGACATAAAGGCGATGCACGGCACGATCAACCTGGTCTTCGTTGGCGATTCCATCACCGACGGGTGGCGCTCCGGTGGCGCGAGTGTCTGGCAGAAGTACTTTGCCATTCACAAGGCGTTGAATCTCGGCATCTCCGGAGATCGCACTGAGCATGTCTTGTGGCGCCTGCAACACGGCGAACTTGATGGCTATGAGGCGCGCCTGTTCGTCATCATGATTGGCACAAATAACGGCGATTCGGCCCCCGACGTGGCTGAAGGAATCAAGGCCATCCTCACCGAGATCAAAGGCAAGCAGCCGCAGGCCAACATTCTCCTGCTCGGCATCTTCCCGCGGGGCGAAAAGCCAGACGCCACACGTGACAAGAACGCGAACGTCAACAAGTTGATCGCCAAGTTTGGCGATGGTCGAACGGTCCACTTCCTCGACATCGGCGATAAGTTCCTGGAAGCCGACAAGACCATGAGCAAGGACGTCATGCCGGATTTCCTTCATCCCAGTCTGAAGGGGTACGAGATCTGGGCGCAAGCCATCGACGAGACCGTCAAGGAGTTGCTGAAGGAGTCCAATGACGCGGTGCTGGCTGGACCAGGCCCCTACAAGAAGTTGGCCTCGCTGGCTGCGCAGATCAAGAGCGGCGTTGGATTGGGGCAGGTTCTCAAGACACTTGCCACGAAGAAGGACAGCAAGGACGCCGAAGAAGCCGCCGAAGCGAAGATGATGTTCGATGCGTTGCGTGGCGGTGGCCAAGGGAACCTCGACGCCGCCCTGGCGTACAAGGAAACAAAGCCCGTGCTCGCCGTGTCGCGGCTTGAGAAGCTGGCCATGCAGTTCCTCGGGGACGAGATCGGCACGAAAGCCAAGCTGGCCGCGGATCAACTGCGGGAGGATCCGAAGGCTGCAAAGGAACTCGACGCCGAACAGATGTTCAAACAGATTCAAGCATTCGAGAACTCCCTCAAGCCCGTTGCCGGCGGCAGGAATCCGAAAGCCCCCCAATTCCGCAAAGTGAACGCACAGGGAATCGAAACGCTGGTCGGCGGCTGTCAGCAGTTGATCCGGCGCTACCCGGGAACCGCCGCCGCGCAGAAGGCGGAAGCGTTAATGAACGATTACCGTTAGCGTCCGCGAGACTTGCCGAGGTGTTACGTTGGTAATCGCAAAGGAAGAACCGCGATGATGACGAGAAAGTGGAACGTGAAGACACGTGTGGCGCAACTCAGTCCGCGCCTCGTATGGTTTTTGGGCGCCGTGAGCATGACGGTTCCCCCAACCTTTGCGGCGGCGGATTCCCTTCCCCGAGATCTTAAAGGTTGACCCCTTTGCCGGCAGCGATATCCCCTTTGCCAGCAAGGGCGACGTCTTGTACGCGACGTTTTTGGCATGACCCGGCCAACGGGTGATTGTCCGGTCGCTTGCCAGAGCCGCGACCAGCGGCAAGGTGACCGAGGTAGGCCTGCTGGGCCACCCGGGGAATCTGAAATGGGAGCAGACGAAAGACGGCTTGGAGGTCGCCATGCCCGCCGAAAAGCCGTGTGAGCACGCCTTCGTGCTCAAGATTGGATTAAGGATCACCTCTCGACCCCCTACAGCACATTGACGTTGCGGCGGAGCGGCACAGCCGTTACGCGACACGGCAGAACAACGGCTATGGCCTTTGTCCCCTGCTCACTTCTTTCGGGAAATCCCCGTTAACAGCAAGGGACGCAGAACTTCCCCAGTGGCCTTTGAAATGAACCCCTGCGAATTCCACCGCTTGACGAACTCGGCCTCGCTCAACGCAACCACGCCGGGCGCGTACCGCGCCGTGTCCTGAAGGTAGATCACCCCTTGCTGACGGTCATACCCGATCACCGCCACCGTATGCGCCCCGCCCGTCGCCTCCGCGCCACGGATGTCAATGACCACCGGATTGCGACTATCCAGTTCCCGCCGGATCAACTTCAGTCCCTCTTCTGCGCCCTTCGCATCGAAGGGAAACGTCTTCAGTTCCCACGTGAAGCCGTACAGTTTCTGTAGACTGAGATTGATCTTGTCCCAGGCTGTTCCAGTCCCGAACGGGCTATCTGGTGCGTTCCGCTTGATAGCTTCCGGGTCGGCCGCCAGTCCGTAGTAGCACAACACAACCGCCGTTGATGTCGGCCCGCACAGATTCCACCCCTGATCCAGATGGGGAACCTTCAGGAACTGACGCTCGCCTGCAACCGACGCCCGCGCTTCCGCAGCTGCACAATCTGCTGAGGTCGCGGTCTGCCTATGGCTCTCGCTTGCCCTCGCTTTCTCCCAGCAGCGTTTGGCTTCTTCCTCAACATGCCCGCCAGCCTGGCTGTAATAGTATTCTCCCAACATCCACCAGGCATCTGGATCCCCTTGTTTCGATGCCGACTCCCAACAGGCTACAGCCCGCGCCTCATCCTTGCGGATTCCGTATCCGTTCATCAGGCAATGGCCGAGCAGGAAAGTCGCCCTCTTATGCCCGCCCGCCGATGCGGACTCCCACCAGAATACGGCCCGCGCATAATCCCGCTCGACGCCACGACCGAAGAAGTAGTCCATCCCGAGGTTGTACTGCCCCTGCTTCCACCCCTTTTCCGCCGACGCCCGGAAATACCCGGACGCGATCGCCAGGTTCGCCGGCACCCCGCGTCCCTCCAGGTACAGGAAGCCCAGATTGTCGTATGCCTCCGCAGAATCCAGATCCGCCGCCCGACGGAACCATGCCACAGACTCCCGCTCGTCCTTCGCCACGCCGCCCTTGCCATCGCGATAGTTGTATCCCAAAGCCAACATCGCCCGGGCATCGCCATTCTTCGCCTTCGTCCGCAATTCGTCGGGGCCGTCCGCGCCATGCAGCGCAAACACCACCACCAGCCCAGTCATTGCGACCACAACTCCGCCGAATCTGCGCATCGTCCGATCTCCTGCCTTGCGTTCCTTCTGATGGCGATCCGTATAACATGGCATCGCCGCGCCCCCTGTCAACCACGGGAACAGCGATCCGCCAGCGTTGCATTGCCGGCTCAGGACGTTTCAAGGTCGGTTCCCCGGCCTCATTTCGCCCCGTCGAAGACGCTCTTGATAATGCCGACGAAAATCATCCCAGGCAGCACGACGAACAGGGCGAGCGCCTCGACCCAGCGCGGGATGGCGAAGCAGGCTCCCCAGACAATCAGTAGGATGAAGCCCAGGGTTCTCGTCCCGTTGTTCGACATCAGCAGGAGGCAGCCGACGGGTTTCCCTTGGCCGCCTTCGGGGGGTGCCGGTCCCCCCAGGCTCCGAAAGAAGCATGCTGGCCAAGTGCATTCCCTCCATCCTGCCGCCATTCACGCTGGGACGACAGACAAAGGCAAGGTTGAGTTTGGCGGCGCGGGAACTGCGCACCAGTTCTGGCACGGCCTACCAGTTGGCAGTGGCGTTCAGGAAATCCCACCCGAAAAGCGAAGCTCCGGCACCTATGACGCCAAGGCTCGAATCTGCCGTTCAAGCAACGTGATGATTGGTTGAATGCCGCCGACGACCCGTTTGGGCCACGAAGCTCCCGCCTGCGCCTTCGGCCCAACATGGCCGGCGTACCAGTTCAGGCTGGTGAACCCCAGGACAAGGGGCACACTTACCGACCTAAACGCTGTGGTCTTGTTGCGCGCGCCATACAAGTAAAGTGTATCCCGAAGGCTCGCGTTCCTGACGGAAATGTTCCCGCCTGCGCCGCGGAAGGCCCCCGCAGCCGGGGAGGCCGACAATTAAAAACACTCTGGACTTTGGTCTTATGCGGTCATGCGGTTATTTTTCTCTTGAGGTACGTCGAGTATTACGCTAGGATAATCATTGGCTTTTGGCAGCCCAAGGCGCTTGTGGATCATCCGGGCTTTCCTGCTCTCTCGTGGAGGAGTTGCGATGAGAAGGTCGCGAATCGCCGCCAGAGCCGGGTCATTCTTTCCGGCCGGCCCGCTGCCTGAGAATTGGCCGCTGCCCCACGCCTTCCAGGAATGCGCTTCTGTAGCCGTTCATTCCGAGCCGCGACCGGAAGGGAGCGATCCCTGCCGCATGCTGACGTGCGCGGCTCGGCGACTGAACAATTCCTCTCATCTTAGTAGTCCAGCGCGGCTTTCAGCCGCGACCGGCCTTTTGCCATCAATTGCTTCGCGTCTCTAGACTAAAGGACCCCGCCCCACACGGTGGGGCGAGCATCAACTGGAATCCGGAGGGGTAGCCCGCATCCCTTGAACTCGTCCGCTGAGTCACGGCTGTGAACCGGCTTATTATTTCTGAGCCTGTCATGAGCCGACTGCCAAGGAGGAGCAAAAATGTCTACTCTGAAAGCGTACTCGCGGCTGGTCAGCGTTGCAGCGATGCTATTGCTGCTGCCAATGTCGGTGCAGGCGGCCACCGCACCGCACATCGCGAGCTTGACGCCAACGTGCGGCCCGACCGGTGGCGGCACGAACGTGACCATCACCGGCGACAACTTCACCGACGTCGCTTCCGTGACTTTCGGCGGCACGCTGGCCAATGGTATCATTGTGGTCAGCAGCACGACGATCACTTGCAGCACGCCGGGCGGCGCCGCGGGTGCGGTGGACGTGGTGGTGACGACATCCGCCGGCAACGACACCAAGAGCGGAGGCTTCACTTATGTCGCCGACGCAGTGGCCAACGCCTATCCGCCGGTCATCCAAGGGAACGCGCAAGCGGTGGCCGTGGATGTTGACGGCAACCGCTATGTGACGGGCTATTTCAGCGGCGCGGTAGATTTAAACTCTGGAGTGGGCCTGGACCCAAAGGCCAGCGGGGGCGGTTTGACGCCTTCGTCACACGCTTCAATGCGGACGGCACTTACGCCTGGACACAAACATTCGGCGGCACAAGCGATGACTACGGCCGCGGCGTGGCCGTTTCTCCCGATGGGGAATGGGTCTATGTCACGGGCTCTTTCAAAAGCACCGACGCCGGGATCGGGGGCGCGGGAACCGTTGCTTCGTCGGGTGCCAGTGACGCTTTTATTCTGGCTTTGAACGCTCTGGACGGCTCCGCCGTCAGTGCCTTCGGCAGCGACGGCGTTCAGAAGTTCGGCGGCAAAGGCGATGACGCAGGCTATGGCGTGGCCGTCTCTCCCGACGGGGCGACCGTCTATGTTACGGGGCATTTCAACAGCAACGACGCTGGCCTTGGGGGTATGGGGACTTTTGCTTCGTCAGGCGGGTATGACACATTCATTCTGGCGTTGAAGGCCGCTGACGGCTCCGCCATCAGCAGCTTTGGCACTGGCGGCATCCAAAAGTTCGGCGGTACAGCCGATGATTACGGCCGCGGCGTGGTCGTTGCCCCGAACGGGGCGAGCATCTACGTCACGGGTTACTTCGACAGCAAGGACGCCGGCATTGGGGGCACAGGGGGAGTTATCAGGATAGGTGGTTTTGATGCGTTCGTTCTGGCGTTGAGTTCGAGCACCGGGTTGGGCGTGGGCGGCTTTGGCAGCGGCGGAATCCAGAAGATCGGCGGCGCAGATGACGACTTCGGCTACGGCCTGTCCGTTTCTCCCGACGGGAAAACAGTCTATGTCACGGGCTCTTTCAAGAGCAGCGACGCGGGCATTGGGGGCTCAGGCAGCTTCGCTTCGTCAGGCGGGGCTGATGCGTTCGTTGTGGCGTTGAGCGCGAGCACCGGAACAGGCCTGGGCGGCTTTGGAGCGGC
>Ga0209777_10003043_pt1 | contig 21238 bp, 19 predicted proteins | sample FrelakmetHBP12HB_FD_187147 | JGI IMG/M metagenome (GOLD analysis project Ga0209777, IMG submission 187147) | Freshwater lake sediment microbial communities from the University of Notre Dame, USA, for methane emissions studies -HBP12 HB (SPAdes)... | ecosystem: Environmental > Aquatic >...
AAGAGCGTATACGCGGTCAGGCGGGCATACCTTGGATACTAGAATATCAGAGGTCCAAAGATGTCCGAAGATGCCAGTCAGCAATACTTCGCGTCTGGTTACTGGGTCAAACTGATCGATTCCCCAGTCTCTTAAATCAGCAAAAGCTCTCGCGTGCATGAGAATCTTTGTGACAATAAGATCCCACTTTTCAATTTCTTGGAAAGTAGCTGTCAGCAAAGTTCTGCTAAACAACGGAGAGGTTGTGCCAGTCTGGATAACCGGATCATTAACACCGCTAGCTTCTGTAGTAGAAGCTGCGTTAACAGCAGAGAAAATAACTTCGTCTTCGCCAGCTTGCAGATCGGCTTTCGCCTTCTGTTGCGCTCTGTCAATCAAATTAAAACGTCTTTCTTTAATCTGACTGAATCTTACCTGTGGGTAAGACGCGATTTCGAATGTCGGGACTGTGATTCTTTCGCCTTCCAGAATCTTGTCCGGTACTGCGCCTCTCTTAGATAACAACGTAGCGGGAATCTGCACGTCCTTATCATAGATCGGTAATGCGCCTTGCGGCAGTGGGTCAACAACAACCAGCTTCCTGCCCACGCCCTGATAATCGAGGCTCATGCGGATGGGGTTCGCCATTGAGCTCGCTATTAATGCTCTACCTCTTTCGTTAGAAAGAGCCTTCAAAAGCAATTGTTCTTTCTGTTCTGGTGAATAATTTGGCATCTCGTTTTTCACCTCCTTTTTGATGAAATTTTATGCCTTCAAACCACTGATGATAAGCTTCATTTCTATGAAGTTATCTCCACTAGCAGCGTCAGTGCAAACTCCAACTACATATTCTGCGCCACCAGTTACTGCCTTAACGAGACCTGCGCTTGTAAAGGTTAACAAATTACCCTTCGCAATAACCCCTGATGTTTGGTCCGTAAAAAATACTCCGTCCAAATAAACAGTGATTTTACCGCTAGCTATAACATCGGCCTTATAATCCGCAACAAGTCCATAAGGCGTATCGGAAGCGGGTGTAAGAGTAGCACACTTTACATTGCCAGCGCCAGCTCCTGTCAAAACACAAATTCTACCCGGAACAATTTCTGCAGATGCGCTTGTAAGTTCAGCAGCAACCGCATTCTTAGTTCCGTCAATCAAACCCTCATACTTTACTTCTAATGCCATAAGTTTTTCACCTCCCCTTTCGGCTTATTTATTATGAAAAAATATCATAATCTTTAAGATTCTTAGCCTTCTTAACTAATTCGCTTGAATAATCATAACCTGCTTTTTTAACAGGCGTTGTCCACTCGTCATTCAAGAAATCAAGACCACTATTAGTCATTTCTTCCTGAGTGGTTTCAAGAATCAAAGGCATCGTCAAACCACCTTCGTCAGAAGCACTTTTTTCAAAACCCTTCGTAGAAGCTTTTCTCTGTATCGGAGCATCGCCAATAACAGCCGCTAACTGATTAAAAGCTTCTTCATTCATAGCAAATAATTCTTTTGCTTTAGCTTTCTGTGCATCTCTATTATCAGAAGCAATCATACCTTTTTCTACCATCGAATTAATAACTGATGTTACAGCACTCTTTCTCATCTGCTCCGAAACTTTCTTTTGTTCCGCAGCAAACTTGGCTTTTAACTGATTTCTTTCTTCAACAATCTTAGCTACAACATCTCTAACATCAGTCGGAAGTTTTGTAATGGTTTCTTCGGTAAGATCATACTTCTCTTGTTCTGTCATAATATCGGAAGTAAAATTCAACTGCTTATCAACACCTGCTGTCTTTGTCTGAAATACAGCTCCACAATGTTCACACTCGGAAGCAGACGCTGCGACTATCTTATTGCAATTACCGCAAGCATAAGCCGCCTCTACTTCTTTTTCCTTTTTCTCTTCTTTCTTTTCTTTTTCTTTCTCCTTCTTTTCTTCCTTCTTCTCTTTTTCCTTTTCCTTCTTTTCTTCCTTCTTATCATCTTTTTTCTTAGCAGCGGTCTTTACTTGTGTTCCGCAGTTTGAACAGAAATGAGCTTTCTTAGAAACAGAAGCCTGACATTCTCCACAAGCACATTCGCCTTCTTCTTCACCACCGTCATCTCCTTCTCCTTCTTCACTTTCTTCTGGACCATCATCAATATCTACTTTATCTTTCTTCTTATCATCACCCTTCTTATCATCATCTTTATCACCGTCTTTATCATCATCTTTTTCATCTTCGTCACTATCGCCCCTCATACTTGCAAATTCGGCTTCCACTCCACCTTCCGCTTCGCCTTCGGATTCGCCACATTCGGAATCTATAGCAGCTTCCATTTCGGCATTACAAGCTTCGGCTTCGGCTTCTGCTTCACCCTCGGCTTCGCCTTCAGCCTCTGCTTCAAATTTAGCACCGCAACTTTCACAGAATCTATCTTCTGCCAATACTACAAAACCACATTCTCCACAAAGAGCTTTCTTTTTCTTTTTATCTTCCTTTTTATCATCTTTCTTTTCGTCTTTATCCTTCTTATCTTCTTTTTTATCCTTATCATCTTTCTTATCATCTTTATCTTCTTTATCGTCTTCTTCCTTGTCTTCCTTTTTATCTTTACCTTTACCTTTCATTTTTTCCTGATAAGCCTTCAAACCGGCAGGAATAGAACCAGCTTCTTTTTTCTCTTTTTTATCATCCTTTTCCTTATCTTCGTCATCATCTTCTTTTTTATCTTCGTCTTTTTCTTTATCGTCATCTTTCTTTTTCTCATCATCGTCATCATCCTTCTTATCTTCGTCCTTCTTGTCTTCGTCCTTATCTTTTCCTTTGCCTTTTCTACTTTTCTTTAAGGCTTCTAAAGCAGCGGCTGGCATAGTACCTGCTTCGGCTGTTAATGCTTCGGCTTCACCCTCTGCCTCTCCTTCGGCTTCACCTTCTGCTTCACCTTCGGCTTCTCCCTCTGCTTCACCTTCGGCTTCTCCCTCGGCTTCCGCAAAAGAATCAAGTGTGGTAGCAATCCCTTCACTATATTGTAAAATAGAGTCCATTTCAGATTTGGTTTCGGCTATCTTATCCAAAATAGAACTTGCCATTTTATCTATCTGTCCTATAATATCATCTCTACTTTCAATACTAGCTGTTTTAATACCATCGTCATTCATATTAACTGTAACACCTGACAGCTCATCATCCAAAGTCATCAAATCAGACGCTAAAGAAGTTAACTGCTCTTGATGTTGTTCTAAATTTTCCTGTCTTCTTTCACTATACAAAGGCTTAGATTCATTAATAATAGTAAATAAATGTTTCATATCGGTAAGAGTTTCGGCAATATTGGTTCTCAACTGGCTCAGGCCATTCTTATAAGTAGCAACTTTAGTTCTCCAAGCTGCATCCTTTCTAATGGCTATTCTTTCAGATGGTTCTTTTTCAATAATATCAAGCGATTCTGCCAATTCATCAAAACTGCTATAAGCTTCTTTAACAACGGAATCAAGTTCATTCATAGCAATTTTTAAATTATCTTCATCCATAGATTTAATATCCAATCTTACTTCCGCATTATCCAAAGACTGTTTAATAGAATTAGCTTTAATTTCAACATCGTTCAATTGATTAATTGCGTCAGCAACTAATTCAAGATTATCCTTATCAACATCAACGCCAGCCAATCTCTGTCCGTGTAACTTTTTCTTTTCTTCAAAAGCTTTAGCTTTAGCATCGGAAGCTCTCTTCAAAATAAATGCAATTTCAGACTTGGCCGTTTTAACAGTATTAACAAATTCATCGAACTCAGCTCTTTCTGCAATTTTTTCATCTTCCTGTATACTTGCTAAAATCTGCATTCTATTATTTTTCCTAGTTTCAACAAACATACCATCAAGTTCGTCAATAATACTTGAAGCGGCTTTAATGAAATTATCAGCACTTTCCAAAGCGGCTGTTCTAATTTCAGGATCTTCTTCCATTCTAGCTCTACCCATAACAGCCACGCCTTCTCTTGCACCTGTTACAGCCTGTTTAACATCATCATAAATCGAACTGAATTTATCACCGAAGGACGCAACAATAGCTTCGTCTTTTGATGCTTCGGTTAAAACACTCAAACTTTCATCTAACGCTTCGGCAAGTTTATCGAGAGTTTTTTCGGTCTCAATAAACTTAGCATCGTCACTGGCAAGCCTAACGATCTTGTCATATGAAGCTGCTGTTCTATAACGGTCATCACCTTGTCGATAAACGCCATGTTCTTTTTCTATCTTCTGCTTTGTATCAGAAGCCGTATCGACATAACCGTCAATATTAGCTATACCTTCTTTTTCAATTTCCTTTATATCTTTGCCAAACCAATCGTGCTGCTCATATGAAGATGGCGGAACTGAATCAACGCCTTCGCTCTGGAAGCCAGCAACTATTTTCATCCTAGCTTCTTTTCTTTCGGCAAGTTTTTTATTATCCATTTTGTCTTCCCTCGCTTGTCTTAAAATATTTTTATCGACAACATCGGCTAACTTTATTTCTTCGTTACCCGATGTTCTTGATTCTATCGTATTGGAATATTCCCCAAAAATTTCCCCCACTTCATCTACTTCTGCTATATCAATAAGGCTTGAAACTTTCTTATATTCATCATCGTTAATAAAACCATTTTTCAAATCATCTTCCAAAGCCGCATAAGCTTCATCTTTTTCCGTAACAATCTTTTTCAGGTACTTTTTAGTTTTGTGTTTTTTATTTTTCTTTTTCTCTTCTTCCTCTTCTTCTTTCTTCTCCTCTTTCTTTTGTTCCGGATGAATTCCTTTACCGTCAAACTTATCTTCGGTTTTACTACTATTTTCTTCCTCATCTTCATCTTTGTGCTTATGCTTTGCAAATACCGGTTTCAAAACATTAAATATATCTTCCATTTCGGCTATACTTAATTTTAATTCTTTTGCTTTTTCGGATAATTCATTACCGCTCTTGGACATATTATCCTCCGAAATTTCCGAAGTATTAAAATTATCAACGGCATAAGCTTCAATCTTAGTTTGAAAATCAGCTAATCTTTTTGAAAAACTTTCTTTACTCATTAAGTCCCTCGTAACTCTAACGAACCAAATGCTATTTATTTAAATATAAATTCCAACTACTAATATTTTTTTTTACATATACTTATAAATTTTTTTAATCATAATTATTTGCAAATAGGGCAACTACCATGAGCAGACAAATAAACATTCCCACATTTGGCGCATTTGGTAATGCCTTGCTGTTCATTCTCCTCGCTTAAATCAGTCTTTATTACATTACCACTACTACCAGTTTTAATCATTTTCTTTTCGTTTTCCATTTTAATTTCTCCCTAATTAGGTTTAATAAAAATAATGAGTAAAACTATTGAACTTTACCCAATTCTCCCATAGCGGCTTCGTCTGTCATTGGAATATCTTCTTTGGACTTATTTTTCTTTTCTGGTTTTTCTTCTCCACCATTAATACTTTTAATAACAGAACTAACTCCACTTCTAAGTTTTGATCCTATACTTTCAACTTCTTTTAAAACTCCTTCGTTCATTATATTATGTTTTTTAGCTTCAAATAATAACGATTCTACCATCAACGCCTTTCCATATATATCCTGCAAGACTGCCGTTAATTTATCTTTAATTTCACTAGGCATTGATCCATCGGCACCCGTTTGTCCAACAGCCATTTGATTACCGGCGGATTGATTGCCAGGAGTCATATTATCTTTTACGGCTTCACTAATACCTTCTGCAAAAGATGCATTTTGCACTGGTTCGTTCTGTGCTACAATTCTTTTATAAATCAAATCCATCTTATCGGCAGATTTATATTTGCCTAATTTTTCCAATTGATTGGCAACCTTTTTAATTTCATTAGTTATTTGAGTATCCATAATACACAATCCTCCCGTTTAACACACCTTAATCAATAAATGATTCAATTAAATTCATAACTTTTTCAGCTATTTCCATATCTTTCGTAGAAATAACATCCGATGACGCAATCCTCTTTAAACAAATTCCACAATCTTGAAACATTACATTTGGAGAATCAACAAGTATTTGCCCAACCTTATTTAATCTTTCATTAATATCTCCAAACATGGCATTTGACGCAACAATTTCTTTTATTACAGCATCTCTATCCGCACCGTCTGTAACAAAAGATAATTCAAAAAATTCTACACCGAAATTAGATTCATAAATACCATTTGGTTTTAATGATTTTTTATGAATCGGGCAAAACTTTTGACCTTTATGTTTTTTAACGCAATCACAATATTGTTCTTCTGTATGTGCTTTATTTCCGCAACAAGAGCATACTGAATATTCAACTCTACATCCCATGGATACATCGGTTATATAACTTTTTTCTATTCCTCTTACCAAATCAGGGTCTTTCTTTCTATCAATTTCCAATAAACATTCCACATAAGGATGGTCTTGGTCTTCGGGATTTTCAACCCAAATAGCATCAATAATTTTCCCCTGTGCATTTGTTACATCATCGCTTTTATGATTTTTAAATACTCGTTGATTAACAAAAGTTTGATATGTTCTATATAATTCTTCTCTTTCAAATAAATCGCCGTTATTATTAGGAACATTGGCAGTTACGGCACGAACTCTAACATATACAAACTCAGGATCTACTTCGGTTATTTTTTCATAATTTTCTTTTTTATCGCCCTTAATATCTTCTTTTTGAACAGTTTCTTTTTCCTCCTGTTCTTCCTCTGCCTGTTTTATCATATATTTAGTTCCGCTTGCAAATTTATTAAATGACTTATGATTATTCAAATCGCTAGCTTTACAATGGTCTACTATTCTACCTGTTACAACATTAGGTTGCTTAGTCAAAGACATAATACATAACCGCCTATATAATCGTTCTAAATAATAAAATTAAATTAAAACATAAAAATTTTACTCAATAATATAAAATTATTGTTGCCCAAAATCTCTTTCTGGTACCATACTGCTTTTTTCTGGTTCAATATCTTCTTTATCTTCGACTTTCTTTTTGGTTTTATCACCCTTAACTTTTTGTAAATCATACATTTCCTGAACCGATGTAAATGAAACTTTCCCTGTCTGCAGACCTCTAAACGCTCTTGCTATAGAATTTTTAAATTTATCACTAAAAAAATACTCGCTTTCAAACTTTATTCCCGATTTATAAAAAATACCTTTGTGTCTTACGGTCATTATCCCATTCTGAATCTTAACTAAAATAGGATCAGAGCTTTCTTCTTCTTCACCCCTACTTACATTCAACGCCCAATCATTACCTTTCAAAGATTCATGATGAATTTCCCAATCCTTATAATCCATTTTTTCACCGGCGGTCTTGATTAATTTGCTATCAAGTTTGCCGTAAGCAATGGAATTAAAAACATTATCAAGTTTATTAGCTATACCGGTAAAACCCTTTTTATCCATCTTATCCGACACGCTAGCTAATTTTTCTAAAATATTATTTATTTTTTCATCTTTCATTTTAATTACCCCACTTTAAATGTAGATAACAATCTTTGTTGCAAAATCATCATATCGTCAAACATAATATTATTTAAAATAGTTCTACAACCACCGCATTTCATATTGATATTTAAAAAATTACCATTAGGATTATGGATAAAATAATTATTATTATGTTTTGCACCTATGCAATCAAAATTTATTTGACCTTCAATAATAATATTTTGTAAACTATTATTACAAAAAGGGCATTTCTTTTCATCAGGACTTCTTAATCTATCCCATGCATTTTTTAAATTCGCCCCGCAATTAGGGCAATCAATATTTTCAATATTATTTTTTTTATTAAAATAAGTTTGATCAACTATATCGCTGCCACAAGCTTTACAAGTAATTTCCCATTCATCTAAATCTCGCAATCTTAAATCGGCTAAACAATTAGGACATCTTTCCGCTTCTATGCCCTTCCGTTTATATTCATAAAAATCATATCCGCATTTAGGGCATTGATCTACCATTCAATTCTCCTATCTTACATCATCGGCGGCATACCGCCACCCATACCGCCCATGGGCGGCGGAGGGGGCATCGGCGGAGCACCGGCCGGTGGAGCTCCAGCGGCTGGAGGATTTTCTACCGTTATTTTATCTGCTAATGATTTATTATATTCTGCAACTTTTTTTGTTAATATTTTTGTATAACCGCTATATTCACCCTGTATTTCATTGATTTGATGCCTAGGTCTTATAGAATTAGTTTTATCATCATAAACAATAACATATTCCATCTTAGCTTCGGGTGCTTCTATCCCTAAAACATCATAGGCAAACGGTTTTGATTTATCGTCTTTACTTTCAACTCCACCTATATATTTATTAGCCTTACCTTGGCTAATCAAATTTATAATTTCGTCTTTTTTTAAATCCATGTCTCTACCGTCAACATCCACATTAACATCATTAATTTCATTTGCTTTTTCAGGAGTAAAATTTAATCTATATACAGCAAAACGATATTCGCTACTATTACCATCTTCATCCAACATTGTAAAAGTATAAGGAGCCATATCACTAACATCGTCTATATCAGACGCTTTATAAACATCTGGATCCTTGCGTAAAAAATAAGATATATTCGATTCATCTATAGGTTTTTTAGGACTAGAATAACTTCTTAAAACTTTATAAATATCATAACTATTTTCCTGCGCCAAAACTTTACGCAAATAACTTTTCATCAATTGTGTCGCCAATTTTATTTCCAAATCCAACACCTCTACAAAAGATATTTAAAATAAAATATCTTTAATCGTAATTTTGTTCACCATCTTCCTTATTTTTATTTTTAATTTCTTCTGATGCTTCATCGACTACATCTTCTATACTTGTACTTTTCTTGTTTTTAGCTAATTTAAGAAACTTTCCTACCTTCATATCGGCTCTTGCTTTCATAGCTCTTTCACCGGCTATTTTAATTATTTTATAATTATTTAAGGCAGCTTCCACAATCCTGTCTATTTCTTCAAGAGCCAATTCCTGAATTACCTTACCTTTAACTTTTTCAGCTTCGTCATAATTCAAAACTCCAGCTTCAACTTGAGCATTAACATTCTTGCTTGCCTGTTCGATAATTTCCGTCAATATGCCAAATCCCGGTATTTGATATTCCTTCGCGACTCCACGCATTATATCAAACTTAATATTTTCGGCATCTTCCTTTGTTACATCACCACTAACCATTGACTTATTTAATTCAGACATAATATTATCTTCAATCTGTTTCAATATAGAAATACTTTGTCCTAAAGTAACTTCCTTAATAATATCCTGCCTTACCTTATCGGCATCTTCCCTGTTTATTTCACCGCTTTCAATTTTTTCCAACAAAGCACCGTCAACAGTTAACTCTAAATAATCCTTCCACTTGGCACCCATTTCCTGTCTGGCTTTCTGCCTATCCATCATAGGAGGAATATTCGGAAGTATCGGCTTCAACGCTTCTTGAGCCTTCAATGCCTGTACCTGCAGATTAAATATTGTCATCATTTCTTCTTCAAGATTTTTCTTTTCTGTTTCATAACTTAATCCAAACAAATCTAGAGTTGTTTTCATCGAAAGATTCTTCTGCTGTCTAAGCTGCAACAAAGCATTTTTCTGCTGTATATCATCACGCAGATTCATCTTCGACCATCTAACTCTTGGGTATAATAAATATTCACGCCCACTAGCTTTATCTTGCTTAACAAAACCTTGAGCTTCGGCTATCGGTTTATATATTTTATCCTGAATATAATTAGAAAGCATTTCCCTAAATAATAAATATCTATTAATTAAAGATTCTAACGCAATCAACGGCTGAGTAAATGCCTGTCCTTCACCCGTAATAATATTCGCAGACAATCCCAAACCAAATAAAATTTCTTTTTCAATATATTCAAATTCGGTATTCAACGGAACTATCTGACCACTCGAACCTACAACCGAATAATCCAGATAATGACCGTAAACTATAGCGGCATTTCTATCCGCATAAACCTGATCCAATATCTGCTTAAAATACTCAATATCATCTTCATTAGCTTCATTGCCTTTTTCGCCAAGCTTCCAAATCTGCAGAGGAGTAATATGTCTTTCGGCTATTGCAAACTGCGCTTCCCTCAACCTGTCTTTATACATTAAAATCTTAAACAGCCTATACATTATAGGCGTACCGTATTCATCATAATAATTCAACTTATGCGCTATATGAGTTACATGATCTGGATGTAACGGAATCTTTTCCCCTCTGCTTACTCTTGCAACCAATTCCTTCGGCAAACTTTCAAATACATCTTTAGGCTGTCTTGTATTAACAATATTTTGTATTCTTTGATCCGCCATCAATTCTATCTTAGGATCGCCAGCAAGAGCGCTTCCTGTTATACTTACATAATCTGGATTCAATAATATAATTCTATTCCATCTGCCTTCATTTTCATCCCATTCCGCAAATGGAAAAGCATTACCAAGTACCCAATATTCATGAGATATATATAACATTACATATTTCAATTTCAATATATCAAACGCCAATTCATTAAAATACTTTTCTATATAAGTATCGCTTTCTGGCATTTCATTATAAAAAGATGTAATAGGAAATTGAGAGTGAAAATCTAAACCTGTTGCTACTATAGGATCGGTATTATGCACAGCCATATCATTAGCGATAAATGAATTATCAGAGCCTTCAATATTAAGATTCATAATACGGCCATGATATTTGGTAACTTCTATATTGGTAATCTTACTTATTACCCATCCATTCCAAATAAAATGATGATCAATATATCTATCTTTATTAACGCTTTCATAAAAAGTATAATCAGTCATCATATTGGCATATTTAGGAGGTAATACTACTTGATAACTTTCAAACTGTTCTCCACCTACTACTGCTGCTGTTTTTTGTTTATATTTTTTAACTATTACCCCGCACCTTCTAAAAATATGAATTAACTGCTCGGCCAAATATGGAGATGATGTAATACAAACTATCTGACCGTTATTCTGATTTGATTCACTTTCAGATATCTGATAGCCATCTCCATTAATATATGCTCCCAAAAATTCTTTTTGTAATTCGAGATTCATAAATAATATATCTTTATGTAAACATTTTGTAGTAGCACCACTACCGCACAATTTATAAAATCGTTTAGCCAAAAATCTATCATATAATCTATATTCTAAGACTTGTTTTCCTTCTCTCATATCGGGATAAATTTCACATTCTTTACCAGAAATATTAACACACAATTCATTAATTTCTTTTCCTAAAGTATTTCTTTCTTCGGAATGAATTGTAAATCTAATACAACTAGGATATTTACCTTCTTTTTTATTTTCTTTATAAAGAAAACTTCCTTCAGCCACAAAATATCCTAGCAATCTAACAAATTCCTTACTAAAATCAACACTACTTTCTTGTTTTATAATTGGAGTTAAAACATAATCTCCTATTCTTAAATCTCTTGCCTCTACAAAATCTGGTTCTCCCAGATCTAATTTAGTACAACCTTTACATACTTCCCATTGTCCTAACTTACAAAGTGTACCAGTCTTATATTTTGGACAATTCGCTTCTTCTTGTTTGAGAATAAAAAATGGATGCTGCTTTGTGGCATCTAAAGAATCCTTATGCCCTTTAATATAAACATGATATAAATCATCTATAATAACTCTATCAAATATTTCGTTAACTTTCCCAACTCTACCACTATGAGTAATAACTTCATCACCTATTTTAACTTCACTCAATAACTTTAATGTTGCATTGCCCATAGTTATGTTGCTATTAGGAGTTAAGCATTTATAAAAATGTCTGGCCCATTGATTAATTTCGCGAGGTTCGCGAGGAAGCTGAATATTGGTTTCTTCATAGAGCGGGTGATAATACATCGAAGGCATTCTGGACGTACTAGGGCCAGAAACATATCCTGCCGTTTTAGTCATGCCCTTTGGAATATGACCTTTCTTTGCACCTTTATACTTACTAGACGTTCTACCACCACTTTGTTTAGATGTAGTCTTTAAAAAACCAATATCTTCCTTCACGCTAGGCGAAGATGCTTTAATAATTCCACCTGATGGATTTCCTTCTTTCTTTACTTTCTTGTCCTTATCTACCATAAAATTTACACGCTCCCATTTTATTTATTAATTTCTCTTTCTAACATTTCTTGAAATCTACTATCTTTCCGACCAACCGGTTTTACCGATTGGCTTTTTTCTTCCGACTTTTCTTTATCGACATCTTTAACCTTTTCCACTTTTCTTTTTGTATTTCTAATATAATAAGGAGGTAAATTAGTTGGTCCACCAATTGCAAATTGAGCTTGTTTAATTACTACATCTAATTCACTTGCTTCTTCAAATAAACCTTTATTATCAAGCTCATTTGCTATTTCTGTTATCTTAAACAACAAAAATTTATCCAACATTAATCTCCTTATTATTTAATAAATTACAATTATCAATTATTTATTTTACTATCTTTAAATAATTTCTATTGTTTCAAAACCTTCTTCTTCTGTCGGAGGATTAAGTTGCATATTATTATACATTCTATCCATTACATCTGAAGGTATATCCAAACCACCTTCACTTACACGCTTCTGCACCCTACGTATCGCTTCTTCTTTATCAACATTTACTACAATAGCTTTAAATACCACATTAGGTACTTCTTCCTTAACTGCATTCATAAACTTACGCCTATTGCTTAAATTTACATTAGTTGCATCTAAAACCGCATTCCTTCCACTTTTAAGTAACTTCACCAATCTTTCGTAAGTTAAATCCCAAACTCTTTTGTTTTGACTTTGATCTGCCATATCACCAGTTAATTCAAATCTAATAGCATCTGGATTAATAACTTCATAACCTTTTTCTTTTAATTGCTGAACATAAGTGCTTTTACCAGAACCTGGTATTCCTACCATCATAACTAATTCGGGAGAACTTTGTGCTACTTTTTTAAGTTGATTCCACATTTTATTTATACATCTCCTCATCGTGAATTATATCTACTTCTATACCTCTGTTTTTTAATTCATTCAGCCACCAATTTAATTGTTTGGGAAATGCAAACACAGAGCATTCCTTATAAAGTACTGGTTCATCTTCACTATAAAATTTACTTTGATCTGTAATTTTTACATTATTAGGAAAATCCTTTTTTAACTGCTTATACTTAGCCAGCCTGTCCAATGCTTTTTTTCTACCCGCAACATGTTCATTAGCGCACATAAGTTCTATTTCCACAAGAACACCAAAATGTAAATCATGTAATCTCGTATCTTCGTCTTTCATACTTTCTTGAATATTTTTAATATTATAATTACCCATCATATCCTTATATTCTTTATCTTTATAAGTTGTTGCTACTTTTTTAAGTTGATTCCACATTATCATATCCCATATTCTTTATAAGATTCATCAGAATGCCATTGACGTACCGATTCAGGTATTCTTTCTTTTCTTTCGATAGCTTCATCCACAATTTTTTTGTATGCTTTCTGCGCCGACTTCAACCCTTCGGGTGAATAACCAATAGAAGGATGCCACGCACCTAATTCCATCAACTTTTTAACAAATGCCGTTCCAGCTCCTTCGCCTCTATATGTAAGTGCTATTCCCATATCACCGCTTCTATATTCTCCAACCGGACTCCAGTCATCCACTATTTCTCCGTCTTTCTTAATAGTTCTTACCAACAATAACCATCGTGAATATTCTTTATCTTTAGCTACTGCATATTGATACTTAGCCAAACCTATATTATAAAGATTATGCCATTCCGGTGATTCATGAATTATTTCCGATACCGTTGTATCTTCTTGACTAGGCTTAGAATACCAAAATTCATCTTCATTCCAATTTCTTGCCCATTCGTCTACTGGAGGATTTTTACCTATCATTTCTTCATATGTAAATTCCCACGGTTTTTTATCTGCTATTTTCCTAAGTTGATTCCACATAATTTACATTTCACTTTTATCTTGTAAATCTTCATTTCTTTCATTTAACTGTTGCGCTCTATCTACTATATTTTCAATAGTCATTATAAGATTGGCATGTTTTCGATTATCGATATTTTTAATACCAAACGAATTAGCTATTTTATACAAAAGATTACTCATAACATCCATTCTATTTTGACCTGACTTAAACGCTTCTCTAGCTTCGTTCAAAACTTTAAGATAATCTATCTTAGGATATTTTTCTATAGGTATAGCATCCTTTTCATAATCTTTATATTTATAGGGTTTTTCAGCAATCTTAATAATAACATCATCTATACCACTAGCTTCACCTACCAAACCCTTACTATCTAACTCATTAGCAATATCTTTTAAATGATTTATAATATCCTTCATTGTGTTTTTCCTTTTTTACTATTTTTTCTATCTGCATACTGCTTATGAATACTTTCCCAAATCTTTCTAAAATCCTCTTTATTACCCTTCTTATATTCCTGAGCAGCTTTAACTTTAAGCTTTTTAATATCTTTAGACTTTCTCATTTTATCCGCCTTCAAAATTTACTTTTTCAAAAAATCAAAATCACCGCTATCTGGTACAGAATTGATCTTTATTTTACTAGCATCTAAATTTACTTTACCCAAACTTTCAAACAAACCCTTATTATCTCCAACCATTCTTACACCCGATGAAACAACTTTTTTAGAATCACTAACTTTAGATTCAATATTAGCAATATGTTCAAACTTCTTAGGTGTTTCCATCGTTATCTTACTTAACTTATCAAAAATATTTTCGTTAATGTTTGTCATAATTCACCTCTAGTTTTTTTACTAAAAAAAGCCCCGCCACAGTTTCCACTAAGGCGGGGCTTTTATTTTCAATTACCTAAAAAATTTAAATAATCTCCACCATTATTTCTTGCCCTTTAAAGCCCCTCTAACATTACTGATAGACTGTTCAAGCTGTTTAATAACAGCAGCCTGTGGAGCATCAACAATGGCATTTCTAGTTAAATCAGAAGCATCCCAATCAAAATTGCCAACTGCGCTTGAATCTGGCTCTTGAACTGGCTCACCATAAGTCTGTGCAATCTTCATTCTTGCTTCTTTTCTCATCTGCAAATCATTAGCGGCTGTCGGAGCTGGTGCAGCTCCCGCTGCTGGTGCAGCTCCCGCTGCCGGTTGAGCTGTTTTAGCCAATTCTTGAATCTTAGCCGCGAACGGTCCTTTTATAGCCGGTAACATATTGTTGACAGCGCCAAGAATTTTATCTGCAGCTCCCAACTTAACTGCTGCCGCTAAAATTTCACCAAACGGAGGCGGTACAGCCATGGCTGCCGTAGCCAGTGCATTTTTAGACGCAGGATTTGCTAAAATTAATTTCAAAAGCGCAGGATCTACTGCTTGCGCTTCTTTTACAATACCGCCATCAAGACCAGCTATTTTTCTTCTCAAAGCCGATCTTTCTTCAAGAGTCGTAGCCACTTTTTTTACACCAAAATCATCAAACATCTTAGATGCAAAACCAGCATCACCATAAGCATCGGTATAATAAGATTTCATTTTACCTCTGTCGGCTTTATCGCTGGCAGCTACTTTACCCACAATAGCTTCTCTCTTCATTCTGCGATTAGTAATAAAGGCTTCCTTAGATGCTTTATCTTTGAAAACAGGAATAGCATCCATATGGGTAATCTTCTTACCATCGCCAAGAATCCTATATTCCTTATCGAGGAACTGTTCTGACTTCTTAACCTGAGCTGTCCACCAATCTCTCAAAAATGTATCTCTACCATCATCCTGCTGTGGCGGTGCTGTAGGTCCATCATCATCCATTCCCCAGGTTCTATTATTGTAATGCGCCGACTTTGACATTCTTTCATCAGATGATTTATGTGTAGTTCCTAAATCTTTAGAATAATTATCTTCGCTATAAGATTCTTTTTCAACATCGCCTTTCATAACTTCTGCATTTTCATCATAAACATCATTAACCTTAAAATCGCCACCAGTACCATAATCACCAGTGGCTTTCGGATCATAACTAAAATCCAATCCTGCATCTGCAGAAGCTTCCTTTTCAACACCGGCTTCTACTTCGGCTTCTCTAACATTACCGATATTCTTCTTGTCACCTACAATTTCATCATACCAGCTCTTCTGGAATTGAACATCGGTCTTGTGAGCGCCATATCCTTCGTCTTCTTTTTTAGCAACTTTCTGCAAAAGCAGGTTTCTTCTATAAGAACGAACTGCTAACTTAGTTTCTCTTTCCTCATCGGTTTCGGCTTTCTTTTCTTTCTTCTCTTTTTCCTTATCGGCCTTCTCTTTGGCTTTTTCCTTTTCGGCTTTTTCTTTAGCTTTTTCCTTCTCAGCCTTCTCTTTGGCCTTTTCCTTTTCTTTCTTTGCTTTGGCTTTTTCAAGATCTTTATCGGTTGCCTTGGCAATCTTCTTCCAAGCATAACTTTCGGCTATCTTCTCGGCATTATCTTTGCCTTCTTTAGTTGCATAGTCAAAAGCAGTTTTATAAAAATCCTTCCAAAGCGACTTCGCATCATCGTTCAAACTAGCAAACTTGTCTGTGCTAGCAGTCTTAACTTGACCTTGAGCTGATGCTTCGGCCTTTTTACCTTCGGTCATTTCCCATATAGAATTTCTGGGTTTATTTTCTTCGGCTAACCTTTTGGTAGTATTTCCAGCTTCAGCTTCAAACTTGGATTCTTCTGCATCACGAACTTTATCACCATCATTTACAATTTGGCCTTCGGCTTTTTTACGTTCTTCCGGAGTATCGCCAGCCCAATGTCCAGCAATTTTTTCCTGTGCAGCTCTTGAATAAGGTCTTACCAAAGGATCTACTCTGGAAGCCATAACAGGTTCTCTTTCTTCTTCGGGTTTAATTTTAGAAAGCGGATCTTTCTTCGTAAGCATTTCTTCAATATCTTCTTTACTTAATTCACCATCTGAGCTTTCATCTTCTGGTCCTTCGCCTATTTCATCACCGATAGACTCTTCTTCTAAATCATCTTTCGGTTTTTCTTCATCAAACAAATCATGCTTCTTAACATCGTCAACCGGCGGTGCTTCATCTAAATCTGCATACATTGCACCCTCGGCCTCGGCTTTCTTAGTAGCTGCTGTTTTCTTAATACCAAACAGCGGATCCAACCAGGACGGTACGCCCTGAGGATTTGAAGTACCGGGCATTTTTGTAAAATCAATACTCATGTTTCTTTCCTCCCTCTAAGACATTAAATAATGTCAATTTAACTCAATATATAAAACCACACATACCATTTAATTAAAAGTAAATTAAAACATTATTTTATTTTTTTTACGCTCAATTAAATATTTTTTTAAATTCTAGATGCCAATTTAGGTTTAACTTTAGGCGGTCTAACTTTATATTTAACAGCAAAACTAGCCAACACATCGCTGTTGGGAGCGTCATCACCTCTACTGCTATTCCCTTGTTTAAACTTTTTATTAACACCACCGCTTTTAGGTTCTTCGGCTTCAAGATCTTCCCATTGCAAATAAGAATTTTTCATATCTGATAATAATTCATCTTCCTGATTATAATCAAAACCAGAAACCAACTTTGGATAAAGCCATTTATTATCTTGCAAATCATATTTAAATATATCATACATTGCATTTTTAAAATTCTTTTTACTATCTTTTTCTGTAGCATTAAAAACAATTCCTTCAATTGGCAAATTAGCACTTTTCATATAATCTAAAACTGGTTTTCCCACATTTGCCATATCTATTAATATATTTTTAACATTAAATTTACCTTTAACCGGATGAAATAAATCAATAAAATGCCTGCCCTGTTCAACCCAATCCATATCTTTGGGCAAAAACTTATGAAAAACTTTTTGTTTAAAACCATTCGGTGTAACTCTTATAATCGATATTGACGTATGTGATTCCGCTTCATCTTCAGATTCTCCATATTCATCTTCTAAAGCCAAACTACCTCCGCAGTCTATACCAGCATAATACATTTCACCTCTAACTCCTTCACTTAAAACTTCAAAATCTCCAGCAGCCAATTTTTCAAATTCTAATTTACTTAAATAAGCATCTACATCCGAAAGCCATTGAAGCATATATTGAGTTTTGAAATTTTTAATAGACATACCTTTACCGCCCTCTAAAGGTATATCCATCAAAGGTATTTTATTTCCATCGAAAACAATTATAGGATTATCTGGAAATAATTCCCTTCTTAACGACAATGGCATTAAAGTCAAAACATATGAAGAATATGGTTTATCATTTATTATTACAGCTCTGTTATACCACAACCTTGGACATTGTGTAAAATCATGTTTGATTACTACATAGTTACTATTTCTATCTTCAATAGCATTATAAAAATGATTTTTTCTTCTAGGTGTTCCAATCTGAATAATTTTTGCATCAGCCGCGCCACCCATAGGAATAATAGCTTCTTCAAAAACATGATCTGATATTTTCTGAGATTCATCCAACACGATAATATCAAACGTCTCACCTTCAATATGCGCTTGTTCTGACGCTGATAAAAATTTAATAACAGATCCTACACCACCATCCGACCTATCCTTCCAAACCAATTCCCTTTTAGTGCATCTATTCCAATCAATTCTACTTTTAAAATATTCATTATCTTTTAATAAAGGTTCTATCTTTTTTCTAATAAGATAAGCCTGATCTTCCTTGTTGGCGAATACGCCTATAAGTGTTCCTCTATCTGGCTTATGTGCTATATCTCTATCGGCAGCTATTGTTATGCCAGCTCCTACTGAAAAGCTTTTACCGCCTTGCCGTGCCTGTAACGATGCCACTCTCTTTATATTAAAATCACATATAGCTTTAACTAGCTCAATCTGATTCTGAGCTAAATCTATATTCATCCTATTTTTAGCAAAATAAACAGGACTAATCTCAGACTTAGTACCCTCAACCATCATATCTCTAATGCTTAATTGAGTTTTTCTCATTACTTTTTTATCATAATCATAGGAAATATCAGAATCCTTCTTCTTTTTTCCTACGTTGATAAAAAACGGAGTATATTTTTTATTTTTAGATTTTGTTTCTTTTAACATAAATTGCAACTTATAATCCCAAAGTTACAGAACCACCCTCCCCAGCCCCTACAGCAAAGGGCTGATCGGCTGACGAACCGCCTATACTATCGCCCTGTGGACCATCTTTAGAAGTAAAGCCAATCCAAAAATCAAATCTAGGATATTGCTTTCTTCTTTTTCTTTCATCGCCAAAATCAATCGGAGGTCTAGCCGGTTGTGATGGACTTCCTCCATAATCTCCACCCATAGGCATTCGTTCAGGATCTCCTATAGTTTCATTAGTTGATCCATAATAATCACCGCGCCCAACATTCTGAGCTTCTTTTATCTTACCAGCTAATTGCAAAATTCTATTTCTAAAATTATTCATCATTAATCCATATCTGTATTTAATCCATCAAATAAATTATCATCCCAATTTTCAGAACTTCTAACTTTAATATCTTGCCTTGTTGCCAGCCTAGTCATATTATTAGAGTTTGCCCTTACAGCTCTTCTAATCCAATTCTTATCTTCGTGCGTCAAAACAATATCATAACCATTATCTTCTAAAATTGTCTTAAATTCGCTAGCCTTATATTCCGAATCATAAGAACTTTCTCTAATAATAGTTCTGAAAGCCTGTCTACTACTCATCTTACCTTCACTTGCATACTTTCTAAACCTAAACAAATCATCATAAAAAGCTCTACGATTATCCATCTTCGTCTGCATATTAGGATTCTTATTCATTCTAGCCATAAACTCAGTATCCCTAACAATCTGATCATTATAATTAATACCACCCTTAATAGTATCAATTAACTTACTGCCTTCATATATCTCTACATCAGTACCAACTCTCTTTAACTTATATGTAGTGCCTTCGATAACCATTTCTCCCATATCATTCTTCTTCAAAAATACATCATCCATCTTATTAGTTTCCGCAAAATATTCAGAATCTTTCTTAGCTATTTTTTTAATAGGAATCTTTTGAGCCGTTTTCTTCTTACCCTTACTTTTATCTTCATCTGGTTCTTTAATTAAATTACCAAACGGCAAAGTAGTATCTACAGGCTTTTCGGTATTCAAAGGAATATACCTTACCGGCGGTCCTGCATTTGCAGAGTCTATAGTATACCCACAGAATATTTGCGCCATCGACCCACCAGAATTATCACCATTATCTCCGTAGTGAGGACAATTCTGACATTGAACAATAGGATGCACTCTTGGTATTCCAATCATAGCCTTAATACTTGCATTCGGACAAGAAACATAATACTGTCCGTCAGTTTCCATATGTCCCACAATTATATCGGAAGCTACTTTAATAACACCGCTAAAATCAGAAGCTTCTATAGCTCGTTTAGCTTCGTCTCTTGCTTCTTTAAGTTCTTCATCGCTGCCAAACAGCATACCACACATCGAACATTTTTTAGGCCCTGTATTTGGTATCTCTCCTCTATAAGGAGCGTGTTCGTGTGTACAAATTTTCTCACGTTCCGAAGGAACTAATGCTCTTGTCTTTTTACGCACTTCGGCTTTCTTAATAATTCCTTTTTTAGTACCTGCAACCATAGTCAAATCCTCCGGTGGTTCCAAATCAGCAAACTCATCCAGCTTTTCTTCAGATGTTTTCTTTTCGGCTTTTTCTTCTCCGCCTTCTCCACTTTCTTTTCCCATAACCATATCGGCAGCTTTATTAAAAAGCTCTTCAAGCTGTTCATTCGAAAGCCGATCTATAACACTAGGAAATTCTTCAATATTTTCACCTGTAATCTCGGTTGGAGCAGCTTCGGCCGGTGGAACTTCGCCGCCTTCCGCTGGAGGCATTTCGCCACCTTCTGGAGCTGCGCCTTCTTCCGGAACTTCCGCAGGTGTCTTACCTGTAATTTCCTGTATCTTCTCTTGAACCTTTTCTTTAACTTGCTGTTTAATAGATTCTTTCAAATCGTCAGGAACTTGTTCTTCTAAATTTGTTTTCTTTGCATCTTTTTCTGACTCGGCACCGGCCGAAGGCATATCAGCGGCAGGAGGGGCACCCATATCGCCACCCGGAGGCGGTGCGCCAGGCGCGCCACCCATCGGAGGCATACCGCCACCCATACCACCCATAGGATCGCCGCCCATAGGAGGAGGCGGAGGAGCGCCACCAGCCATAGGATCCTGAGCAGTAACTACTCTTTTAACAGGTG
>Ga0209777_10003044_pt1 | contig 21237 bp, 20 predicted proteins | sample FrelakmetHBP12HB_FD_187147 | JGI IMG/M metagenome (GOLD analysis project Ga0209777, IMG submission 187147) | Freshwater lake sediment microbial communities from the University of Notre Dame, USA, for methane emissions studies -HBP12 HB (SPAdes)... | ecosystem: Environmental > Aquatic >...
GTTAATGGAGCTGGGTGTGAAAAAGGGAAGAGGCGCCAGGCCGGATTTGAAAATCGGTATCTGCGGAGAGCATGGAGGAGACCCGGACTCAATTCTTTTATGTCACAGGTTAGGTCTGGATTATGTAAGCTGTTCTCCTTTCAGAGTCCCGATCGCCCGCTTAGCCGCCGCCCAGGCGACTTTGGGAAGGATAAGTAAAGAGGTAACGGAATAGTATTTTTTTGTAGGAACAGGACATTGTCCTGTTCTCTTTTGTGGAAATATCCTCGGTAGGGGCACGGCATGCCGTGCCCCTATAGTTTTTGTGTTCCAAGAGGGGAAAAAACTTGATTTGGTCATATTTAATATTAAATTATAACAAATATGAAGAATAAAATCATTCTCCAGGACAGAATTGCTTCAAGGATGAAAAACCTGGGCTGGTATGTTTTCGCCGAGATGGCTGAGGCGAAAAGGAAAGCCTTAAATTCAGGGATTGAGGTCATCGACCTTTCGGCTGGTAATCCGGACCTTCCTCCGCCAAAGGAGATTATCGAAGCATTAAAAAGAGAGGCTGATAATCCGGAAAATCATCGTCATCCGGTTTATGAAGGGATAATCGAGCTAAAGGAGGCAATCAGCGACTGGTTTTATCACAGATTCAATGTCAGGCTCGATCCAGAAGAGATTTTAGTTTTGATCGGTTCAAAAGAGGGGTTATCTCATCTGTCTTTGGCTTTCTTAAACCAGAGCGATTTTGCCATAGTCCCTAATCCTGCCTACCCTGTTTACAGAAGAAGCGTTATACTCGCAGGAGGCAGAGTTTTTGAAGTTCCACTCATTAAAGAGAACAACTGGCTGCCGGATTTGGATAAGATAAATAAAAGAATTCTTGATAAAGCCAAACTTCTATATCTGAACTATCCCAACAACCCGACAGGTGCTTTGGCTCCTAATGAATTTTTAGAAAAAGCAGTCGGATTTGCCAGAAAAAATAAGCTTATTCTGTGCAATGATATGGCTTATTCTGAGATTGTTTTTGACAGGGGAGAATCTTTCAGCTTGATGCAGATTCCAGGGGCAAAAGATTGCGCTCTGGAGTTCTTTTCTTTTTCAAAGACTTATTCTATGTCTGGCTGGAGATTGGGTTTCGTGGTGGGGAATAAAAAACTTATCCGGATCTTGAGAGATTTAAAAGCAAATTTCGATTCAGGCGTTTTTCACGTGATCCAAAAAGCTGCCATAACTGCGTTTTCACTTCCTCCTCAAGTTACAAGCTCAATCTGTCGAATATATGAGAATAGAAGGGATATTTTAGTCCCGGGCTTGAAATCCTTAGGATTTGAGGCAGAATTTCCCAAAGGGGGGATTTTTGTCTGGGCTAAAGTACCCGGGAGGAGAAATTCAAAAAAAATCAGTTTAGAGCTTCTAAAGAAAACCGGGGTTTTGACCACTCCGGGCTCAGGTTTGGGTTCTGCTGGTGAAGGGTATCTGAGGTTCTCTTTAACAGCATCTGAACAGAAGCTAAAAGAAGCTTTAGAGAAGATGAAAAACTTTAAGGAAATCTGGGGAGGTTAAGATGAAAAAATTAGCTTTATTCTTACTGGCAGCAATTTTATTTTTCAGCTTTTCCTGCGAGAAAAAAGCGACAGGGCCCATCACTCAAAAGCCGAGTTTTACTATATATGGGGCGGTAATTAAGGACTTGAATCTTTCAAAAGATATTGCCGCTTTTACGGTTTCAAGAAATGATACCCTCTATAATGGGGCAACAGTAAAAGTAGGTAATAAGATTATACCGAATTCCGGCTCTGGTGCATATTACCAAGAATTCTCAGATACTACTTTTCATGTGATGACTAGTTATATAGACTCAATTATAAGCTCACCGGATACAGTTAACATAACTTTCGGATTTGCAATGCCGGACATTTTTAGCGCAAGTATTAACCCTGCAGATTCTGTAAATGAAAATGCTCTTGCAGTTGTTGTCACTTGGACGACATCTGATTCAGCTACAGCATATATCATAAGCGTAGTTAAGGGTGATACTATCCCCGGAGCTGTATTATATAAGGCCATTGTAACTGGTCCACAGACAACTATTCCCCAGGATGCTTTTCGTAAACTCAACGGGGTTCCAGTATCAGGTCTTTATTGGGTATATATGGTAGCTTATAATAAAAGTTTTGTCAGTTATCCAAATATTCCATTTACACTGCCTTCAAATCTGCCAGCCAATAATATTTCAGGTGCAACGGGGACGATTGGCGCTGGAGTGATTGCCCGAAAAGTCGTCATCAGAGTACTTTAACTGGAGTTTTTGTTCTTGTCCAGAAAAGTGTTTAACGAACTTAAAAACCTAATCACCGAAAGCAGAAATCCTGCTACTTTTGGTATCGATTCTAAATCCACTTTACAGATTTTGAAGCTGATCAATGCCGAGGATAGAAAAGTCCCTTTGGCAGTTGAAAAGCAAATACCCCAGATTGCCAAGGGCGTCGAGTTGATCGTCAAAACTTTCAAAAAAGGGGGAAGGCTTTTTTATATCGGAGCCGGGACCAGCGGAAGGTTAGGGGTTTTAGATGCTGCAGAATGTCCGCCCACTTTCGGAACTGATCCCAAGATGATCAAAGGAATCATAGCAGGTGGATATAAGAGTTTGGTTCGCTCAAGAGAAGGGGTGGAAGATAATATAAAAGCCGCAGAAAAAGATTTGAAAAATGCCGGTCTGACAAAAAAAGATGTTGTAGTGGGGATAGCCGCGTCCAGGAGAACTCCTTATGTCTTAGGGGCTTTGAAATATGCAAAAAAAGTTGGAGCAAAGACGATTTTCATCTTCTGCAATCCGATAAAAGGACTTAAAGTCAAGCCTGACGTTATAATCTCTCCGCTTTTGGGACCTGAGGTCTTAACCGGCTCCACCCGGATGAAAGCCGGAACAGCCCAGAAGCTGATTTTGAATATGCTTTCCACTACTGCAATGATCAAAATAGGAAAGGTCTACGAAAACCTGATGATTGACCTGCAGGCAAAGAGTCAGAAACTAAGGGAAAGGTCCAAAAGGATAATAATGCAAGTAACCGGAGTTAATTATAAACAGGCAGAAAAATATCTTCGCCTGTCAGGAGGAAGTGTAAAAACCGCTCTGGTAATGATATTTTCAAACGTAGATAAGAAAGAAGCGGAAAAGAGGTTGAAAAAAGCTGGCGGTTTTGTGAGGAAAGCTGTTGCGGAAGGCCGTCAGGGTCTTCAGACTTTAGCCTTCCGAAAAGTGGAGGTCTGATCCCGCCAAAGGCGGGACCACTACATTTTAAATGCATTGACGCAGTCAATGCATTCCAGAGAAAAAGAAAAAGGAGACTTATGCCCTATTGTCCAAATTGTAAAACCGAATACAATGCCGGGGTGAAAGAATGCAGCGACTGCAACACCCCTCTGGTTGAGAAACTTCCTGAGGAACCTAAAGAGAAGTTCGAGCCAATCAAGTATAAACTTCTTCGCAACTTACCCAGCCGATTGTATGCCGAGATGCTCAAGGAATCGTTACAAAACTCCGGAATAAGTGCTGTCATCAAAGGGGATGATATCGGCATAATGTTGGGCAGTTATTCCACCACCTCGCCAGTGGAGATCAGCTTGTGGGTTCCGGAAGAAGACTGGGAAAAAGCTAACCAGATCGCGGACGGGATGTTAGACCATATTTAGAAATAAACCTCACTAATTACAGATCTACCTTTTGTCATTCTATCCCTTACAGGGAAAGAATCTATAACATTTAGTCGTAGATGCTGAGTCCCGCCAGAGGCGGGACTCAGCATGACAAATTGGGAAAAAATGTCGACTATCTCAACAAAGGCAGGATGGCCAATTCTCACAATTTCAGATACTTAATCTCTTTTCAAGATATTTAGCCTATCTTAATTGAAAAAGTTTACCCTGGTTCTCTTAATCCATCTCATAATCTTGACGATAATCAATAAGAAAGGATTAACCTCTTGGGGAGAATTCCCCTCGAGTGGTGAAATATGTCTGATGAAACTCTGGATTTGAAATCGGACCTGGACGAGCTTCAGGACCAATCGAATGAGCTTCTCAAGGCAGCTCAGGAGGTAGTAAATCTTTTTATTAAAGCTATAAAGATTTTCTGCATCTATCCTCCGGACAATCCCATACCCAAGGAATTCAGGCATAACCTTTTCAGAAAATTAACGGAATTTTTAGATGAAAATGAGGAGTTAAGGTTAGGGATTGACCAATCCAGGCTCCTTTTTAAAGACAAGGTCATTTTAAAGGAAGAGAAGAAAGACGAAGGGGTTGCTTTTGCCCTGTACCGGGATGGGATAAGGGAGCTGAGCTTTCACAAAGGGCTGGTACAGGAGGAGATGTTCTCCTTCCTGGAAGCTATTACCAGTTGTTTAAAATCCTCTTTGCCTGAGGACGATCTGGTCACTCTTTTCTGGGAAAAAGATTTGCCGCACATAAAGTTCTCAGCAGTGGATGAATTCTTAACCGAGGATATAAGCGATCTTCCCCAGCCTACCGGCACTAAAGACCTTAAACAGCTTTACTATTCGGAAATTGACCTAGAGGAAAGCAAAATGAAGGAAGTGGAGCTTCCAGCCAGAATACAGGTAGAGAGGTTTTTGCGGGATCTGGATCTTGTCCCACAGCAGGAGTTAAACGAGCTTAAATATCTACTGGAGAAAGATAAAAGCTTCGAGCCTTTGAAGGAGATGTTTTTTATTCTCAAGGAGGTCTTATCCGGAGATAAGGAGTTTTCCGATTTCTCAGAGACAGTCCTGCTTTTGGAAAAGCTCTTGGATTCATTGGTCGGTCAGGAGGATTTCTATCTGGCCTCTGAGGTGCTATTACTGCTCAAGAATTTAGAAAAGGCCGAATCTGAGGCCGGGCAGACCCACCGAGCCGAAAGGATCAAGGAAGCCCTGAACCGGGCAGGAGATAAAGAGAGGATGAAGGCTCTGACCCAGATTTTAAATCAGAATCCCAGGCTGGATCTTTTCTCTGCCAGAAAATATCTTTCCCTCTTAGGCTGGAATGCCGTACCCCATCTGGTGGACATGCTGGGTGAGCTGGAGAATTTTGCCACCCGTTCGATGGTCTGCACTGTGCTGGAGAACTGGGGAGAGAAGAGTATCGAGCTTTTGAGCAAAGGGGTTTATGACCGTAGATGGTACGTGGTCAGGAATATCGTCGGGGTCTTAGGACGCATCGGCTCACCTCTGGCTATACCTTATCTGAGAAGAACTATCGGACACGAGGATCTGAGGGTTAGAAAACAGACCCTGGAAGCACTCTCTAAAATCAAAGGGGAGGAGGTCAACTCAATTCTTCTGAGTATCCTGGAAGACCCGGAGGAAAAGCTGAGGGTCAGGGCTGCCAGGTTTTTAGGTGAAAGACCCTGCCAGGAAGTTGTTGATTATGTCTCAAATCTGGTTACCAGAAAAGATTTCAGGGATAAAAGCCAGGAGGAAAAAAAAATCCTGCTGGAGACTTTAGCCCATACAGGTAAAGATGAGGCGGTCAATTTATTTAAAAAGATGGTTTTGAAAAAAACTTGGTTTAAAAAGGAGAAACAAAAAGAAAGCTCTTACCTGGCTTTAAAGGCGTTGGCCAGCGTGAATACCTCTTTATGCCTGGAGGCTTTAAAGGAATTAAGCACAATCGGTAGCAGGAAAACCAGGCAGCAAGCTAATCAACTGCTGGAGAAGTTATATACTTTTCAAAAAACTGATGAGGGCAGATCGGTTGAGAGAAATAAGGAGTCAGAGATTTGAACAAGTTAGCTGAGCAGGTGACAAGTCAGGAGAGGAAGCAGAATAAGGAAAACTACCTTTACCTTTTGGAAAAAGGAAAAGGATTGGTCAACCTATTCTATTCGACTCTCAGGACTGCTGCCTTATATGAGCCTCATAACGATGCCTTTCAGAAGCAAATAGGGCCCCTTAGGCTGGCGGTAAAGGAGATCATCGAGCACGAGGGAGAGCTTTCCTTCAGTTCTAAGGAAGGATATCTGTTTTTGAACCAGGCCCGTCTAAGGCTGGATTTTGAGAATTATGTTGCCAGCAGGTTTATCCTGGAGTTCACCCAGAAACTGCAGATTTATAAGCTAACTTTTGAGTCAGGGATTTCTCATGCCGAGTTGCAAGACCTGATCTACATTCTGGCACATACCGATACGAATGAAGAGGAACCGTTTGAGGCGATAGAGAAAAAAATCTTTGAGCAGAATCTGGGACACATCCGTCTGGAAAAAGAAAGGGAAAACCCGGTTTCGGGAACTGAACTGATATCTCCGGACCAGAGGAAGACTGCCAAGAAAACCTTCTTCAAAGCCATCTCCGTGGTAAGAGAGTTCAGCCAGCGGGTCCAGTCGGGCAAAGGGATGAACCTGGTCAAAGTAAAAAGGACGGTTCAATCACTGGTTGACCAGATTCTGCAGAACGAGGAGATCTTCCTGGAGCTTTCGGGTTTAAAAAACTATGACGAGTATACCTACCTGCATTCCACCAACGTCTGCATTCTGTCTTTGCTTCTGGGCTTGAGATTGGGATTGAGTAAAAGGGAACTGTGCGAATTAGGACTTGCCGCCCTGTTCCACGATATCGGCAAGGTAAAGCTGCCACTGGAGCTTTTGAATAAGCCCTCTGAATTTGATGAATCGGAATGGGCAAAGATGAGAAAACACTCTGTAATGGGAGTGAAGAACCTCCTGGCCAGTCTCAAGCTGGATCCCTTTTCGATCCGGGCAATGCTGGTCAGTTTTGAACATCACCTGAACCTGGACCTGTCAGGTTATCCCCAGCTTAAGGAAAAAAGGGACTTAAATCTTTTCTCACGCATCGTCAGCATAGTTGATGCCTATGATGCGATGACCTCAGGCCGGGTATATCTCAAGACCCCTTTTCCACCAGATGAGGCGTTGAGGAGGATGTTCTATGCCAAAGAGAAGGTATATGACCCTTCCCTTCTCAAACTTTTCATCAATCTATTAGGAGTTTACCCAGTCGGTTCTTTAGTCCTTTTGAATGACGGGCAGATCGGGATTGTGGTAAAGAATTACCCGGAAAAACCTTCTTCCCCCAGAGTAAAAATAATCGCGGATCAGAACGGGACCATAAAGGTGCCTGAGATTCTCGACTTAAGCCAGGACTCGTCTTTTTCAGCCGAGCCAGGCGCATCCAGGTCGATCCTGAGATGCATAGACCCTCAGAAGTATAATCTGGATCTTTCTCAATTCATTCTTTAAGGATTGACTTTTAATTCCTCTTCTTTATATTCTCGAATAAAGGTGAATAATATGAACTGGAGAAAAAAAGAGTTCTGGATAACTTCCGGGCTTCTGGTTATAACCTTTATCCTGGTAAATCTTCTGCGCTATTCACGCGTGGAATCAAAAAGACTGCCCGGTTTTGCCCTCATCCCCATGCAATCCGGGAACTGGAGCGGCCAGGAGTATTTCTTCCCGGATCAGACCTATGAGCTTCTGAAAGCTGATGCTTCTACATTAAGGAGATATACTAACAGCGAGGGAAAAGAGCTTTATCTATTCATCTCCTATTTTAAAAGCCAGAAATACGGCTCCCAGATTCATTCTCCGAAAAACTGCCTGCCGGGAAGCGGCTGGAAAATTCTAAGCAGGGAAAAAACCAGGGTTAAAGGCTCTACCGGGTCCAGTCTTCTGGTAAACCGGCTTTTGATCTCGGACAATCAGTCCAAAGAGGTTATGTATTACTGGTTCCAGACCAGAAGCGGACTGGTTGCCAGCGAGCTGGGATTGAAATTGGATCTGGTCATCAACTCGCTAAAAAGAGCACCCACAGATGCCGCCTTTATCCGCATAAATCTACCCCTGAACAAGGTTTCTGAAAAAGAGGCGCTTGTTCTGGTCGAGGATTTTCTGAAGGACTTCCAACCCGGGATAAATGAGGCTCTTCCTTTTTAAGTAAAGACTTCGAATTAAAAGGGGAGACGTAAGACGTAAGAAGGAAGACAGGTAATAAATAATCGTAAATATCAAATTCTAAATACGAGTAGTTTCTTCTACCTCTCCTTCCAGGAGAGTGGTAAGGGTGAGGTCACTTTTTTATTTCGTAGGATTGAGTTTTTATCAATCCTTAATTTAAGGACTGAAGCAGGACTACCCGGTTAAGTAAAGAAAGAATTCAGTCAGAATAAGAGCTCTGCAGGTTTATTATTAGGAAATTCTTCCGATAATCTGAAATAGACATCTTTTGAAGGAGTTTTTATGAATAGCGAAAAAAGAAATTCAAGAAGGATAAGAACCCATTTCGACTTTGATTTCAGGGTGCCGGACTCAAACAATACTGCTGTTTTTACTAATTCCAGGACCAAAGACATCTCCACCTCCGGCATGCAGTTTCTCTCTCCCTTTCCATTAGCCATCGGCTCGAGCATGGAGATCAAGCTGCACCTGTCAAGAGCAACTCAACCCCTGAACATCATTGGCAAGGTAGCGTACATCTCTCAGTGGGAGATGGAGCAGTATGTCATCGGGGTGGCTTTTATTCAGCTTGAGCCAGAAGCCCAGTCGGCTTTAAAAAAACAGATCGAAAGTATTGATATTTATCCTCTCTTAGAGCAGATGGTAAAAGAGCAGGCTTCCGACCTACACCTGACCGCGAATCATCTTCCTATTTTGAGGGTCGACCGGGAATTGAAAAACTGGGGTAATAAATCGTTGTCTCCAGATGAAGCGAAAAGATTGATTTATTCAGTTATGACCCCCCAGCAGATCAGCAGTTTCGAGAAGATAAAAGAGTCAAACTTCGCCTACTCCATTTCTAATGTGGGAAGATGGAGGGTGAATGTGCATTTCCAGCAGGGTAATGTAGAATCAGCCCTTCGTTTGATCAAGCCACCTGACAAAAGCATTGCTGAACTGGGGCTACCTCATGTGGTAGAAGAGCTGGCCAGGTGCAATGATGGTTTAGTGGTGGTGTCCGGCCCGGCAGGAGTCGGGAAAAGCACTACCATTGCAGCAATGATCGAACTGATAAACAAGGAATTCAGAAAAATAATTATCACTCTGGAAGACCCGATCGAATTCGTGCACCAGAGTAAGAAATCCTTAATTAAACAGAGGGAGATCGGGATCGATACTCATTCCTTCAAGCACGGTTTAAAGCACGTCTTAAGACAGGACCCGAACGTGATTTTCATCGGAGAAGTCAGGGATCTGGAGACTATGGTCACCGCCCTGACCGCAGCAGAAACCGGACACCTGGTTTTTACCACTTTGCACACCAACGATGCTCCTCAGACGGTTAACCGTATCCTGGGGATTTTTCCGCACGACCAGAGGCAGGGGGCAGCTTTGCAGCTTTCATCCTGTCTAAAGGGTATCATCTGCCAGAAGCTTCTTCCCAGGAGAGATAACCAGGGGCTGGTGCCGGTTACTGAGGTTTTGATCGGGACACCAGCAGTTAAGGGAACTATAAGACAGATGAAGATCGAACAGTTAGCCTCGTTAATCCAGACCGGGGCTCAGGATCAAATGCAGAGTATGGACAATTCGATTTTCAATTTCTATGAGAGGAAATTAATCTCCTATGAAACTGCAGCCAACTGGATTAAAGAAAGCGTGGTTATGAATGCTCTAATCGAGAAAAGAAGGCAGGAACAATTAAACTTTCAGAGAATGGCAGAAAAGGTGCGATAAGATTAAAGATTAAAGAAGAAGGAGCCAAAAGGAAGAGTTTATCTTAAGACTCTTCCTTTTTCTTTTTGCTTCTTTTGACGCTTCAGTAGGGGAAATCGGCAAAACCAACTTGCCCTCAAGGCGGGCTCTGAAGGCGTAGAGACGCATGGCCATGTATCTCTACTGAGGGATTCACGTGTCTACAATGACTTCCAGATTGGGCAAAATATCTGTATTTAGTGCTCTTCTGCTCATGTTCTGCTCTGGCGCGTTAGCCACCGAGGTCTTAGATAATTTCAAAATGGCTAGGGGCTATCTTGATGCTGATCTGGTGATCATAGGCGATGTTCTCTCATGTTCAACCGAGGTGGCCGAAGAGAAAGACGTGCCGGGCAGTGACGGTTGGGTGCAGCACTTCACTAAACTGGTGAGTACCTACGCGGTTAGAGTTGACAGTGTCCTAAAAGGATCTTTATCTGATACTATGATTATCATTCAAAATGAGTCGGGTAAAAGTTATGCCCTTAGGACAACGTTTTTTAAACTCGATGAAAAAGGTGATTCAATGTTTATGGTTGAACAGCCTTCCGAAACTAATGACATAGGCTGGAATAGCATTCCTGGATTGGGGAAATTCATACTGGTGCTCAAGAAGAAGGATGGTTTAGATACTTCCATTCTGTGTCATTCCCCGGACGAATATAGTCTCAATCTTTATAGACAGGTTAAGGAAAAGGGTGAAGACTATTTTAAACCGCCTGGACCTCAACGGAAATAGGTTTTTATAGGTGGTGTCAGGAGTTACCTCCTGACACTTGTTCAAATGACCTGAATAAAGTCAGTTTGAATATTCGGTGAGAGTGGGGCTTCGGCCTTGCAAAAGCGACCCTAAAAGGGGCACCCTACGAAAAAAATCAAAAATTTTCCTTGACAAAATAAATTGTCAGCGTATAATAATTAAAATTAAGCCTTTTTACCGGAGGTGGACAGAGTGAAAATCAGAATTAATATAAATCATTGCACAGGGGATACTCTGCCCACTTTTGAGGGTAAAAGGCTGAAATGAGATAGGCAAAAATCGAGTCAATTGAAACCGTGGCTTATCCAGAGTATGTCACGGTTTTTTAGTTTATAAATATAAAGAGGATTTTAAAATGAGTTACGCCATAGAAACTTTAGATTTGACCAGGACTTTCAAAAAAGGTAAAAAGAAGAACAATTCCAAACAGCCAGAGCTGATAATGGCTCTGGATAAGGTCAACCTGACCATTAACTCAGGTGAGCTTTTCGGGGTATTGGGTCCGAATGGCGCCGGCAAGACCACATTGATAAAAATTCTGTCGACTCTTCTTCTGCCTACTTCAGGGATTGGTTTAGTAGATGGGATAGACGTGGCAAAATATCCGGAGAAGGTCAGGAAAAAGATCAATATGGTCTCAGGGGGAGAGCATTCCGGGTATGGCATTCTGACTGTAAGGGAGAACCTGTGGATGTTCTCCCAGCTTTACGGAATGCAGACCAAGGTCGCCTTACAGAGAATAGATGAGCTGACGAAGCTTTTGGGGATGCAGGAATACTCTAGGCTCAAAATCTCTAAGCTTTCAACCGGGATGAGGCAGAAGATGAACATCATCCGCGGATTTGTGTGCGACCCGCAGATATTGTTCCTGGACGAGCCGACTTTAGGTCTGGACGTGCAGATCTCCAGAGAGGTGAGGAAGTTGATTAAATCCTGGGTAAAAGAAAAAAAGGAGAAGACAGTCCTTCTCACCACCCATTATATGGCTGAGGCAGAAGAGCTTTGCGACCGGGTGGCGATTATCGATAACGGAAAGGTCTTAGCTTGCGACTCCCCTTCTAATCTGAAAACGTCGCTAAAGCAGGACGCTGTTTTTCATATCGAGGTCAACCTGATGCTCGAGAATTTAGACCGCTTCAACCAGATATCAGGAGTCAGAAAGTTCGCCTATGAGCACAAGCCCAATACCGGCAGGACTGATTTGAAATTCATCCTGGAGAGCGATTCTTATATTGCCGCGGTGACAGAGGCTATAGGGAATAACGGCTCAAAGATTTTGAGCCTATCCAAAACTGAGCCGACCTTAGAGGATGTGTTTGTCTCCTTATGCGGAAGAGGATTAGAAGATGAAAACCGAGCTTAGAACAAACCTTAAGGCCATTTTTGGCCGGGCTTATGTCAGGTTAGTCGGTGCTCACAGAGAACCGAGCTGGCTTGCTTCAGAGGCACTTTTGCCTTTGCTCTCCACTGCTTCTTTTGTTTACGTTTACAAGGCTTTAAAAGCCCCGGAAGAGTATACCGGCTTCGTGATTTTGGGTGGGGCAATGACGGCTTACTGGATTAACGTCTTATGGTCAATGGCTGCCCAGTTCTACTGGGAAAAAGAGATGGGGAATTTACAGCTTTATTTAGTTGCTCCTATTTCCCGAATGGCAATCCTTTTAGGAATGGCAACTGGCGGATTTTACCTGGCATCAACCAGGGCGATTTTCGTCTTTGTGGTGGGAAGCTTGATCTTCAAGGTGAATTTCGCCGTGATTAGTCTGGGTAAATTAGCTTTGATATTCTTCTTAACCCAGGTAGCCCTTTACGGCTTGGGTATGATGTTCTCGTCCCTGTTTATGCTTTTCGGCAGAGAAGCCTGGCATACCACTAATCTTTTCCAGGAGCCGATTTATCTTTTGTCCGGGTTCTTTTTTCCCGTAAGAAGCCTGGGAATGACTGTTGGTCTTGTGGCTTCTTTAATCCCTTTGACTCTGGGTCTGGATGGTATGAGGCAGTTGGCTTTCAAGGGTGGAAGGGAGCTCGGACTATTAAATGTTAACCTGGAGATCTATGGTTTGGCTGTACTTTCGGTTCTTTTCCTGATAGCCGCCCACTATGCTCTGAAATATATGGAGAATATGGGTAAAAAAGAAGGCAGATTGACTTTGAGGTGGCAATAAGGTGTAGAGACGCATAGCATGCGTCTCCGGGAATAAAATCCTGGAGTGTGACCTTCAGGTTTGCCAAAAACTTTGATATACGGGCACGACATGTCGTGCCCCTATATTAAAAAATATGAAAAACGAATTTGATGCTTATGCGGATTTCTACGATAAGTGGAACGATAATTTCATCTCGGATATTCCCTTGTGGCTGGAGTATGCCAGAAAATGCGGCTCGCCGGTCTTGGAGCTTTGCTGCGGTACCGGGAGAATCCTTTTACCAATAGCGCAGGAAGGTATAGAAATCAACGGGCTGGACATCTCCGAGAAGATGTTAGACAAAGCCAGGGAGAAATTGGATAAAGAGCCAGAGGAAGTGAAAAAAAAGGTGGCTTTGCTTCAGGGCGATATGAGGAATTTTCATCTGAAAAAAGAGTTCAATTTTATCTTCATCCCTTTTAATTCTTTTCTGGTTCTTCTCTCAAGTGAAGAGCAGAATAACTGTTTACGTTCGGCATATAAACATCTCTCTTCCCAAGGTCGGCTGGCTATCAGTATGTTTAATGCGGACCTTTCCAGGGCTGAAGGAGTTTTAAGGAGCGAAGGGGACATTCTGGAGGATTATCCACAGGCAGGTGATACGACCCAGATTTTCTCCAATCAGTTTTTCGATAAGCCCAGGCAGATTATTAAGGTCCGGATTTTTGTGGATAGCACCAAGACAAGCGGAGAGCTTTTCCGCAAAACCATCGATCTGAAGATGAGATATTTTTTTCAGGATGAATTTGAAAAGATACTTTTTTCTAACGGGTTCGAAACCGAAGAGGTTTTCGGAAATTATGATAAAGCGCCTTTTAAGGAGGATAGTCCCTTTATAATCTCTGTGGCGAAGAAAAGGTAGAAATGTTGAGGTTGTTGTAGCGCGACCCTTTTCCTATCACGGATCCATAGGACAGGGTCGCCGAAGAATTAGTAGGGGCGTATTGCAGTTCGACAGGCTCACTGCTCTGAGCAAAATCGAAGAGCAATACGCCCCTACCTGATCTCCCGTCAAAATTCAGAATAGAGATAAGGTGATTTATGTTTACAGATAGATTAAAAGAAAACTTGAGAACCACAAGGCTGGCCGGTAAATTAGGCTGGGCAATGGAGGCTAACTGGGCAGACCCGTTTCTTTTTGCGATTTATTCCATAATTCGTCCAATCGCCTCATCTCTGATCCTGGTCTTCATGTATCTGGTGGTCACCCGTGGAAAGACCTCTTTTGACCTTTTCGCTTACATATTCCTGGGGAATACTTTTTTTATGTATGTCTTTAATGTGTTATTCGGGATTTCCTGGGTGATTCACGAGGACAGAGAACATTACGAGATGCTAAGATACATCTACATCGCTCCTATAAGGATGTATTATTATCTCTTTGGTAGAGGGATAGCAAAGCTGATCACAACCACCATTGCCATTATTATCACTTTAGCTTTCGGTATGCTGGTCTTGAAGATACCGATAAACCTGGCTCAGGTGAACTATCCCCTGTTTTTCATAACCCTGATGGTCGGGCTTTTCGTGATCACCTGTCTGGGAATACTTTTGGCAGGGATTACGATGCTGACTGCTCATCACAGCTTTGCTTTGACCGAGGGATTAGGCGGGATTTTTTATTTAGCCTGCGGAGCTATTTTTCAGATAGATCTTTTGCCCAACTGGCTGCAATATATCTCAAAAATTTTACCGTTGACTTACTGGCTGGAGCTTTTGAGAAGGTCGATTTTAGGTAAGAGCCTGAGCCTGACACTGGCGAGATATTCAAATATTCAGCTTCTTCTGATTATGCTTTTGACAACAGCTATTTTAGCCTTGTTCTCCGATTATATCTACAAATCAATCGAGCATGTCGCCCGGAAAAAGGGGAAGATAGATCAGGTGATTAATTACTAATAAAGTAGGGGCGACCCGGCAGTTCGACGAGCTCACTGCTCTGAGCGAAGCCGAAGAGCGGGTCGCCCCTACAGTGTTTTGTCAAGTCGGCAAGAAATATTATCCCATCGGGTCTGGGGACCCGATGGGCACAACGAAAGCTAATTTATTTAGTTGTCCCTTTATTCAGCTCGTCCAGGATCTTGGCGGTCAAATCCATATCCTCCTTGGCGTAGAGGACGTTTCCTCCAGAGGAATCCAGAATCAAAGCATATCCATCCCTTATCGCTACTAACTGAATCACCGCATTAATTTTGTCAATCAGCGGCTTGGAAAGCTCCTTTTCTCTTCTTGCCATCTCGCCATCAGTCCCTAAGACCCTGGTGGCAAACTCCTGATATGCTTTTTGTTTGGTCAAGATCTGCTGCTGTTTTTCCTGTCTCTTCGCCTCAGTCAGAAGAGCTCCCTGCTTATCCAGTTCCTCCTGCAGGGTAAGGATTTCTCTCTGCATGGTGCTGTCCTGGGTCCGCCACTGGGCTAACTGCCGGCTGAACTTCTCCTGGGCATCTGCAAACTCCTTATATTCGGATTTGAGCTTTTCCACGTCAACATAACCTATTTTAGGCTGCTGAGCCTGGACTGCCCGGGTAAGGAGAGTTATTCCCAAAAACAAAAGCCCGAAAAGGTACAACGACTTTTTCAACATCTAAATCCTCCTTTGTGCTCTGCTAATATATGTTCTCCGTAATTAATTTACAAGAAAAGTTTTTTAAAAGTGTCCTTAGCGTCCTTTCCCACCAGGGTGATTATGGTATCGTTTTCCTTAAGGATGGTATCTCCTTTGGGAATGATTATCTGGTTTTCCCTTAAGGCTGCGATTATTATACAATTCTGGGGAAGAGTTAGTTTGGAGACCTTCTTGTCGATAAGAGGGGAATCTGAAGAAAGCTGGGTCTGGAAGATCTCCACCTCTCCTCCCTTTAGGGCTAAAAGCGGAATGAACATCCCGGCATCGATCTTCTCCTCGATCAAGGAGCCTATTATGCGGGTGGAAGAGACAGTCGCATCCACACCCAGGCTCTGAAAGATCTCCTCATTTTTCGGATCATTTACCCGGGCAATGGTCCTGGGAATAAGGTATAAAATTTTAGCCATCTGGCAGATGACCAGGTTATCCTGATCCATTCCGGTGACCGCGACCAGCACGTCTGCCCGGTTAGCTCCCATATCCATCAAGGTATCCAGCTCAGCTCCGTCTCCCAGGATAACCGACTCTCCAAATTCCTCTGAAAGCTTGCCGTACCTTGCCGTGTCTTTTTCCACCAGCAAAACCTCATGTTTCTCTCCCATAAGCAGCCGGGCAAGGCTATGCCCTACCTGACCTCCTCCAACTATAATCACGTACATTTTTATCTTCTCCTCTATCAGGATTTCGACTAAGCTTTTTCGGACAAAAACTTCTCGATTTTCTTTGCGGTATCGATAGTCGGACAGATTATATTCAAGTCCAGTTCCTTAAAAGCCTCTGCTCTTTTCGGGTCATAGACCCTTAAGAAAATCTTAGGGGTTTTAAATTTTTCCCGGACCAGTTGAGCAGCCATAAGGTTGGTGTTATCGTCGTTCGTCACCGCGATAAAAGCTTCAGCTTTTTCTATCTCCGCCCTTTTCAAAGCCTCCTCGTCGATTCCAATCCCCAGGAGAGCTTTTGCACCACAATCTCTGCCCAGCCTTTTGAGAGAGCCGGGGTCCTGGTCTATGACAGAAACCTCATCTCCCCTGGAGATAAGCTGGGTGGCAAGTAAAGCTCCAACCCGACTGCATCCCAAAATAATTACTTTCATCTTGACTCCTCAACTTTCTTCTGGAAGTTTATCTATTATCACCTCGCAGGGTGCTTTTCTTATCAAGGTGTCGGTTGTCCTGCCCCAGAGAGACTGGGTACCGTGGACATTAGTGCGCATTCCCAGTATGATGACATCAGCCTGATTTTCCTTAGCTGCGCGGATAATCCCCTCTCCTGCCTCCCTGGCTCTTTCTATCAAAAGGACTGGGGGAAGGTGGTGAAGCTCCACGATCTCCTTGCCCCGATTCAAAGCCTGGTTAGCTTTCTCTTCAGCCTCAGGTAAAGGTGCCTCTAACGGCAACGTGCGGGGGATCTCAATCACATAGGTCAAAACGATCTCAGCCTGATGCTCAACTCCTAACCTGCAGGCTAACTCTATGCCTCTTTCAGAATAGGGCATACCAGAAGTCGGGACCAGAATCCTTTTCAAGGCCTCAACCGACCTCCGAGCCTTTGCCACCTCCGGCTTGATCTGAGGCGGGGGATGAAGCATCCACCATAAAATTCCGCCCATGGAAAAGAAAAAAACTGTGGCGATGATTATCCCTAAAGGTGAAACCTGAACCTGAGTCATTTTTTTCTTCTTTTTAAATACCTGAAGACAAAACTCAAACGATAAATTCCCAAAAAAAGAAAACCCGAGCCCACTAAGATGGGAAGCACGAAGGCCTTTGGGAAAATAGATCGAAAAAGAATTATGGTTCCCAGAATAGCCATCAGGATGCTTGTCACAAATTGGTAATAGTCCCTGCCGGTCAGCTTCTTAACCGTGTTGTATGAAACGCTATTCATTTTATTTCCAGTTTCTTTTTGTCCCTATCAGCCAAGGCGATCTTATACTTCTCTAATAAATCAAATTCCTCAGACGAGGTTAAAATCTCGATCTGCTCTTTTTCCCAGTGGTGATCTATGCTCCTGAAAACAGGGAGTTTTCGCGACTTCCTGTACCATACGTAGTAAACGAAACACAAAATTACCCAGGCAGGTCCGGCGATCCTACCAATAGTGTGAGTCAGAACCACTTCAAACAGGATGGTGGATACACCCAGCATCCCTATTACTCCCAGAACTGGAAAATCTACTTTCCTTCCCTTGTATTTAACTTTCAGATTTACCGGCATCTTGTAAGGTCTGGGAGTATAGGGGTCTGAGAAACGGAGCTTTATCAGGGCGATGAAAACCAGGGTATATCCCAGGGTAGCACCAAAAGCATACATGTTTCCCAGAGTATCCATAGCCTTTGGAGTGAGGAAAGCCAAAATAGTTTCGATCACCGCGACCATAGAGAAAATCACTATAGTTCTTACCGGCGTATGAAATTTCGGATGAACTGAATCAAACCAGCGGCTTATGATTTTGAACTGGCTCAAAGAATAGGTCAATCGCGAAGCGCCCATAACCCCGGTATTGGATGATATGAAAAGGATAGTGGCACCTAAGATGGCGGCAAATGGACCGGCGATTATTCCAATATAGGGTATGACGCTGGCAAGTTTAGCTACCGGATCACCCATATGTTCCGCGAAGACCTGCCAGTTTAAAACCCCTAATCCCAAAGTGGAGAAGGAGACCGCAAATATAAAAACCGTGAGGATCAGGGTTAATGAAGTTCGAGGTATAACCGTAGCTGGCCTTTTGGTTTCCTGAGCTGCCTGCGAGATAGACTCTAAACCCACAAAGGAGATAATCGCCAGAGAAGAGCCATACATAAAATTGTGAAAGGACGGGAACTGGGTTTTCCATTGATGGGCTAAAAGCTCCGGCTTCCAGGCAAAAAGAAATCCGAAGATGATTATACTGCCCTCAGCCGTAAGATCGATTGCCCCCACGACCGAATTCAAAAGAGATGATTCTTTTACGCCCTTTATGTTCACCAGAATCAAGATCCCGATTAAGACCAGCGTTTCTAATCCCCAGACCGGGTTAATATTATGCAGGGGTCCTAAATTAATTGCGAAGCTTTCAATGCTCCGTCCAAGAACATAGGGCATAAAAAAATTCAGATAGCCGGCAGAGGCAGTGGCGAAAAGGGCAATGTCGATGGTGTAGTCTAAAAGCAAAGCAGAACCGCCCATCATTCCCCAGAAATCGCCCAGCCCCCGCAGGGCAAAGTAATGACCCCCTCCTGCAACCGGGTAGGCTGAGGCAAGTTCAGTATAGGCAAGCCCGATCATTATATAAACAATCCCGGCTAAAGCAAAGACCAGGCTGGCAGCCCCTTGCGCATAAGCCATAACCAGGCCTAATGCCACGTAGATATCCGCTCCCACATCCGCATAACCCCACATATAAGAGCCCCAGATGGATACATCCCGGCGAAGCTCTTTTTTAACGCCAGATTCTGCCTGTTCCATTTCACTCCAAATTAGTAGATTCCCTATATAAAGTAGTTGCTCGATTCATCGAGCCAGCAAAGAGCTTAATGAATTGGGCAACTACAAAGAAAAAAGACCAAAGAAAACCAGTGGTCTCAGCTATTTGGATCTTTTCTCCTCTCCTCACGCCTGCGAAGTTAGCTGACGGGCTCGGATCAAGAGCTGACCCTATCTCCCGCTAAAAGCGGGACGGGAACTCGCCCCAGAAAACTCTTGGGTCCTCCGCTCTCCCCTTCGGGGGGAATTAGGCGATTTGTTGAAGATTGAATATATGATGGGATAAGGAATTGTCAATATAAATCTTAAAGGGGAAAAATGGTGAATGACAGATGACGAATAACGGATAAAAGAAAAGGAAAACGGAAGAAGGAAGATGGGAAAATAAAAAATTGATGGATGACGAATATCGAATAACGAATAAAAGACTGTTAGTCGCAGACTTCAGTCTGCGTTCTTTTCAATTCAACTCATCCCCTGGCCCCTTCTCTAAAAAGAGAATGCGAGCGAAAGTCCCTCTCTTTTCAAGAGAGGGATTTAAGGTGAGTTCGTTTTCATCAAGAATCGTGCACTCTGTTTCCCCTCCCTTGATGGGAGGGGATGATTTGGTAGTCGCAGGTTTCAGTCTGCAATATCATATCGGGTCTAAAATGCTTGACAATCCTGAAAACGGATACTATTCTGCTAAAACCTAAAATATCAGATGATGATGATTCTTAAATTGAGGAAAGTATAGATGAAACAGGATAACGGTTTAAGGGGGAAAAAATGCAGGGTAATATATGGATATCGCTCAGCTTATCCGCATCCGCTTAAATTGAAATCCGGTGAGGTTGTTACCATTGGAGAAAAGAAAAGCGAGTGGAGCAACTGGCTGTGGTGTGAAGATCAGGATGGAAAAAAAGGCTGGGTGCCTGAAAGTTATGTTGAAAGAAAAGGAGATGCCGGGAAAATAGTTGTGGAGTATGATGCCACTGAGCTTGCCGTAGAAAAAGGAGAAGAATTAGAGATTATCAAAGAGGAAAGCGGCTGGCTCTGGTGCAAAAATAAAAAGGGTAATTTTGGCTGGATACCGAAGAAAAAGGTGAACATAATGTAGTCGTAGACTTTGGTCTGCATTAGGATACTCGCTTTGGCGACCCTAAAAGGATTGCACTACGAAAACTCGTATTCCCATCTTGCCCACAAGGTAGGAGAGGACTATTTTTATTGACTTCTTTGTCCTTGTCGTTTAATTTCTGGATAGAATTTATTTGAGCTTTGATTATTCAGACTGGAGGTTTTTATGGAATACAAACCGGTTAAAGCGCCTCATGGAACAAGTTTATCCTGCAAAGGATGGCACCAGGAGGCGGCTCTGAGGATGCTGATGAATAATTTAGATGAGGAAGTTGCAGAAAAACCTCAGGAGCTGATTATCTACGGTGGGAGCGGCAAAGCTGCACGGAACTGGGAGTCTTACTATGCGATTGTGGAGGCGCTGAAAAACCTGGAGGGCGATGAAACTCTCTTAGTTCAATCCGGCAAACCGGTAGGGATTTTTAAAACCCATGCCTATGCGCCAAGAGTCCTGATCTCCAATTCAATGATGGTTCCTGCCTGGGCTAACTGGGAGAAGTTCAGAGAGCTGGAAAAATTAGGTTTGATAATGTACGGGCAGATGACTGCAGGCTCCTGGATTTACATCGGAACCCAGGGGATTTTGCAGGGGACTTATGAGACCTTTGCCTCAGCTGCAAAAAAGCATTTTGGTGGAGATTTAAAAGGGAAATTTATCCTGACCGGTGGAATGGGAGGAATGGGTGGTGCTCAGCCTTTAGCAGTTACGATGAACGGTGGTGCGGTTCTCTGCGTGGAGGTGGATAAAAAGAGAATCGAAAGAAGACTCTCCAAGGGCTACTGCGACAAAATGGTCGAGAGTTTAGATGAGGCTTTAGATATTATCCAAAAAGCAAAGAATAAAGGGAAAGCCATCTCTGTCGGCTTGGTGGCAAACTGTGCAGATACTCACCCGGAGATTTTAAAGAGAGGGATAATCCCGGATATCGTTACTGACCAGACCAGTGCGCATGATGAGCTGAATGGATATGTTCCCGCTGGAATTCCTTACGAGGTTGCAATGAGGCTGAGAGAAGAAGATCCAGAGGAGTATATCAAAAGGTCGATGGAGTCGATTGCCAGGCACGTTCAGGCGATGCTTGGATTTTTAAAAGCGGGTTCAATTGTTTTCGATTACGGCAATAATATCAGGGGTCAGGCAAAAAAAGCCGGGGTAGGGGACGCTTTTGACTTTCCGGGGTTTGTGGCTGCATATATCAGACCTTTGTTCTGCTTGGGCAAAGGTCCTTTCAGGTGGGTAGCGTTATCCGGCGACCCGGAGGATATAAAGTTAACTGACAAGGTGGTTTTGCGTGAGTTTAAAGAAGATGAGCCTCTGTGCAGATGGATAAAATTAGCTTCAAAAAAGGTTCAGTTCCAGGGTTTGCCTGCAAGGATCT
>Ga0209777_10003045_pt1 | contig 21237 bp, 17 predicted proteins | sample FrelakmetHBP12HB_FD_187147 | JGI IMG/M metagenome (GOLD analysis project Ga0209777, IMG submission 187147) | Freshwater lake sediment microbial communities from the University of Notre Dame, USA, for methane emissions studies -HBP12 HB (SPAdes)... | ecosystem: Environmental > Aquatic >...
CGGCGCCACGGCCGTCACCGGCAACCTGACCGTGACCCAGCAAACCAGCATCGGCTTCCTGTTCATCGGGCCGGTCGCCATGAACGACCCGACCAGCAGCACGCTCAACTTCCCCACCAATGACGACCGGGCCAATGCCGTCACCGTGGCCCTGGGGAGCGGAGGCACTCTTTCCGTAGCATACGCCGCTCCGGTACCCGGCCCAACGGCCCACGTCGTCTTCGACGTGACCGGCTACTTCACGCCCGACGCCAGCGGAGCGAGCTACTTCCCGCTCCCTCCAGCGCGGATTCTTGACACTCGCGATGGCACCGGCGCTATCGTCGGTCCCCTGGTCTCGCACGTGGCCCGGGCCTTCCAGGTCACCGGCTTCGGTTGGGTTCAATCGACCGCCACGGCCGTCACGGGCAACCTGACCGTCACCCAGCAGAGGGCGCTCGGCTTCCTGTTCATCGGGCCGAGCGCGATGAACTACCCTACGAGCTCGAACCTCAACTTCCCACAGGGCGACGACCGGGCCAATGCCGTCACGGTGGCCCTGGGGAGCGGCGGCACGCTCTCGGTCACCTATGCGGCCCCGACGCTCACTCCAACGGCCCACGTCATCTTCGACGTAACCGGCTACTTCGGCCCCACCGGGTCGACCCAGTAGCCCCGACACGGCCGGCTGCCCACTCACGAGCCGAGTGTTCGAGCGCTGTCCGTCCGGCCAATAGGACATCCGACCGAGACTTATGTCTGCGAAAAGCCGGTCTCAACTCAACCTCAGCTGAACCTAACCCGGCCAAACCTCACTAGACTGCCCCACGGCCCCCATTCGGGCCCCCCTGGTCTTGGGACCATGGCGCGATTGCCCAGGACCGGATCCAGGTGACAGTCTTGCCAGACCACAATGGTTGGCGGCGCCCCATCGATGGGACTCGTCGCCGCCTGGCGGGATCGCCGCCCGCCATCAGGAGGCCTGAAATGCGAAAGATCGCCCTCGCGCTCGTGATCGGACTGCTGGCGATCGCCGGCGGAACGAGCGTGGCCGTCCAACCCGCCGCCGCCAGCGTCGCGCAGGTCAAAGTCGTGATAGTGGTTGGCGCCACCGGCAGCGTGACTTCGTCGTATCGAGCCGACGCCGACGCCGCGGCCGCGGTCTTCGCCAAGTACACCAGCAACATCGTCAAGGTCTACTCGCCGAACGCGACCATAACTGCCGTGCAGAACGCGGCCCAGGGCGCAAGCGTCCTGGTCTACCTGGGGCATGGAAGCGGGTATCCGAATCCGTATGTCGGCTACCTGCAGCCCAACGGCGACAACGGCATGGGCCTCAATGCCACGGCCAACAACGGCGACAGCAACACGAAGTACTACGGCGAGAACTACATGGCCCAGCTCAACCTGGCGCCGAACGCATTGGTGCTCCTCAACCACCTCTGCTATGCGTCGGGCGACAACGAGTGGGGCGCGGGCCTGCCACCCCTATCGACGGCCGAAACTCGAGTTGACGGCTATGCGTCGGGGTTCCTTCGCGGAAACGCGCGGGCCGTGATCGCCGAAGGCCTCTACGATCTCGGTCCCTACATCGACGCGTTGTTCACGACGCACCAGACGATCGATCAGATCTGGAAGACGTTGCCGTACTTCCACAACCACGTGACCAGCTGGCCCAGCACGCGGAACGCCGGCGTCACGTCCGAGATAGACCCCGACCTCGATCATCCGGCCCCGGACGGCGACTACTACTACCGCTCATTGGTTGAGTTGCCGGGACTCACCACCGATGCGGTCCTCGCGGCTGGGGCGACTCCCGCGGTTCCGGCCACCTACCACGCTCTCACGCCCACCCGCATCCTTGACACCCGCTATGGCACCGGCGGTCTTTCGGGCCCCTTCAGCTCGCACATGGCGCGGCCGTTCCAGGTGGCCGGCGTGGGTGGAGTTCCCGCCAACGCCACGGCCGTGACCGGCAACCTGACCGTCACCGGGCAGACCTCGCAGGGATTCCTGTTCATAGGCCCGAATGTCATGAATAACCCGACCAGCTCGAACCTCAACTTCCCCGCGGGTGACGACAGGGCCAACGCCGTGACTGTGGCGCTCAGCTTCGGAGGGAGTCTGTGGGTCACGTTCGCCGCTCCAACCCTCGGTCCCACTGCCAACGTGATCTTCGACGTCACCGGCTACTTCACCCCGGACACGACGGGGGCCACCTACTTCGCGCTCACGCCCGCGCGCATCCTCGACAGCCGCGACGGCACGGGCGGGCTCAGCGGTCCCTTCAGCTCGCACGTGGCGCGGACATTCCAGGTCGCCGGCGCGGGCGGAGTCCCCGCCAATGCCACGGCCGTCACGGGCAACCTGACCGTCACCCAGCAGACAACGCTCGGCTTCCTGTTCGTTGGGCCCGTGGCGGTGAACAACCCAACCAGCTCGAACCTCAACTTCCCACAGGGTGACGATCGAGCCAATGCGGTCACCGTCGCTCTCGGCGCCGGCGGCACGCTTTCCGCGACGTTCGCCGCCCCAACTTTCGGTCCGACTGCCCACGTGATCTTCGACGTCACCGGCTACTTCCTGCCCAATCTAACCGGTGCGAAATACACCCCGCTGACGCCTGCCCGCATCCTCGACACGCGAGACGGGACAGGCGGTTTGCCGGGCGCCTTCGTGTCCCACGTGGCCGCCGCGTTCCAGGTAACCGGCACCGGTGGAGTTCCCGCCGGCGCGACCGCCGTCACCGGCAACCTGACGGTGACTCAGCAGAGCTACCTCGGCTTCCTGTTCATCGGTCCGAACGCGATGAACAACCCGACGAGCTCCAACCTCAACTTCCCGCAGGGCGACGACAGGGCCAACGCCATCACCGTGGCTCTCGGGACCGGCGGCAAGCTCTGGGTCACCTACGCCGCGCCGCCGCCGGCCGGGGCCGTGACCGCCCACGTCATCTTCGACGTCACCGGCTACTTCAGCGCCTCAAGTTCATAGCGCGACTCGATTCCCGCGGAACGTATGCCCTCGGCCGGCCTTGGCGTAGACTCCTGCTCTGTGGCGACCGGCACATCGAACGCCGTGGATCGTCGACGAACAGAGGGGAGACCAGGGTTGGTCAGGACTCCGTGGAGGGCACTTCGGATAGGGCTCGCGGTTGCGCTTGCCGCGATGATGGCCCCATTCCTGGGAACCGCGTACCCGGTGGCGGCTGCGGGGGGCGGGTCCGGTGCCAAAGCCGAGGCCGTGTGCCCGCCGCCGAAACGTGGGGACGCGGCGTGTCTCGCGATGCGCCGCACGGACATCCTCGGCCGTGCGGCCGCGGCGGTGTCGCCGCTCATCTCACCGCCGCTGGGATACGGCCCGGCGGACATACAGACCGCATATGCCCTGCCGGCCGCGGGTTCCGGAATGACGGTCGCCGTCGTGGACGCATACGACCTGTCGTCGGCCGAGGCGGACCTGGGCGTCTATCGGAGTTACTACGGCCTGCCGGACTGCACGACCGCCAACGGCTGCTTCCGCAAGGTCAATCAGGCCGGAACCGCCGGACCGTATCCGCCCGCAGACACCTGGTGGGGTCTCGAAATCGCCCTTGACCTCGAGATGGTTTCCGCCGCCTGTCCTGCCTGCAAGATCCTGTTGGTCGAGGCCAACGACTCATCGTTTGGCAGCCTGGCTCAGTCCGTGGACACCGCCGTGTCGCTCGGCGCCGTAGCGGTCTCGAACAGCTATGGCGGCGCTGAGGATCCCAGCGAGATCTACCTGGACCCCTACTACAACCAACCCGGCGTAGCCGTCACGGTCGCGACCGGCGACTGCGGCTACAACTGCGCACCGAACGGCCCAGCCACCTACGCCGCGAGCCCCGAGTATCCGTCCACCTCGCCGTATGTCGTCGCCGTCGGTGGAACGACGCTGACGAAAGACTCGAGCACGCGCGGATTCACGGAAACGGCATGGGGCCACGGCAGTGGCGGCGCCGGCAGCGGCTGCTCTCTGTACGAAGCGAAGCCGTCGTGGCAGCACGATCCAGCCTGTTCGAAGCGAACCGTGGCCGACGTTTCCGCCGTCGCCGATCCGAACACCGGCGTCGCCGTGTACGACAGCGACTCCACTCTGGGCAGCTACCAGTATTGGACCGTAGAGGGAGGCACGAGCGCCGCGTCGCCCATCATCGCCGCCACCTACGCGCTGGCCGGCCATCCGGCCGCGGGGTCGAACGCCGGAAGCTATCCCTATCTCGCCACTACCGGCCTCAACGATGCGATCGGCGGCAACAACGACGTCCACTGGGGGACCTGCGGCCTCACCAGCTACCTTTGCAACGCCGTTGCCGGTTACGACGGCCCAACCGGCCTGGGTACTCCAAACGGCACCAGTGCCTTCGTTGCGCCTGTGTTGACGCGACCTACCTATACCGCGCTGACCCCGGCTCGAATCCTCGATACCCGCGACGGGACCGGCGGTCTTTCCGGCCCATTCAGCTCGCACGTGGCCCGGAGCTTCCAGGTCACCGGCAACGGCGGGGTTCCCGGCGACGCTACGGCGGTGACCGGCAACCTGACCGTGACCCAGCAGACGTCCCTGGGCTTCCTGTTCATCGGGCCCGTCGCCATGAACAACCCGACCAGCTCCACGCTCAACTTCCCCGTCGGCGACGACCGGGCCAACGCCGTGACCGTGGCGCTCGGGGCCGGAGGCACCCTCGCCGTCACCTACGCCGCCCCTTCCCTCGGCCCGACGGCCCACGTGATCTTCGACGTAACCGGCTACTTCTCCCCTGCCACAACCGGGGGGACGTACCAGGCTCTCACTCCCGCCCGCGTCCTGGACACGCGCTACGGCACGGGAGGCCTTTCCGGCCCATTTAGCTCGCACGTGGCCCGGACTTTCCAGGTCACCGGCCACGGCGGAGTCCCCGGCGACGCCACGGCGGTCACCGGCAACCTGACCGTGACGCAGCAGACGAGCATCGGCTTCCTGTTCATGGGTCCGATTCCCATGAACAACCCGACCAGCAGCACCCTCAACTTCCCCAAGGGCGACGACCGGGCCAACGCGGTGACGGTCGCCCTCGGAAGCGGAGGCACGCTCTCGGTCACGTTCGCGGCACCGGTTCTCGGGCCGACGGCCCATGTCATCTTCGACGTCACCGGCTACTTCACGGTCGGCGGGACCGGGGCGGTATACACCCCGCTCACTCCGGCCCGCATCCTGGACACGCGCTTCGGGACGGGCGGCCTCACCGGGCCCTTCGGCTCGCACGCGGCCCGCACGTTCGAGGTCATCGGCGCCGGCGGAGTCCCGGCCGACGCCACGGCGGTGACCGGCAACCTGACCGTGACCCAGCAGACGTCGCTTGGATTCCTCTTCATCGGGCCCGTGTCGATGAACAGCCCAACCAGCTCCACGCTCAACTTCCCGTACGGCGACGACCGCGCCAACGCCGTGACCGTGGCTCTTGGGGCCGGTGGCTCGCTCTCGGTCACGTACGCGGCCCCGATCCTCGGGCCGACGGCCCATGCCATCTTCGACGTCACCGGCTACTTCACGCCATAGTGCCCCGACGAAGAAGGGCGATGCGTCGCACGCCCGGGTCGACGATCGACCCGCCGCGGAATCGCTCGAACTCGCGATCGACGGGCCGGTTATCAGGGCAACGCTGATCCGCTACCATTCGGGGCGTCTTCGGAGCGCCTGAGGAAGGAGCGGCAAGCTGTCACGAGTCGTGGCCGTCACGGGGAGCGAGGGCTTCATCGGGTCCCATCTGGTCGAGGCTCTCGTCAGGCGCGGCGATCGGGTCAGGGCGATGGTGCTCTACAACTCCTTCAACTCGTGGGGTTGGCTCGAGTCGCTGACGGCAGATCTCCTCGAATCCGTCGAGGTTCAGCTGGGCGACGTGCGTGACATCGCATCCGTTCGGGAACTGGCCGAGGGCGCGGAAGTCATCTACCACCTTGCCGCGCTGATCGCTATCCCGTACTCGTATCGTTCGCCGCGGTCGTACGTCGACACCAACGTCTCGGGAACGCTGAACGTAATGGAGGCGGCGCGGCAGCTGCGGACGCCGCGAGTGGTCCACACGTCCACCAGCGAGGTCTACGGGACGGCGCGCACCGTGCCGATCTCGGAAGACCACCCGCTCCAGGGCCAGTCGCCGTATTCGGCATCCAAGATCGGCGCCGACAAGATCGCGGAGAGCTACCATCTCTCGTTCGAAGTCCCGGTCGCGACGCTGCGGCCCTTCAACACCTACGGCCCGCGCCAGTCGAGCAGGGCCGTGATCCCGACGATCCTCTCCCAGCTGACGGCAGGCCAGCGGCAGATCCGGATGGGAGATCTGCGGCCGACTCGCGACTTCACATTCGTGGCGGATACCGTCCGCGCCTTCATGGCGCTCGCCGATGCGCCGGCCGAGGCGGTAGTCGGCCGAACGCTGAACGCCGGCACGGGCGTCGAGACCTCCATCCGCGATCTCGTCGGGTTGATCGCCAGAGCGGCGGGCCATGAGGTCGAGATCATCGAGGAGCCCGAGAGACTCCGGCCCCCCGGTTCGGAGGTCATGCGCCTGCGGTGCGACAGCTCCCGGCTCACGGCCGCCACCGGCTGGAAGCCCGCGGTGAGCCTGCCCGAGGGGCTCGCGACAACGGCCGAGTGGTTCTCCAGGCCGGAGAACCTGGCCCGATACAAGTTGGGCACCTACACCGTATGAACGCCCGATGACCGCGCGACACGCCGTCATTCTGGCTGGCGGCAAGGGCACCCGCCTGCGCCCCTACACGACGACCATCCCCAAACCCCTCGTCCCGATCGGCGACGAGAGCGCCATCCTCGAGATCGTTCTGCGCCAGCTCGCGCGTGACGGTTATCGGCGGATCACCATCGCGATCGGCCATCTGGGCGAACTCATCCGTGCCTACGTCGGCAGCGGCGAGCAGTGGGGACTCCGCGTTGACTACGCCACCGAAGAGAAACCGCTGGGCACCATGGGTCCGGTCGTCTCGATCCTCGACCGGCTCCCGGAGAGTTTCCTCGTCCTCAACGGCGACATCCTCACGGACCTCAGCTATTCTGCCCTGCTCGATGCCCACGCCGCCTCCGACGCGCCGCTGACGATCGCCACCTACCAGCGCCAGGTCGACGTCGACTTTGGCGTCCTCACCGTCGAAGCCGGCCGCGTCGTGGGCTTTGCCGAGAAGCCCCGGCTCGACTACCGGGTCAGCATGGGCGTGTACGCGGTCTCCCGGTCGGCCCTCTCCGGCTATGCCGTCGGCGAGCCGCTCGGGTTCGATCGCCTTGTCCTCGATCTCCTGGCGGCGGGCCGCAATCCAGCTTCATACCCGTTCGATGGGTACTGGCTGGACATCGGGCGGCCGGAGGACTACGACCGGGCCAACGCCGAGTTCGCCAAACTGCGGTCCGTATTGCTACCGGGGTCCTGAGTGACGGTCGCCATCGTGTTCGGCGCGAACGGCTTCGTCGGCCGCCACGTCGCGCAAGCTATCGGCGGCTGGCCCGAGTTCGAGGTCGTCGGGGCCGGCCTGGGTGTTCCGTTGCCCGGCCTGGAGCCGAGATGGCTCGGCATCGACCTTCTGGCCGGAGACGGGAGACTGGAGGCAGAACTGCGCGCGATCGGCCCCAGCCTCATCGTCAACTGCACCGGCGCGACGGCCGGCACTACCGCGGAGCTGACGCGCCTCAACGTGGATACGACCGCAGCGCTGCTTGAGGCGATTGCCCGATCCGGCGTCCGGGCCAGGCTGATCCACCTGGGGTCGGCCGCGGAGTATGGACCCGGCCAGACCGGCCAGCCCGTCGCCGAGACCGCGCCCGCGCGGCCGGTGAGCCCGTACGGCACTGCCAAGCTGGTAGCGGCCCGACTCGTGACGGCAGAGGCGGCCGCGGGTCGGGACGCGGTCGTTCTGCGCGTATTCAACGCCCTGGGCCCCGGGATGCCGCCCGGAACGATGCCCGGCGGGGCCCTGCGCCAGCTCGCCGACGCAGTCGCAAATGCCTCTCCGCGGATCGAGATGGGGCCGCTCGGCTCGGTCCGCGACTTCGTCGACGTCCGCGACATTGGAGCGGCCGTCCTCGCTGCCGGCCGCGCCCCGCGCCTCGACTCGCCGATCATCAACGTGGGCTCCGGCAGGGGCCATTCCGCGAGGGAGTTGGTTCTGGCGCTGGCTGAGCGGGTCGGATTCCTGGGAGAGATCGGAGAGGCGGGCGCGGCGTCGCCCCGATCATCGGATGTGCCCTGGCAGGTGGCCGACGTCTCGCTCGCGTGGCGGCTACTGGGCTGGCGGGCTGTCCACGACCTCAGCTCCAGTGTGGCCCTGATGACAGCCGACCCCGTCTGAGGCCGCGCCGCCTGACCGGCCGGGGGCACAGCTGTGCGACAATCCGGCCGTGATCGACCAACCCACCTCGCCCAGGAAAGCCCTGATTACGGGCATCACCGGCCAGGATGGCTCCTACCTCGCGGAGCTCCTGCTCTCGAAGGGCTACGAGGTCCACGGCCTGATTCGGCGCTCCAGCTCCTTCTCAACCGGGCGCATCGACCACCTGTACCGCGACCCTCACCTCGGCGAGAGCCACCTCCACCTCCACTACGGCGACCTCTCGGACTCATCGTCGCTGATCCATACCCTGAATCGCGTCCGCCCCGACGAGGTCTACAACCTCGGCGCCCAGAGCCACGTCAAGGTCAGCTTCGAAATGCCGGAGTTCACCGCCGACGCCACCGGGATGGGGAACCTGCGCCTGCTGGAGGCCATCCGATGCGCCGACTGGCCGATGCGTTTCTACCAGGCCGGCAGCTCCGAGATGTTCGGCAATGTCGCCGAGACGCCCCAGCGAGAAACGACGCCCTTCTACCCCCGCAGCCCATACGGCGTCTCGAAAGTCTTCGCTCACTGGATGACGGTTCAGTACCGCGAAGCCCACGGGATCTTCGCTGCGAACGGAATTCTCTTCAACCACGAATCGCCCAGGCGCGGGCCCACTTTCGTGACCCGCAAGGTCACGCGCGGTATCGCGGCCATCCTTGCCGGACGCGAGAAGAAGCTGTACTTGGGCAATCTCGAAGCCCGCCGCGACTGGGGCTACGCGGCCGAGTACGTCGAGGCCATGTGGCTGATGCTCCAGGCTCCCACGCCCGACGACTACGTGGTCGCGACCGGCGAGATGCATACCGTCGGCGAGTTCGTCGAGAGCGCCTTCTCTCTGGTCGGCCTCGACTGGCGCGACTTCGTCGTCATCGATCCAGCCTACTTCCGCCCGACCGAAGTGGACGAGCTGTGCGGCGATGCCTCGAAGGCGGCCGAGAAGCTGGGCTGGCGGCCACGGGTCCGCTTCGCCGAACTCGTCCGGATGATGGTCGAGGCGGATCTCAAGGAGGGCGGCCTGGACCCGGATCGGTACATGAAGCCGGCCCCGTCCGAGGCCGGCTCATGAGCGAGTTCTGGCGGGACCGGCGGGTCATGGTCACCGGCGGGGCGGGCTTCCTGGGCACCGCGGTGGTGCGCCGCCTGGAGGAAGAGGGCGCGACGGAGGTCTTCGTGCCCCATGTCGAGTCGTACGACCTGCGCAAGCTGCCCGATATAGACCGGGCCCTGGCCGACGGCAAGCCCGATCTGGTCATCCACCTCGCCGCGGTCGTCGGCGGAATAGGTGCCAATCGAGCCAACCCGGGCCGCTTCTTCTACGACAACGCCATCATGGGCATCCAGCTCATCGAGGCGGCCCGCCTGGCCGGGGTCGCCAAGTTCCTGACCGTCGGCACGGTCTGCGCCTATCCCAAGTTCACGCCGGTGCCGTTTCACGAGGACGAGCTGTGGAACGGCTACCCCGAGGAGACCAACGCCCCATACGGCCTGGCCAAGAAGATGCTCCTGGTCCAGGGCCAGGCCTATAGGGACCAGTACGGCTTCAACGCCATCTACCTGCTGCCGGTGAACCTGTACGGTCCGGGCGACAACTTCGATCCGGAGAGTAGCCACGTCATCCCGGCCCTCATCAAGAAGTGCGTCGATGCCCGCGAGGCCGGTGACGCCTTCATCGAGGCCTGGGGAACCGGTGCCGCCAGCCGTGAGTTCCTATACGTCGAGGACGCCGCGCGGGGCCTCGTCCTCGCGGCCGAACGCTACGACGGACGCGAGCCGGTCAACCTCGGCGTCGGCAGCGAGATCACCATCCGCGACCTGCTCGAGCTGATAGTCCGTCTGACCGGCTTCCACGGCGAGATCCGCTGGGATCCGACCAAGCCGGACGGCCAGCCGCGCCGGGCCCTCGATACGAGCCGGGCCCGCGAGGCCTTCGGCTTCAGCGCCGGAACGGACTTCGAGGCTGGGCTGCGGGCCACCATCGAGTGGTATGAGAAGACACGCGGCGGACGCTAGCCCATTTCGGTCGCTCAGGCCGCCTCCGAGGCCGGGCCCTGCCTAGACGGTAGCGAGAATGTCCACCAGCGTCTGCTCGAGCGGGATTCGAGGCTGCCAGTCCACGAGTCGATGAAGGAGGGCGGCATCGCCCCTGATCTCGGGCGGGTCGCCGACGCGAACGAGCGCCTGGTCGATCTCAACCGTCGGAGTCACGCCGGCCAGCGCGCAAAGTCGCTCGATGACGAAACGGACGGTTACGGCCTGGCCGGACGCGACGTTGACAATCGTGCAGCGGTCCGGCAGCCGGTCCTCCACTGCCGCCTCAAGCAGCAGCCGATAGGCCACGACTACGTCCCTCACGTCGGTCAGGTCACGGAGAACGTCGACGTTTCCGGCCGGGATAGCCGCCGCCTGACCGCGCTTGACCGCCATGACCCGGCGAGCCATCGCCGGGACCACGAACACGGGCCGCTGGCCGGGTCCCGTGTGGTTGAACGATCGAACCACAACGACGGGAATGCCGTAGCGGGCCGCGGCCTCGACCGCGACCCCCTCCTGAGCCACCTTGGAGAGCCCGTACGGGCTGTTCGGGGCCAGAGGCGCCTGTTCGCTCACCGGCAGATCCTCGGCCCGGGGCGTCCCGTAGACGTCGGCCGAGCCGCTCACAAGGACGGGCGGCCGCAGGCCATTCTCCCGCAGCGCCTCGAAGAGGGCGACGGTTCCACCGACGTTGACCCGAAAGGCCTCGGCCGAATCCTGGTTGGCATCGGGGGCGAACGCCATGCCCGCCAGGTGCACGACCGCATCCGGGGGTCCGCCGGGACCGGCCAGCCAGCGCCTCAGGGCGGCCCTGTCCGCAATGTCGAGGAGATCCGGGCCCGGGGCGGCGACGACCTCGTGCCCGTTAGCTTGAAGCTCGCGATCGAGCCAGCTCCCCACGAAACCGATCGCGCCCGTGACGAAGACTCGCATCGGTCCGTCAGGCGCGGCTGGTGGGAAGAGCCACGTCGAACTGTGGAACCGAGTGGCCCGTGAGCCGCGCGACGTCCGCGTCGACCATCATCCGGACCAGCTCTTCGAACCCGATCTTGGGCTCCCAGCCGAGCTCCGCGCGGGCTTTGGCCGAGTTGCCCAGCAGGTGGTCCACCTCGGCCGGCCGGTACAAACGCTCATCGACGACGACGTACTTCTCGTAGTCCAACCCGAGGTGCTCGAAGGCGATGCGGCACAGGTCGCGGACGGAATGGGCCAGCCCGGTGGCGACGACATAGTCCGTCGGCTCGGGCTGCTGGAGCATGGCCCACATCGCTCGGACGTAGTCGCCCGCGTAACCCCAGTCCCGCTGAGCCTCCAGGTTACCCATCCGCAGTTCGGTCGCACGCCCGAGGAGGATGCGGGCCACGCCGTCGGAGACCTTACGCGTCACGAACTCCAGGCCTCGCCGTGGCGATTCGTGGTTGAACAGGATCCCCGAGACAGCATACAGGCCGAAGCTCTCGCGGTAGTTGACCGTCAGGAAGTGGCCGTATGCCTTCGCCACTCCGTACGGGCTGCGCGGGTGGAACGGCGTCGTTTCGGTCTGCGGGATCTCGCGGACCTTGCCGAACATCTCGCTCGAAGAGGCCTGGTAGAAGCGGATCGACGTGTCAACTTGCCGGATCGCCTCGAGCATTCGCGTAACGCCCAGCCCGGTGAACTCGCCGGTGAGGACGGGCTGGTTCCACGACGTGGGCACGAAGCTCATCGCGGCCAGGTTGTAGACCTCGTGAGGCTGGGCCGACTGGAGCGCCGCGACCAGCGACGCCTGGTCGAGCACGTCACCCTGGACGAGCTCTATCCGGTCGAGAAGATGCTCGATCCGATCCATTGCATTGCTGCTGGACCGGCGCGTCATGCCGACGACGCGGTAACCCTTCTCGAGCAGGAGCTCGGCCAGGTACGAGCCATCCTGACCGGTGATGCCGGTGATCAAAGCGGTCTGGGTCATGGTCGTGAGTATAGGGAGTCTCCGTGTTGGGCAGCCTGCCGGTCGACACAGGTCGCCCGGGCAGAGCGGCGATTGCCCGGATCCGCCGCTATCCTTCGAGCGGTGACGGCACGAATTGCGGCGTTCGATCTCAGGTCCGCGGCCGGCCGGCCGACCGGGGTCGGCAGGTACCTGCTGTCCATCGCGGTCGCGGCGGCAGCGCTCCCCGAGGTCAGGGTTCGCGCCTACGTTTCGAAGGGCGAACTGAGTCTCCCCGAGACGATCGAGACCGTCGTCATTCCGTCGCGGGGCCTCCGCTGGCACCTGGCCGTGTGGCGGCATCTCCGGCGCCACCCGGTCACGGCCTACGTCTCGACCAGCCTGGTCGTGCCATCGCTACCGGGCGTGCCGGCGCTGCCGGTGATCCTCGACGTCAGCAGCTTCCGCATCCCGGAGCACCAGACCCGGCGGACCAAGCTCTTCGAGCGCTCTCTCATGGGTCGAGTGGTCCGCCGCCATCCGCTGATCTTCGGCGCGCAGGCAGCGGCCGAGGATCTCCGGGGCCTCTTCCCCCGGGCCAGGGGAGTCGTGGTGCAGCCCTGGTTCCCGGAGCGTTCGCCGGGCTCGCCTGACTCGCCGGGTTCGCCGGCGACCGGGTCGGCCTCGGAGCTCGACGTGTCCAAGCCCTATGCGTTGATGGTCGGCACGGTCGAGCCCAGGAAGAACGTCCTGTTCGCGGCCCAGGTCGTGGCTCGGCTGCGCGAGCGAGGCCGTGACATCCGGCTGGTGGTCATCGGCCGACAGGGCTGGTCGAGCCAGAGCGAGATCGCCGCGCTTCGCGATCTGGAGCGCCGGGGCGTAGTGATCTGGCCCGGCTACGTGACCGACGCGGAGCGCGACTCCCTGTACACGGGGGCTTCGGCGCTCCTGGTGCCGTCGATCTACGAGGGCTTCGGGATGCCGCTGGTGGAGGCAATGGCGGCGGGGGTGCCGTGCCTCTGCTCGGCCATCCCAGTCTTCGCGGAGGTCGCCGGCGACGCCGCCCTGATGCTCGACCCATCCAGGCCCAACGACTGGGTGGCGGCCCTCGACCACCTTCTCGACAACCCGGCCCTGGGCGAGAAGCTCAGGTCAGCCGGCCTCGCCCGAGCCGCGACCTACTCATCCGAGAGAACGGGCGAAGCCTTCGCGCGAGCGTTGGCCCAACGAGGCTAGCCGGGGCGCCACGCGGCCCCGGCGCCGGATCGGCGCGACTGGAGCCAGCGTCGAGGGTGGCGAATGGCCGCGAGATTCGGCCGCTTCAATTCCGTCCCCGGGACCGAGACGACGAGCCCCACCAGAAGCATCATGCTCGCGGCGATGGTGAACCTCATGAGGGTCGACGCCGTCATTCCGGCGGCCACCTCGGCCAGGAACCCGATTCCGACGCCGACTCCAATCCACTTGGGCAGGCTGCGACGGGCCCGACCGAAGACCTCCACGAGCACGGCCGCCAGCCAGACGACGAAGGCCAGGAGGCCGAGAGGTCCGACGCTGGCGTAGGTCGAGAGATACATGTTCTCGCCGACGTTGTTCGTTTCTACGCCCGACGACTGGGCGAGCTGATGTCCGTACTGGTCACCCTGCCCGACTGATGCGCCCAGCGGGTTCGAGATGATCTGCGACACGCCGTTCTGGATCGCCGAGGCGTGGTCGTTGGCCGAATGATCGATGCCGCCGAGGCCGGACCAGACGGCGTACTTGAACGGCGAGAGCAGGGCCAGGCAGGCGACAAACACCACGACCGTGACGGCCGCCAGCCGGAACCTGTGCAACACCGCGCCACCGACGACGATCGCGCCGAGCAGGCCGACCCAGGTCCCGCGGGAGACTGGAGTCATCACAGCCAGGGCGAAGAGGACCAGGCCGGCGATCGCCACCGCAAGGGCCGCTTTGCGGCGGACGCCACCGAGCCAGACGGCGCACAAAGCCAGGGTGAATGGCATGGCAAAGTAGACGCCGGTGCCGACGGGATGAGTGAACGGGCCGACCGCTCGGACGACGGTGCCCAGGCCGCCGTAGTCGACCTGGATGCTGACACCGGCCAGGGTCGTCGCGTCCGAGATGCCCTGGACCTCGCGGATGAAGCCCAGCAGGTTGTACGTGGTCTGCCAGAATGCCGCGGGCTCGATGACGAACGCGGCGACGGTGAAGACGGCGGCCGTCGCGGCGATCACCAGGAACGCATTGACGATACCCGCGACGGAGACTCCAGCGTAGCCAGCAAGGCGGCCGAGGCCGTAGAGCTCGACGGGGACGAGCAGCTCGCGGGCCGAGGCGATCACGGCCGAGGCCGGCAAGCCCGACCCGAGCAGGGCCGGCCCGATGCTGTACGCCGCCACCAGCAGGCAGTAGGCCAGGGCGAACCAATCGAACCAGAAGAAGCGAATCTGCCGGCGGTGCCGGACGAGCAAGACAAGGAACAAGGCGGCCGCCCAGACGTCCTTGGTCAGCAGAATCGCCTGGGCGATACGGACGGAGACGTGCAGGTACTGGTAGGCGAGAATGGCGACAGGCGTCTGGAGGGGCATCCATACGAGGAACGCGACCAGGATCCCGGCAATTAGATTCGCCTCGGTCAACCTGGTTGAACGCACGGTCGTGGCACCGGACACGGCGGCACTTGAGCTCAAGGAAGTCTCCTCTGCGGCGCGGCGATTATACCGTCGGGCTCCGACCGGTCGCGGTCCGGCCCAAGAGACTCGCAACCACGGCCAGCAGCGATGGGCCCCAGCTCTGGAACGCGAGGCCGGGATTCTCCGCCAGGATCGAGGCCGCGTCCGCCTCTTCGGCGACGAGATACGACGGGCAACCCAGGGCCGCGGCCGCCAGAAGATCGCTGGCCGAGTCGCCGATCACGACCGCTGTGGCCAGGTCGATCTCGGGCATCAGGGCCTGGGCCTGCCGAAAGAGACCGACTCTGGGCTTGCGGCAATCGCACCCGCCCCCCTCGTGGGGACAGACCAGGACGGCCGCGCATCGAGCGCGCCTCGCCGCCAGTTCCGCCTGCATCCGGCGATGGATCTCGTCCACGTCCGCCATCGTCATCCGGCCCATGGCCACGCCTCGCTGGTTGGTGACGACGACCGTACGGATTCCGGCGGCCGCGAGTAACTCCAGGGCTTCCATCGCGCCGGGCAGGAACTCGAACTGGTCCCATCGCTCGACGTAGGAGCCCTCCGGCATCTTCCGGTTGATTACGCCGTCGCGGTCAAGGAAGACTGTCGTGGGCAGGTGGTGCATCGGGGAAGAGCTCTCGTTCAACCAGCTCGCTCCAGATGTGGCCGATCAGGATATGGGCTTCCTGGATGCGGGCGACGTCCGTGGCCGGGACGCCGATCCACTGATCCGCCGCCTCGCGAGCGCGCCCGCCGCCCGCCCCGGTCATGGCGACGGTCACGAGCCCGATGCGGCGCGCGGCGCGGAGTCCTTCCACCACGTTCGCCGAATTGCCGCTCGTGGTGATGCCGACCGCCACGTCGCCGACATGCCCGAGGGCCTCGACCTGGCGGGCGAAGATCTGGCCGAAGTCCAGGTCGTTGCTGATCGAGGTCAGGGCCGAGGCGTTGACCGTCAGGGCGTGAGCCCGCAGCGCCGGGCGCCGCCGGTAGAACTGGCCCACGAATTCGGCCGCAATGTGCTGCGCGTCGGCGGCGCTGCCGCCGTTGCCGAATAGCAGGAGCGCCCCACCGTTCCGATAGGCCGCAATCAGGATCTCGGCTACGTCCAGGCACGGTCCCAGATCCTCGAGCAGTGCCTGCTTGGCCTCGATGCTGGCGGCGATCCGCTCGCGGAAGATCCCCTCTATCTCGGGCCGCCCGCCACTCGACCCGCTCACCCGACGCGCCAGGTCTGCAGGCCGAGAGGCTCGAACGCGAAGTCGGACATCGTGCAGCCCATCTCCGCCAGCTTCCTGGCCACCCTGTGTCTGGTTCCTCCGGGGCAGTAGAGCAGCATGTAACCGCCGCCGCCGGCGCCCGTGATCTTGCCGCCGATTGCGCCGGCCGCTCGGGCCGCATCGTATACGGCGTCCAGCTCGGGCGTGGAGATGCGCGACGACATCCGCTTCTTCTGGCGCCACTCCTCGTGGAGAAGCGCGCCGAAATCGTCCAGCTCGTTGCGCAGCAGATGGGCCTTCATCTCGTGGGTGAGGCGCTTGATCTCGCGCAGGGCCTCGATGCTCTCGCTCTCGCCGGCCTCGAACCGGGCCACCTGGTCCTCGATGATCCGGCCCGAGAGGCGAATCCGGCCGGTGAAGACGAGCAGAAGGTTGTACTGCAGCTCGTTCTGAACGTCCGGCGGGATGCGCAGCGGATTGACGACCACCTGGTCGCCCTCGAACTCGATGTAGTTGAAACCCCCGAAGGCGGCGGCGTACTGGTCCTGCAGGCCGCCCTGAATGCCCAGCTCGTTCCGCTCGATGTTGCAGGCCATATCGGCGATCTCGTAGTCGGTCAGCAGGAGCGACTTCCACTCCTTGAGGAGACCGACGAGCGAGACGATGACCGCCGAGGAGGCGCCCAGCCCGGAGCCGGGGGGCGCGTCGCTGTGGAGCGAGAGGTCGAATCCGGTCTCAGGCCGGCCCAGGTGGAGGATGGCCGCCTTCACCAGGTCGAGCTTGCCGTTGTAGATGAGCCGGTCGTCACGCGAGAACGTGATGGATTCCCCGAAATCGAGAGATTCGATGTGGATCTCGCCGTCCGAACGCGGTTGCAGCGTGCCGTACGCGTACCGTCCGATCGTGGCGCTCAAGACCACTCCGCCTTCCTGCTGCGGGAAAGGCGGCACGTCAGTCCCGCCCCCGGCGAAACTGATGCGCAGCGGGGCCTTGGCTCGATACAGCAAGCGCGTCTCTCCCAATCCCTCGGAGGTCCTCGGGTTGCGGGCTAGTCTAGCCCAAGTTGTCGGGCCGCCAAACGGCACGCAGCAGGGGCCGCGGGTCCCTTTTCACCTGACGATAGGTTTCGGGGAGCCCGATGTCGATGAAGTAGCCGTCGGACACGAGGCCCTTGATCCTTCCACGAAGCCCCGGCAGGACGTCACGCTCGAGGGAGACCGGGTCCGGCACGGGCATCAGATCGACGACCTCCCGGCGCAATGCATACACGCCGGCGTTGACCAGGGCCGGCTTGCCGGCCGGACCGGCCGCCCGGAAAGCGGCCACTCTCCCATCGGGGGTCAGCTCCACGGCGCCGTACCGGCCCCCGTCCGGAACGCGGGTGAGAGTCATCGCCGCCAGCATCTCGCCCATGACGGCGTCCAGGAGAGCGTGCGGATCCACCTCGCAGACCGAATCGCCGTTGAGCACCAGGAACGGATCGCTCTCGATGAGGGCCGCCGCCCGCCGGAGCGCGCCGCCAGTGCCCAGAGGCGTCCCCTCGTCGGAGTACAGGATCTCGGTCCCCAGCCGCCGGCCGTCCCCGAAGTAGCTGCGGATCTCTTCGCCTTTGTAGCCGGTCGAGATGACGATCGGCTTGATCCCCGAGGCCCGGAGCTGCCAGACCAGGTACTCGAGGAACGGATGTCCATCGATCGGCAGCATCGGCTTGGGGAGTGCATCGGTGAGGGCGCCCAGCCGCGTGCCGCGCCCACCTGCGAGAATGACCGCCGAACCGCCACCGCGGTGTTGTAGTGACACGCCGCGCAGTATAGGGAGGCAAGCCGTGAGCAGCGCCTCGCCCCGGCGCGAATCGACCGCCGCCGGACCGAAAACGCCGGCCGAGCCCCCGATTCGCGTCCTCCACATCTGCCGCCGGTACCGGCCGTTTCCCGGGGGCGTGGAAAAGTACGTCCACGACCTCGCCCTCGCCCAAGCGGCAGCCGGTCGCGAGGTGACGATCCTGACGCTCGACCGCGACGTCGCCGGGCCCACTCGGGGTCTGCCACGCCACGAGACCCTGGACGGCCTCGAGGTGGTGCGCCTGCCCGGCCGGGGCACGCGGCAGGTCGCTTTCACCTACCGTCCGGACCGGATCTGGCGGGAGATCGCGCGGCATGACGTCGTCCACCTGCACGACCTGCGCTTCGCCCTGACGAGCGCCGTCCTCGGCGCTGCTCTTCTGCGGCGGCCGCGCATCTTCCACACCCACGGCCTGATATTCCACGGCGCCGGCGGCTCGCGCCTGAAGCGGCTAGCCGTTCGCCTCTACTTCGGACCACTGCTCCGCCTGGGCGGAGCCCGGGTGGTGGCCGACAGCCCCACGGATCGCATCCTCTTGTTGCGGGATGCGCCGTACATGATGGGGCGAACCCAGACCTGCCTGAATGCGGTCCGCCTGACCCAGCTGCTGGCCCTCGGCCGGAAGCCGATCCCCGGCCGCGTCGTGTCCATCGGCAGGATGGTCCCCAACAAGGCCCTGCCCGACCTGGTTCGGGCGCTGGCACGTATCGGCGACATGGGGTGGACGCTGGTGCTCGCGGGCGAGCCCGATCCGGCGGAAGTCGCCCGGATCGAGGCCCTCGCCGACGAGCTGGGGGTGCGCGACCGGCTCACCATCGTGCCCGGCTTCGACGAGGAGGAGATGCCCCGGCTGCTCGAGTCGGCGGCGCTTGCCGCTTTCCCGAGCACGGGTGAAGGATTCGGTATCGCGCTTCTGGAGGCAATGGCCGCGGGCGTGCCGCTCCTTGCCAACAGGATTCCGGCCCACGAGGCGCTGCTCGGCGGCGATCTGGCCGATCGGCTGATCGACTTCGGCGACCCGGAGGCCGCCTCCGGCTCGATCCGCTCCCTGCTGGAGGCCGGCCCGGCCGCGCTCGAGGGACTTTCTGCGCGCCTTCGGACACGAGCGGCCGACTACGACATCGACCGCCTGCGCAGCCAGATCGACGAGATCTACCACCGGCTACGCGTCGGGCGCCACAAGTGACGCCGGCCTGCCGGCCCTCGCCGCCTACGGCCGGGAGTGCCCCCGGTCCCGACGGAAGCGCTGCTGCAACATCCACCAGAAGAAGCGCGGGTCGTCCCAGAGATACCTCCGGGTGAGGCGGCGCGGCTCGTGGTAGAGACGGAACGCCCACTCGAGGCCTAGCCGCGTCATCCACCTGGGAGCGGAAGGCGACTGGCCCGCCAGCACATCCACGGCGGCGCCGACTCCAATGAGCACGCCCGGCAGCTCGCCGGCGTGGCGGGCCATCCACAAGGCCTGTCGGGGAGCCCCGAGGCAAACGAATACGATGCCCGCACCGCTATCTCGCAGCCGATCGGTCAGTTCCTTGTCCTCGTCCGAGCCGATCACAAAACCCATTCCGGGCGCCAGTGCGGCCGCGATCCTGGCGCCCTTGCCCTCGAGATTGCGGGCTGCGGCCTCCGCCACCCCCGGCTTGCCGCCGAAGAAGGCGACCCCAACCGCCGGCCCCAGCGACGCCGCCAGGGCCTCGGGCAGCAGCCGCCCCGTGACCGTGCCTCGCAGTGGCGAGCCGGCGATCTTCGACCCGTACACGATGCCCATGCCGTCGGGCACCCTCAGTTTCATGCTGAGGAGTGCGGCTCGGAAGTCCGGCTGGCGGTTTGCCTTGACGACATCGTCGACGTTCGGGGTGTAGACCGTTCCGCCGGAGCCGTCGCCGACCCAGCCGGAGATGAGCTTGACGGCTTCGTTGAAAGTCAGGTTGTGGACGGGGACACCGGCGAGATCGACCGAAGATGGCCCTCGTTCTCCCGCGAGCGCGGTACCGGTCGCAGCCTGGCCGAGTCCCACCTCCCTGTTCTTCGCGGAACCACGACGCTCGTTTCGGCTTCTCAGCCAGTCCTTTATTACCAGCCCGACGAAACGGGCATTCACCACCGTGTACCTGCCCGCCAGGCGGCGAGGTTCCATGATCAACCGGAACAGCCACTCCGTGCCGGTCCGCTGCATCCAGCGGGGCGCCCGGCGCTTCCGCCCGGCATGGAAGTCGAAGGCGGCACCGACGGCGAGCAAGGCGGCCGCGTCCAGCCGATCGCGATGACGGGCCAACCAGAGATCCTGCTGGGGCGCCCCGAGGCCAACCCACAGGTAATCCGGCCGGGCCGCATTGATCTCGGCCACGAGAGCCTCGTCCTCCTCCGGAGTCAACGGTCGGAACGGCGGAGACAGAGTGCCGACGACCCGAACGCCCGGGTACGCTTTGGCGAGCCGCCGCGCCAGCTCCTCCGGCACGCCCGGTGCTCCCCCCAGGAAGAAGTGCGACCGGCCGAGGGGGATGCCGCGCTGCACCAGGGCGGGCAGGAAGTCCGGCCCGCATACGCGTTCGGCCTTCAGGCCGCGCCGCCGCGCCAGCCAGACGAGCGGCACGCCGTCCGGCTCGACGACGCCGGCATTCAACGCGGTGCGCAACTTCGGGTCCCGGTCGGCCTCGACCAGCGAGTGCGCGGTCGCGAAATGGAGGACGAGCCGATCGCCCGTTTCGGGGGCGTTGAGCACGGACCCGACCGCATCGTTGAAGGGCGCGACGTTTACGCGCACTCCGAGGATGTCGACGAAATGGAAGTCAGTCATACGGGGCTTGCCGCCCCGTTAGCGGGCACAACCGCGCACGGCCGAACCCTACGAAACCGGCCGGCAAAGAACCTGCCTTGATGACCCGACGTCAATTCTCTCTTCGACCTCATCCCGATGGTGACGTCAGGATAGATGGCCGGGCTGCGGCGTGGGCGCGACGACTGCAGCGCCCTGCGCCCGACGCCTGTGCGACAATCCGGCCGTGACTGATCTACACATCCCGCCGACTGGAGCCACGACCGCGATCGCCGCCGCCGGGAATCGCGGCCCGTCCGAGGCCGGCTCATGAGCGAGTTCTGGCGGGACCGGCGGGTCATGGTCACCGGCGGGGCGGGCTTCCTGGGCACCGCGGTGGTGCGCCGCCTGGAGGAAGAGGGCGCGACGGAGGTCTTCG
>Ga0209777_10003046_pt1 | contig 21235 bp, 17 predicted proteins | sample FrelakmetHBP12HB_FD_187147 | JGI IMG/M metagenome (GOLD analysis project Ga0209777, IMG submission 187147) | Freshwater lake sediment microbial communities from the University of Notre Dame, USA, for methane emissions studies -HBP12 HB (SPAdes)... | ecosystem: Environmental > Aquatic >...
GGCCTTGGCGCGGACGGGGTCGAAGTCCACGAACCACGACTTGAAGAGCGCCCGCGCCATCGCCTCCAGCGTCTCGTTCATCCGCCGGTTCAGCTCGATCTTGTCGTCCAGCGTGCCGAGGATGTGAGCGATGGCGCGCTGTTCGTTCTTGTCCTCTGGGGCGCGAAGAGGCGCCTTGGTCATCGTCGAAGCGCTTGCATTTGGCTGGGCTGACTTGTCGCCTAGGACACCGCGAATGAACGCCCAGAAGCCTTTCGACCTTAGGTAGTAGGCAAGAAAGCGCGAGTCGAACGCTGGTTTCGCTTGTAAGCGAACCAAGTACGACGCGAACACAGCCGGCGGTGGGTTCTTCACGAAAGCGCTTGCGCCCGTTGATGCACCGGTCCGTGCAAGCACAATATCGCCGTCGCGCAACCGATACTTCGCAGTGGTCCCGTCGTCAGCGGCGACATGCGGCACGGTATTCCAATCGATGTGCCCGGATACGATATCGGTGATGCGGAGAAACCTCGGTCCGGTCTCGTTAGTCGCGGCGGACGCCGTCAGGCCGTAGTCGATCGAGCAACACGCGTCGGCGAGCGTGCACTCGATCCACTCACCCCCCATACCCAAGCTCCCGAAAGTTGACGGCGATAGCGGCGCTCACGTTCGCGGCCACGGTCTGCAAGAGCGCGCTCCGCGCAAGTAAATGCACGCGTACATTTCCCGTCCATATCCGTGCACTTCGGGCGTTCACGTCGTGCCTTCTCGATGGCCGACGCCTCGCCCACGCCCGTCCTCCCAGGTGAGAAATCCCCGCTCAGCCAGGCGCTCGAGTGGCAGCCGGTACGCCTGGGGACCGCTGATCCGGCACAACTCCGCCGCCTCGCGGCGGTCAGCGCGGCCGTGCCTTGCCATGGTTTCAGCCCTCCCCCCGAATTGCTCGCGAGCAATTATAATTGCTCGCGAGCAATTATTCGCGCGCCGGCCCATAGCGAACGCCCCTGGTGGATCCGCCCATGCGGCGGATCTTCCCTTGTTCGGTCAACCGCCGTAGCAGCCGGTAAGCCTGCATCGAGCTCAGCCGGCACAGTTCGGCGGCTTCGCTCCGGATGATCGAGCCGTGCTTTTCCACGTACTGCAGCACCATCTGCTCTTGCTGCAGTGGTTCGAAGCCACGTTGGCGCACATAAGCAGCCTTGTCGCCGAGCGCCCGGTAGGCGGCGGCGGAAAGGTGCCAGGTGCGGCCCTTCTTCTGTCCGCGTTCCTCGACGAGTCCTGCCTCCACAAGCCGGTGCAGGGTGGCGCGGGTTTCGGCCTCGGGTTTCTGAGTGAGGCGGGCGGAGTCTTCAGTGGCGAGGCTGCGCTCCTGCCACAAAGCGTTGAGTATGAGGAGCTCGTCCAGACCGGGCACGCGCCCGCTTTGCGCCTCGGTGACCAGGAGGCGCACGAAGTCGAGGTTTGCTTCCCCACCGGGGATGGCCAGCACCACGCCGGTGCTGTCGCTGCGGGCGTAGGAGGGCGCCGGACGGCCGTTGCGCAGTTGCTCGTAGAAGATTGTGTCGATGCCGCGGGCGGTGCGCTCGACGATCCCTGCACGCTTGAAGGCATCGGCCAGCAGCGGGTTTCGCGGGCGCGGGGCAGTGACCAGAAGGTTGTCCAGCCGCACCCCCTCCGGGAAGCCACCGGGATTGCTGATCTCGATATGCTCGGGATGCCACTGGAAATGCACCGCGCCCAGCCGCTGGTAGTCGCGGTGGATCAGGGCATTGGCCATCGCCTCGCGCAGCCCGCGCTCGGGGTAGTCGGGCACTCCGACGCGCAGCAGGCCCACCATCAGTTCCTGTTCGCGGTTGCGGGCGCGGATGCGGGCCTCGATTTCTTCCATCACCCGCAGCAGCGGCCAGCGGTAGAAATCGTTGACCTCGACATCGAGCCCACGCAGCAACTGAAAAGCGGCTTCGTGGTTGGGCGCGAAGCTGCGCAGGGCGTCTTCCTTTCCGAAAAGGAGCAGAGCGGCGAGGCGCACGCCGCGGACCGCCCCGTTAGCCTCTACCACGCCAAGGGCCTTGGCCAGGTCGAGGTCGGGCAGATCGAGTAGGGACTCGTCGCTGCGGCCGCGGCGCTCGCGGATACTGCGCCGAAAACGCTCGAACTCCAACGGATCCAGATCCCCCCAACGCGCGGCGGATACGATCTGCGCCGAGGGGTCCAGCAGCCCCCGGTCGGACTGCAGCGACTGCATGGCCGCGATGTCCATCGGTAGGCATGCGGGGCGACCGTCGCCGCCGATGACGCGGCGCAGGAATACGCCGTTGCTCGTCCCCACCGGCTGACGCACGGCCGGGACTTCGATGACCAGCACGGATTCGTCCCCAATGGGGACCATCTCGACACGCACCGGCAAAGGCGGGCGCGTGCGGGAGGCGATCAACGAGGCCAGTCTGTCGGGATCGGTGGCGGCGCCGTGCCTCGGACGGGCGCCAGTGATCCGTCCGTCATCTTCGACGCCGATCAGCAGAAGGGCCGGTTCCAAACCAGCGCGGTTGGCGAGGCACACGACGGCTTCGACCAAGTCCCGGTCGTTGAGCGGCCCCTTCTCCTCACCCTTGAATTCCAGGGTCAGGGTCTCGCCGTCGGCGATCGCGCGTTGGAGCGCCTCGGGGGTCACGGCGCGTCCTTCCTGAATCCGAGCTCGAGCAGGTTGGCGGCGATGGCGGCGTCAAGCTTCGCGGCCTCGGCCTGCTGCTCGCGCAGCGTCACGGCGAGCCGCTTCATCTTTTCCGCAAACGGCTCGCCGTCGTCCTCGGCAGCCTCCGCGCCGACATAGCGGCCGGGCGTGAGCACATGGCCGTGCTTGCGGATGTCGTTTAGCTTCGCGGCCATGCAGAAGCCGGGCACGTCGGCGTACGCACCCGCGTTCTTGTCGCCGCGCCAGGCGTGGTAGGTGCCCGCGATCTTCGCGATGTCCTCGTCGGTCAGCTCGCGGTGCACGCGGTCGGTCATTGAGCCCAGCTTGCGCGCGTCTATGAAGAGCGTCTCGCCTCGCCGGTCGCGGAAGCGGCCGTTCTTCTTGTTGCGCGCGAGGAACCACAGGCAGACCGGGATCTGCGTCGAGTAGAAGAGCTGGCCCGGCAGCGCCACCATGCAGTCCACGAGGTCCGCCTCGATGATGGCCTTGCGGATCTCACCCTCGCCTGACTGGTTGGAGGACATCGAGCCGTTGGCGAGCACGAAGCCCGCGAGCCCGGTGGGCGCGAGGTGGTGGATGAAGTGCTGCACCCAGGCATAGTTGGCGTTGCCAGCGGGGGGCACGCCGTAGACCCAGCGCTCATCGTCCTTGAGCAGCTCGCCGCGCCAGTCGCTGTCGTTGAAGGGCGGATTGGCCAGGACGAAGTCGGCCTTGAGGTCGGGATGGGCATCGTTGTGGAAGGTGTCGCCGTGACCGATCTGTGCATCGATTCCTCGGATGGCGAGGTTCATCTTGGCGAGGCGCCAAGTGGTGTAGTTGGACTCCTGGCCATAAATGGAGATGTCGCCGATCTTGCCGCTGTGGGCCTCGATGAACTTCTCGCTCGACACGAACATGCCGCCTGAGCCGCAGCAGGGGTCGTACACACGGCCCTTGTAAGGCGCTAGCATCTCGACCAGCACGCGCACCACGTGCCTGGGTGTGTAGAACTGACCGCTGTTCTTACCCTCCGCGCTTGCGAACTGCGACAGGAAGTACTCGTAGACGCGGCCGAGGGTGTCCTTGGCTCGGTCGGCCGGGGTGCCGAGCGCAATGTCGCTCACGAGGTTGATGAGCTGGCCGAGCCGCTGCTTGTCGAGGCCGGGGCGGGCGTAGTCCTTGGGGAGGACGCCCTTGAGCGACGGGTTGTCACGCTCGATTGCGGTCATCGCGTCGTCCACCAGCGTGCCGATGGTGGGCTGCGGGGCGCTGGCCTTCAGGTGCTGCCAGCGAGCTTCCTTCGGGACCCAGAAGATGCTGACGGCGCGGTACTCGTCGGGGTCCTCGGGGTCGGCGCCCTGAGCCTTCTGTGACACGAGTTCAGCGTGCTTCGCCTCGAAGGCGTCGGAGATGTACTTGAGGAAGATCAGACCGAGAACGACGTGCTTGTACTCGGCGGCGTCCATGTTGTTGCGGAGCGCGTCGGCGGCCTGCCAGAGCTTGGCCTCGAATCCAAGCTCCGAGCCATTCTTCTTGGGCGCGGCGCGGTTGCCCCCGTTTCCCTTTGATCTTGTGGAAGTTGCGGGAGGAGAGCTGAGCGCAAGTGTAGGTGGTTCCTTGCGAGGGGGAGACGTCGCCTCTTCACCGAGGAGACGTCGCAGACGGGCAAGGACATCCGGCTGGGGGGCGCTTCTACCGGTTTCCCATTGAGAGATCTGAGCTTGGGTCGTTCCTACTTTCGATGCCAGTTCGGCCTGGCTCCAGCCCTTCGCCTTCCGAGCACCTCGAATCCACTTGGAGATCCGACTCACCAACACACCTCCACCCTGGCTCTTCACCGTCGCCAAGACGCTTCGTCCGAAGGAGCTTAGCTGTAATCGAGAGCCGCCTGATAATAGGCTGGCCCCGCGATGCCTGTCCAGCACGGGGCGGCAACCTCCGTTCGTGATTCACAAAGGGAGCAGCTCGGCTAGCGCGGTGCAGCCGCTCCGCTTCTTGGCTCCCTCACCCTCTTCTGAGACCGAAGACTCTCGGCGTCCTCTCAACCAGCCGTATCGTGTTTACAGGCAGTATGGATGGGCCGATACTATCCCCATGAGTGCGCCCCGCAGACTCTCGAGCCCGGCGTACCGGGAGCGGAAGGCGACCCAGGCAGCCTGTCGCCTGCTCCAGCTTGCCGGTGGCCGGATGAACCTGATGAAGCTCATCAAGCTCCTCTACTTGGCGGATCGTCGCGCTTTGATTTGTTGGGGTCGCCCAATAACCTTCGATTGCTATTTCTCAATGCCCCACGGTCCGGTACTCAGTTTCACTCTGGACAAGATCAACCAGCAACCAGAGGAAGACCCTAGCTCCTACTGGCACCAATATGTCTCCGGTCGTCAAGGCTATGAGGTTTCTCTGCTAGATCCTGCCGCTGTGCCCGCGGACGAACTGAGTAGGGCCGAGGAAGACCTTCTGGCGGAAGTGCATCGAGAATTCGGCCATCTATCCAGATGGGACCTGCGGACGTACACCCATGCCCTGGCAGAATGGAAAGATCCACAAGGCTCCAGTGTTCGGATCAGGATCAGCGATATTCTGCTCGCCGAGGGCTTCTCGGATTCCGAGGTCCGGGACGTAATCGAAGGGCTTCGCGCCGAAGCGCTCGCCCAGCAGACTCTCGAATAGCTCATGATTCATTCCGGGCAGGCCTTCCTGTTCCGTGGCCGAGATGAGATCAAACCCCACCTATGGTTTGTCCTCACAGATCCGGACGGTGACCCTCCGAGAGTCCTTGCAGTAATGCTCCAGTCTGTGAAACGGCATACTGAGAAGACGCGGATCCTGAATTGCGGCGACCATCCCTTTGTCAGGCACCCTTCCGCCATCATGTATGGGACGGTAAGGCCCTTTACAGTTGGGAAACTCGAAGAAGCGATCGGAACGGGATCCGCCCACTGGAAGGAGGATATGTCGCCATCGCTTCTCGCCAGCGTTCGCGAAGGTCTGCTTCAATCACACCACACCCCGAATGGGATTCTTGAGGAGTGCCGGAAGAGGTTTCAACCCAGAGATCAGTAGGCCTTCCATCCACTGAACCGCGCGTTCCTTCCTGACTGCGAAGATGAAGAAGGAGTCATGCCATCCGTTGACGCAGGGATCAGTTCGCGCCGCCTCCATCCTGGAATACTTCCTTTGCGGGGTTGGACAGCGCCTGCTCCCAAGGCCGCCATCCCATTGTGACTTGCCCACGTCTGCAGTAGAATTGTCCCGGACTATTGGGAGCATGCGATCCGCAAGTGATCCAAGACGCCCTGGCAGACTCTTCCTCCGAAGGAGGCCGCAATGCGAGCCGCGCTCACTTCCGTCGCTCTGCTGCTCTTCTGTTCGGCAGCCGCCCATGCCGTAACCTACCGCGTGAATCCCGCTGGGTCCGGTGACTTCCCGACGATTCAGGCAGCGCTCGATGCGGCCGCGTCGGGCGACACCGTCGCGCTGGAAATCGGCATCTATACAGGGAACGGGAACCACAATCTCAGCTTCCATGGGCGGGCGATCATTTTCCGCTCGAGATCCGGGAATCCTTCTTCGTGCTCGATCGACATGCAGGGGCATGACAACACCGGGATCGTCCTCTTCGATCGGGAAGGCCCTGGAACCGTCATCGAAGGGATCACGATCCGTGGCGGCGTGACGGGGATCCTCTGCGGCGACTACTCGTCGCCCACGATCGAGAACTGCATCATCAGGGAGAACCGCACCGACACGGAAGGCGGCGGTATCTGCGTGCTCCATTATTCGTATCCCACCGTCCGGGGTTGCCAGTTCATCAACAACTACGCCGGCAGCGACGGGGGCGGAATCGGGTTTCTGGACGTTATCGGTGGACCGGCCGCGGCAACCGTCTCGAACTGCTACTTCCAGGGGAACGAGGCGGGATTTCACGGCGGTGGCGCCTCCTTCACGGGAGATCAATGGTCCTCATTCACCGACTGCATCTTCGTCGGCAACCGTGCCTACAGCGGCGGGGCCTTCTTCGCATGCGCGCACGGTGGAGGAATGACACGATGCACCTTCATCGACAACCAGGCGCGCTGGGGCGGCAGCGGGACGATATGAGCGGACACTCTTGCACTGGTTCAGTGCACGATGTGGAGAAGCGCGGCGGATCTCGGTGGGGGGATTTGGATCGGGGACCAGCACAACCGCCACGTGACCCTTGACCGCTGCATCATCGCCGGGAGCACGAACGGGCCGGCCATCGATCGGTTGGGCTCGACCGGAACGGCGCAGATGAGCTGCTGCGATCTCTGGGGAAACGCGGGCGGGGACTGGGTCGGCTTCATCGCCGACCAGTTCGGCGTGAACGGGAACATCTCGGCCTACCCGCTCTTCTGTGATCCAAACGCGGTCGAGCTCACGATCCGCGAGGACTCTCTCTGCGCCCAGGGGGCGGGGTGCGGCCTGATCGGCGCATGGCCCGTCGGGTGCGAAGTGCAGGCCTCCGCCGCGTTCCCGATGGACTTCCGGGCGGACCCGATCCGGATCTTGCCGAATCCATCCTCGGGACCCGTGCAGATCGAATGGGCATCGCCTTTAGCATCTGGAAGGGACCTTGCGCCCATCGGCGTCTACGACGTTCGTGGACGACTCGTGAAGGATCTTCGGGCGAATGAAGACGGGGTCCTCCGGTGGGACGGAGCGGAAACCGATGGCCGGCCCGTGAGCAGCGGCATCTACTTCGTATCGTTCCGGTCGGGCTCGGATCTAATCTCCAGACGGATCGTGCGGGCGCGATAGCACGACGTAGTTCAATGCGCCCCCGATTCCAGCTTGGCATCCGCTGACTCGAGCGCTTGCATCTCCTGTGCCCTCAGCGAAGGGTCTCGCTCTCGCGTGATCGCTCTCTCGAGCGCCTGGATCGATTCCACGTACATTCCTTGGGCGATCAGGGATTGCCCGAGGAGGTAGCTCGATCGGGTGAAGGTAGGATCGAGATCCGCGGCCCGCCGGAAGCAGGGGGCCGCATCCTTGTAATCTCCGGCTCTATAGAACAGGAATCCCCGGTTGTGCCACGCCTTGCCATGGTTCGGCTCGCGTGTGACGGCCGCCCCGTAGCAGGACATCGCTTCGTCATACCGTCCTTCCTGGGTGCGCAGATTGCCGAGCTCGTTCCATGCATCGGCGAGACCGGGGTCCCGTTCGATCGCCTGGCGGTAGAATCCTTCCGCCAAGCGGGCCTGCTCCGCCACGACCCGTTCATCCTGCGTGTTCTGCGCCTCGTGATGATGGGAGAGGCCGATCAGATAGAACAGCTCCGCTTCGTAATCGAGCTTCTCCTCGCAGAACGGAGCGGGGAGGGTCGACAGGGCGACTGCCGCCGCAATCAGGATACCGGCGAGGAGGAGGTTGCGCGGCCTTCGCTCCCGAACGATCTGGATCAAACTCAAGACCCCGGCCGCCGCGACGATCGACAGGGCGGGGAGCATCGGCGCACGATATCGATCCGCCACGAAGATCCCGATCACGGAAAGGCCATAGAGGACGAGGAGGAGCCACAATGCCGCCGGAATCCTCTTACCCAAGCGCCATGTCCCGATCGCCGCCAGGGGCAGCAGGACGCCGAACGGAAAGCCGAACCTCCCGATCTTCCAGAGGAGCGCCCCCAGCAGATGCGACCATTGCCGGACCACGTACGGATCGATGTTACGAGGGATCTCCCGTGCGTTCAGCAACCGGAGGCACTTGAGGAGCATGCCCGAGGCGAAGGAAAGCGGGTGGGAAGCGGCATAAGCGAGCACTCTGTTGCAAAAGAACGCCTGGTAACCCGCCGGACCGATGGGACCGTCCCGATTCGGGAGGATCGTGAGCGCGGTCCAATCCCACCCGGGACGCGCGGTCAACGTCTCACAGACATTCGGATTATTGCCGATGTACAGGTTGAGTCCCCCCGAGAACGGGAAGACCGAGAAGACCCGCGCGCCGTGCTCGAGGTTGAGCCACGCAACAGGCAGCGCGATCATTAGGAATCCCGCGACGGTCGCGGCCGTATTCGCGGCCGCCAACCTGCGAGACCCCGCACGCCAGGCGGATATCGAGAGCCAGAGGGCTCCTCCGATCGCGACGGCCAGGAACTCGGGACGGATCAGCATCGCGATCGCTCCCAACGCCCCGAAGGCGGCGGCGCTCCCGATCCCTTGGTCGCCTTCCGCTCGGAGGAGCGCGAGAACAAGCACGAGCGAAACCAATGCGGCTAGGCCCGAGGCGACGAGATCCGTCTCGATGAAGATCAAGGGACCGGAGAGCGCGACGAGCAGGGCCGCGATCACGCCGCCCCGGTGCCCGAGAACCCGTTTGCCGAGCGCGTAGGTGAGTACGCAGGTCACCCCTCCCAGGATCGCCTGGATGATCTGGGCGAATTGGATCGACGGTCCTGCGAGTTTGTAGAGCATGGCGAGAAAGAATGGGTAGAAGGGAGGCTGCCAGAAGAGGGACGCGCCGACCGGTTCCCCCGCGGCCATGTGACGGGCGAGGGTGTGATAGGTCTCCGCATCGACCAGCGGGATCCCGGAGATCGGGCTACGCGAAAGCTCGAAGAGGACCAGAAGCCGGATTCCCACGGCCGTCGCGAAGAGGCCCGCCGGAACCCGCCAGCCTGCGCGCAGCGTCACTTGTGGGCGATCTCGGACCACGATCCCCATGGCCTCCTTTCTCCTTGGAGCGGGTATGATTCTAGGGGAAGCGCGCGCGTGAAGATAGTGACGCAGGACCCAAGCCGCTGTAGGCTCTTCTGTGAGGTTTTCTCAGAGAAGAAGGGAGATGTGCGATGGGCGACAAAGGCGGCAAGAAGGACAAGCAGAAGGAACAGAAGCAGAAGGCTAGCAAGCACGACCAAGAGGCAAAGAAGAAGCAGGACAAGCAGCCGAAGAAGACCCCGTAACGGGAAGCGTCGAGGGAGGCGCCTAGCATCCGCTTCGCCTCCCGAGTCTCCTGACCTCCGTGCAGACATGCACTCAACCGGTCGAGCGCGATGTCGATGGGCTTCGGCAGAGCCCGAAGCAGTCGATGCGGTTCGGAACCCGACCCCTGTGAGCGACGACCCAGGTCGGACGGACGGCGCCCAATTTGGTTTTTCAGCGCCCTGCTAACGGTTCCTCGGAGTCTTGTCGTTCGGACGATCCTGCTGCTTCGGCTCGGGTCGCGCGGGCGTCGGTGCGGGCGGGGCAGAAGGAGGGGACTCGGAGCGCCGCGGGGGCGGGGACGCCTCCGGGTGTTTCACATTGTCTGTCCGCTCCCGGGCGTGATATTCGCGCTCGAGATCTCCCGGACTACGGCTGAGCGGCGGCGGAACGGGCCGGGCCGGCGGTGCGACGCGCGGCGGAGTCCGCGGCGGCGCGGGGGCGGGCACCGGCGTGGGAAAAGAACGCACAGTGGGCGGATTGACTCCGTGATTCGGGCCCGTCGCCGTTGTACCGCTGGTTCGGCCGGGCGCGGCGGGAGTCCGGACAACCCCCTTTGCAGGAACCCACCGGTGTCCCTGGTTGACCTTCCAGTTGCCATCGGCGTCGCGCTGGTAGACCTTGCCGTCCTTGCCGGCGAGGACGTTGTTCGGCAGGTTGACCGGCTTAGCCATGGAGGGCCGGACCCCGTGCAACGGCATCTGGCTGGCGGCGCGATCGATGCGCCGAATGTTCACCGAGCGATTGTAAATGTTCGCAGGAAGGATGTCGGCTGGGCGCTGCCGGTCCTGGAGGGAACGACGCGCGCGCAGCGGCATCCGGTCGGGACCGAGCAGCGGGCGATGATACCCTCCGGGGCCGAACCAGAGCGGCGGAGTTTGGAAACCTCGGAAATGCGGTTCCGGATTCCAACGCGAACCGACCCGGAGAAAACCGGAGCAGAAGCTATTTCCGAAGCTCCATCGGCTCAACCAGGGATTGTAGCGGGGGCAGAAGCCCCAGGTGAAAGGCCGCGGGAAGTAGTGACGCGGGCTCCGCCACGCCCGGTAATGGTAGCCCGTCCCGTAGACCACGGTGCCGTAGTAGGGGAAGCAGCCGAGGTATCCGGGCAGGTAGCCTATGTAGACGACATCGGGCGTGAAGCCATAAATGTAGACGTAGCGGAGATCGTAGACCGGGCAACTCGGAGGGATGTCATCGACCTGCAAAGGCCGCGTCTCGCTCACGCTCCAGGGGCCGTCCGGATTGTCCGAGACGTACCAGACCCCCTGATCGCAGGCGTAGTAGCGGCCATCGGCGAGGATGACCTGCGCGTCGGTGTTGACCGCGTATTGCATGTTCGTGCCTTGGATCGCTTCGAACTGCGGGGCCTCGTCGTAGGCAACCTGGAAATCGCTGCTGTCCCTGCGGATCGCGCTGGTCTGCGGGATTTCAGCGTCGGCCACCGCATTGTCGGCCTGGTCGGTGCCCGCAACGGCGGCCAGAATCTCCGCCTTGGGCGAGTCGGCCGGCACGCGCCGGAAGCTCTGGGGTAGCTGGTCGCTGCGGACGAAACTCCACGGACCGTCGGGCGAGTCGGCCCGGTACCAACGACCGGCCAGGAGCACGAAGACCGCCTGCGTACCCACCTCGCGCACGATGTCGCTCTCGGTGTTGGTGACGTAAAGAAGATCCCCGTCGACCAGCGGAGCGAAGTTCGGCTGCCCGTCGATCGAGATCATCTCGGTGGGCTCGGTCGCGGTAATGACGGCGGGTGGTTCGCCTCCAACCTGGTCGGCGGAGGAAGTGTCGGGAGGCACGACGTTCACCACCGCGGGTGGCGCCGCTGGAATCTCGCGCCAGTTGGCGAGGGGATCCTTCGAGGTGTACCAGAGGTGCGCACCGCTCAGGTAGTAGTCGCCGGAGCCGGGATCGTAAACCACCGCGAAGGGTGTGTTGGCGACGCGCTGCAGGTTGGTGCCTTCGATCGGCCCGAGCGCCGGGTCGCCGTCATACTGAACCAGAATCGCGCGCTGGTAGGAGAAGAGGATCCGGGGTGGGGTCGTGTTGAGATCCGCGACGCTGGCCCGCTCCTTCTCTGACGCGGCCAGGCCCGCCTGCAGCTCCTCCAGGGAACCGGAAAGGTCCCACCGCACCGCTTCTTCCTCCACCAGCTTCTCGTACCGCTGCGATTCAGCAGCGGTGATGCCGGGCAGGCGCACTCGGGTGACGTCGAGACCGCAGCCGTTCACCGCGCTGCTGTCGCGGTCGATCTGCAACTGCTCCGTGAACCAGAGCACGCCGAAGATCGGGTTCTGCTCCCCGCTTTTCAGAAGCGAGAAAGCGGTTCGGCAGGAGAGCAGGTCGCCGTTGAGACTCTCCGGCTGCGGCTGGTAGATCACGAACGAGCCACTGGGGCCATCGAACCGGCGAGGCCAGCCCGCATCATCGGCGCGGACCGTTGGAACCAGTGCAAGCAGAGTGACGGTGGCGGCGAGCCAGAAGGCTAAGCCGGACCGGGGGACAAATCGGGGCGGTCGCGATGACGCCATGGGGCACCTCCTCGAAAGGACTCGCGCACGTGAGTTTGATCCCTTCGTGTATGCACTCTATGCCTGTGGCGGTGATAAGCACAATGGACAGACCGGCGCCAGCCATTGACCGCTGTCTTCGATCGATCTAGAGCGTCTGTACCAGCACCAGCGTGACATCGTCCGAGAGGGCGCCCTTTCCCACGTGCTGATTGAGTTCGGCAAGCAACCGCTCCTTGATTTCGGATGGCTCCCGATCGCGGCATTCGCGCAGGATCCGCTTCACGCGCTCTTCGCCGAAGAAGTTCCCGCCGCCGTCGAGCGCTTCGGTCAGCCCGTCGGTGTAGAAGAGCAGCGTGTCGCCATGACCGACCTGCGCCGTGAGCCGCTCGTAAGAACTCGAATCGAACATGCCGAGCGGAAGGCCGGTCGGGCTGTCCAACTCCTCGATCTCCATCGAGCCACGCCGGACGAGATAAGGCCGGTTGTGTCCGGCCAGGGCGTACTCGACCTGCCGGCGCTCGGGATCGAGCACCGCGTAGCAGGCCGTCAGGAATTGTTCATCGGGGATGTTCGGAGCCAGGTACGCGTTCGCCGATTCCAGCACCTTCTCGGGCCGGGCCAGTGCCGCGGCGTCGGCATGGACCAGGAGGCGCATCATCGCCATCAGAACGGCCGCCGGAGCGCCGTGGCCCGAGGCGTCTGCGATGAGCAACCCCAACCTCCCGTCGCCGAGCGGAAAGAAATCGTAGTAGTCACCTCCCGCCCGCGTGCTGGTGGCGTAGTGCACCGCGAACCGGAAGCCCGGCACATCCGGCAGCCGCGTCGGCAGGAAGCTCCGCTGAAGCTCCCCCACGCTCCGCATCTCGTCGTCGAGCAGGCGGTACGCGGCTGTGACTTGCTGAGCGAGGGCGCGCTCCTTGCGGAGTCCGCTCCGTACGGCCGAGAGCAGGAACGTGAGCGACAGGAAGATGGCAATCTCGACGGCCACGTTCCAGTAGAGGATCCAGGGCCGCGAGTACGCGTAGTAAGGCTCGTTCAGAAGGTATGCGCCGAGCCATCCCGCGAGGCAGAGGAAGGATGTGACGACCCCGGTCACCGTGCCCAGGCGCCAGGTCGCCAACCCGATCGGCAGCAGATAGAAAAAGGAGACCGAGATCTCGGACCCCGTCTTGTAGTCGACGATGGAAACGGCAACGACGAAAACGACCGAAAAGATCAGCCACACCGCGCGGCGCAGCCTGTCGGGGTTTCGCGATTGCCCCGGCTCGGTCAGTCGTTCCTCACGGTGCGCGGGGAAGGATGACGGCGGCCGCGGCGTGGGACAATGCGGATCATGACGCGATGCTAGACTACCGGCCCGCGACCCTCAAGGCGCGGTCTGTGGGGGATTGGATCCGTCCGACAACCCGACGACCCGTACCCGACTGCCTACCCGTCCTTGATCCGGTACCTCAACCGCCGGTCCCGCATCCACCGCACGGCGAAGCAGTCGCGCAGGCCGACGAGCGCGCGGTTGCCGATCCCGTACTTCGACTCTCCCGCGACGCGGGGATGATGCCGCACCGGCACCTCGACGACGCGCGCCCCCTCGAACCGCATAAGGGTCGGCAGGAACCGGTGCATGCCATTGTACATCTTCAGTCGCCGCAGGTACTCGGCGCGGTACGCCTTCAGGCTGCACCCGGTGTCCGTGACGCGATCCCCAGTGATCCGGTCACGGACGCGGTTCGCGATCCGGCTCGAGATCCGTCGCACCCAGTTGTCGTACCGCGTCATGCGCACGCCGCAGGCGACATCGGCGCCTTCGGCGAGGCGTGCGAGCAGGAGCGGGATGTCCTCCGGGTCGTTCTGTAGATCCGCGTCCATCGTCACGATGACCGGACCGCGGGCCGCGTGAAAGCCGGCGTCGAGCGCCGCCGATTGTCCGGCGCGCTCCTCGAGGGTGACGACGCGAATCCGGGGATCTCGCTCCGCGTGCGCCCGGGCGAGCGCGCCGCCCCCGTCGGTGCTCCCGTCGTCGACGAGCACGATCTCGAACGCGGGGCCGATCTTCTCGAGCGCGGGAATCAACCGCGCGCAGAGGGCGTCGATGTTCGCCTCTTCATTGTAGAAGGGGGCCACGACCGAGAGCGTCAAGGGAGTCACGGTTGGCGGAGTTGGGCGGCGGCCTCCGCGACCGAAAGGACGATCTGTTCACCGCTCGCGAGGTCCTTCAAGGCGACCTTCCCGTCGCGCGCCTCGTCGGGCCCGACGATCACGACCCACCCGATCCCGAGCGCGTCCGCGTAGCGGAGCTGCTTCGCCATCTTTACCGGCTCCGGGTACAGCTCGACGTTCAGTCCGGCGCCGCGCAGCTCGGTCGCGATGCGGGCCGACGCGATCGCAAGCTCCGCGGAGAACGTCGTCACCAGCACGCCCGCCGGCGCGGGCTTGAGCGCGGGCGTTCGCCCGTACTTCTGCAGAACCAGGCCGAACACGACATCGCCCATCGCGAAACCGACCCCCGGCAGGGGATCGCCCCCGACGTCGCCGACCAGGTTGTCGTAGCGGCCTCCGCCCAGGATCGCGCGGAACTCGCCGTCCCTCTCGTGCGCCTCGAAGATCGTCCCCGTGTAGTAGTCGAGCCCGCGGATGATCGCCGGATCGAACGTCACCAGCGCGCGCGCGCCGTACGCCTCGAGGATCTCGAAGAGACGCACGAGCTCGTCCGACTCGCGCCACAGCTCGCCGTTCGCGAGGATCCCTTTCAGCGCGGATAGCTTTTCGCCGCCGAAGCCGAGCGAATCAGCATACGCATCCCACTCGACGGGAGGCATCTTGTCGAGCTTGTCGATCATGTGGAAGGCGGTCTTCTTCGCCTCGCCCTCGATCCCGATCCGGGCGAGGGACGAGTCCATCAGGCGGCGGTTGTTCACATGGACGATGACCTCGCCCGCTCCGAGGCCGACGTCGCGCAGGAACGCCGCGATGATCGCGATCAGCTCGGCGTCGGCGCGCGGATCGTCGAAGCCGAGCATGTCGATGTTCCACTGGAAGAACTCGCGCGTTCGCCCCTTCTGCGGACGCTCGTAACGCCAGAACGGACCGAACGACCACCAGCGCATCGGGCGGGGGAGCTGGGCCGCACGCGCGGCGATCATGCGCGCGAGCGTCGGCGTCAGCTCAGGGCGCAGCGCGAGCTCGTCGCCGCCCCGATCGGTCAGGATGAACGCCTGCTCCTTGACCAGCTCATCGCTGCTTTTCGCCGCGTAGAGGGCGATCGGCTCGAGGATCGGTCCCTCGTATTCCTGGTAGCCGAAGCGTTGCGCGACGGCGCGGATCCGCTCGTAGAGCCAGGTCCGCTGCGCCATCACCTCGGGGTAGAAATCGCGAGTCCCCTTGACCGACTGGATCGGGCTGCGCTTCATCGTCCCTCCGTCCGTGCCCTTTGCGCATCGAGTGAAAGCCGATGATCGCACAGAACGGGAGGGTCGGCTAGGGCTGCAGGCTCCAGATCCGGAACGCGCGATCGGGCCCGCCGGCGGCGAGGCGGTCCCCGGCCGGCGAGATCGCGACACCCATGGCCACGTCGCCGCGAATCGAGGAGAGAAGGTCGATCTGCACAGGCGATCCGGGGCGCGAGAGGTCATGCGCGTGCAGGCGCATGCACGAGTCGACCGAAGCGGCGATCGAGGAACCGAGGGCGATGGCGCGCAGGGGTCGGTTGCCGAGGGGGATCGTCTGCAGGCAGCGGATAGTGCCGGCATCCCAGATGCGGAGATTCCCGTCCTTGCCGCCGGTCGCAATCCGATCGCGCCGCGGGGAGGCGGCCCAGGAGAGCACCGGCCCGCGATGGGCTTCGAGAACGCTCAAGGGACGGCCGGTCGCGAGGCTCCACGCGCGGAAACGGCCGTCATCCGCGGCGCTGAAGAGGATCGACCCCTCCGCATTGAAGGAGATCCCGCAGATCGCCCCCTCGGACCCTTTGAGGACGATGCGCGCACGCGGGGGGCGAATGTCCCAGATCTTGATCGTGCCGTCGGCGTCGCCGGAGGCCATGCGCTCGCCGTCCGCGGACATCGCGAGCGCGCGCACCGGGAACGGATGCGCCTGCACGACCTGGCAGCACCGGCCCGTCACGTAATCCCAGAGGCGGATCGTCCCGTCGGATGCGCCGGAGGCGAGAAGAACCGTCCCGTCCTCGAACGCGAGCGCGTCGCACTCGCCGGTATGGCCGGTGAGCGTGTGCCGGAGCTTCTCCGCCTGTAGGTCGTAGACCAGCACGACGCCGTCGGCCTGCCCGGCCGCGAGGAAACGCCGGCATGCCGAGAAAGCGATACGTCGCACGGGGGATTGGGTCGGGATCTTGACTGCCTGGGCGGGGGCGCCGAGCGCCGCTCCCTCCAACCTGGCCATCCTGGGCTCCTCTGTACGTCCGGGTACGGTCGTTCCTTGGGCGGCCATCGCCCGCAAGGTTGTTATCGGCAGTAGCTTCGAGTATCCATAGGACTGAATCCGGCAGGCGCGCCAGGCGCCCGGTGAAACCGGTACGCTTGACCTGTGCGACCGGGGTTTGATAGCCTGCGGGTGCGCTTCGATGGGCGCTAACCGACGTCCATGAGCGGAGTTGCGTGGACCCTCAGCCAAGGACCGGTGATGAACCTCGACCGATTTGCAGGGACCGCGGATCGTCTTGTGCGCCTCGCCCCGCTAGCAGGCGTCCTGGGGCTCATGCTCACATGCGATCCGGGCTGCGCCACGTTCGGGCGTGACTTCCCCTCCGCGCGCGTGGCGGATATCCGCAATGGCCAGACGACGAAGAGCGAGATCCTCGGGATCTTCGGCCGCCCATACCGCCGCGGGATCGAGGACGGCGACTCGACGTGGACCTTCATCCAGTACAAGGTCCGTCTCATGGGAGGACAGAGCAGCACCCGTGACCTGTACATTCGATTCGACGGGGATCGGGTCAAGTCGTACACGTACAACGCGGACGTGCCCTAGACGTGCCCTGAAGGAGGCAGCATGAACGAGCCGACCCGGACGGTGGAGCGTTGCCTGCCGATCGCGGCCCCGAGGAACGAAGTCTACCGGGCCCTGCTCGACCCCGCCGCGCTCTCGCGCTGGATGTACGCAACGGTCCAGTGGAAGCCGCAGAAGGGCGCCGCCTACCGGATCGACTGGCAGGACACGACGCTCCCCGCGCACGCGCAGGGGGAGATCCTCGAGATCGAGGAGAACCGGCGGCTGATCCTCTCCTGGTTCATGGAGAGGGACGGGATCGAGACGACCGCGTCGTTCGATCTCGACGACGACGCGCCCGGGCATACGATGCTCCGCTTCCGCCACTCCGGCTTTCCCGCTGGACCCGACTGGCAGGTCCGCTTCGACATGGTGGCCGTCGAGTGGGACAAGGTCCTCGAGAACCTGCGATTCCTGGTCGAGGAAGGGCACGGCGTGGGGAATCCGTTCTACCTGCGCGAGCAGATCGATCTGCCCGCGAGCCGCGAGCGGGTCTACGCGCACTGGATCGCGCCGGCGGCGATCACGTCGTGGCTTGCGCGGAGCGCGTTCATCGACCCGGCGCCCGGCGGCGAGATCGATCTCATCCTGCGCGATGGGCGGAGAGCGCACGGGACGATCCGCCTGCTCGTCCCGGGGAAGCACATCCGCCTCGTCCTCGAGGTGGACGGGGTCCGCAGCCTCATGGGGGTGTCCCTGTGGCCGGCCGGCGAGGGATCCACCCTGACGGTCACGCAACGCTCCTACTCAATCGATGAATCCCGGCGCGCCGCGATTCGCGCCACGTGGGGGGAAGCCTTCGAACGGCTGCGCGCGACCCTCGAGCGCCGGCCCGGGCGCTGGCCGCGCAGCGGGAGCCGGACGATCACCGTCGAGCGGACCCTTCCGGCGCCGCCCCAACAGGTCTGGAAGGCGATCGCCGACGCGGCGGGGCTTTCCGCATGGTTCTGTGACCGCGCCGAGTTCACGCCGCGGCCGGGGACTCCCTATACATTGTTGTTTACCGGCTGGGGGGAGCAGCGGGGCGAGGTCCTCGAGGTCGATCCCGGCGCGCGACTGGGCCTCTCGTGGGACGTGCCGGACCTCGAGGGGACGACATCGGTCGAGATGGTCCTCTCGCCCGTGAAGAGCGACGCGACGCGCACGAAGCTCACGCTCACGCACGCCGACTGGGGGGACGGGCCGCAGTGGAACGCGGAGATGACCGGTTGCCGCAACGGCTGGCATGCCGTCCTCGCGATGCTCGAGTTTTACTTGCAGTACGGCGCGCACGGCGCGCGACGGAGCTTCGTCCTGCGCCGCCGCGTTCCCGTGTCCCCCGCCGAACTGTGGCGTCACATCGAGAACGCCGAGGCGTTCATCTCCTGGATGGGCCCGGACGCACGGGTTGATCCGCGCGAGGGCGGCCAGTTCCACGTGCGATCGAGCGACGGCACGCCGCTGGAAGGCCGTGTGACCATGGCCGACCCCGATGAGGGGATCGCGATCGAGATCGAATCGGGCGAGCCGAGATACCTGGATTTCCGGTGGGCGGTGGACGGCGAGGGAAGCCGCGTCCTCGTGAGCGGCTTTACGTACGGCGCGGCCGAATCGTGGCCGCTGCAGCAGAGGTTCCTCTGGGGCGAGAGACTGGGACGGATCGAGTCGCAAACTCGCTGAAGGAGAGTCGAACGATGCGCATGTCGGCTGTCGTGATGCTCTTCGTGGCGCTCTGCGTGAGCGCCGGCTCGTGTCGAAGCGCGGGCAAATCCCGGAAGGAGTCAGGGCGGATGGAAAAGTCGAAAATCGAAACAATCACCGTGACGAGTTCCGCATTCTTGGAAGGCGAGATGATCCCGACGAAGTACACGTGCGACGGGCCGGACCTGTCGCCGCCGCTCGCGTGGTCGAAGGTCCCGCGCGGGACCGCGAGCCTCGCGCTGATCTGCGAGGATCCCGACGCCCCGCGCGGCATCTGGGTCCACTGGGTCGTGTGGGGATTGCCGGCCGACAGCACGTCGCTGCCGGAGGCCGTGACGACCGATCGGATCCTCTCGACGGATGCACGGCAGGGGAAGAACGACTTCGGAAAGTTCGGCTACGGCGGGCCGTGTCCTCCTCCCGGGAAGCCGCACCGGTACTACTACCGCCTGTACGCGCTCGATCACAAGATCCCGCTCGATCCCGGCGCGACGCGCAAGGACCTGCTCGCCGCGATGGAAGGGCACGTGATCGGCGAGGGCGCATTGATGGGCCGCTACGGCCGGGTGAAGTAGCCTCGAGCGGGTGAAGTAGCCTCGCAAGCCCTCACCGATCCTTGAGGTCGGCCTCTAACGCCCGCTCGAGAAGTGGAAGGGGATCGTGACGTCCGCCTCGACCGGGATCCCGTTGCGGAGCGCGGGCTGGAATCGCCAGCGCACCGCGGCATCGAGGGTGGCCCGCTCGAGGGCGGGATTGCCGCCCTCCAGGATCTTCGCATCGCGGACGTTCCCCGCCGTGTCGATTCGCAAACGTACCCGGATCAATCCCTCAATCCCGGCCGCCGCATCGGGGTAGCTCGCGAGCGCACGATAAATGGGAACGGGCGGGGTGTCGTACTCCGGCGCTTTCACCGGCGCGGCGGGGATCCGTCCTTCGGGGAGTTTCCAGCCCGGCAACAACGACTGCATCAGGGGATGGGTCGCGGCCGCGCCGATGGCCGCGCCCGGCTCGGGGGCCTTCGCGAGGACCGCGTTGAGACGGCTGGCTCCCGCGGGATCGCTTGCCGCAAAGGCGGGCATCGCGCCCCGCATGGAATCCGCCCAGGCGTGCACGAACGGGCCGGCGATCGCGGGGTTGAGCGAGTCCGACGCCGCGAAGAGGGGAAGCGCGACATCGATCCGGTGTTCGAGCATCCGCACGTGGCCCAAGACTGCCAGAGTTGCGGCATCCGGGTTCAGGATCCTCGCCTCGTCGAGAAGAGACGCCGCGGCGTCCGTCTGGTCCTCGATCAACTTCAGGACGGCGAGATCGCGTCGCAGCCGAGCCGCGTCCGGGCCTACGTGTGCCGCGTCGACTGCCGCCTCGAGCACGCCGACCGCCTCGGGCAGCCTTCCCTGACGGCCATAGAGCGCCGCAAGCTCGGTCGCGGCCGAGGCGAGGCTCGGCTGGAGTTGAAGCGCCTTCTTCCACGCCGACTCGGCTGCGCCATCGTCGCCGCGGCGGGAGCCGAGCGAGCCCAGGCTGAAGTAGGTCTGGGGGTCCTTCGGGTTCAGGTCGAGCGCCCTCCGGTAGCTCGCCTCCGCTTCATCGAAACGCCCCAGGATCGCCTGCACCATTCCGACGTTGTTCCATCCGTCGGGGCTGTTGGGGTCGATCCGCGTCATCCCGCGGAAGGCCTCCAGAGCCTTCTCGTATGCCGGTTGGCCTTCGGTCTCACCGCGGGTCAACCAGATCTGGCCGATCCCGTATCGGGGATCGAGCCGGTTCGGGGCGATCGCGCAGGCCCGCCCGTACCAAACGAGCGCGTTGTTCCAGTCCTTCCGCTCCTTGAATGCGTCGCCGAACGCGACGTAGCCGATGGCGAACTTCGGTTCCTGCAGGAGCGATTCGCGCAGTAGGCCGACCGCAAGGCTGTCCTTGCCGGATGCGAGGGCGTGGAAGGCCTCGCAGAACAGGAGCACGTAGGGGGGAGCCTGCTCCGCATTGAGCTCGGCGCAGATCTCACGTCGGTCCGCGATCGACTCCGCCTCGGAGAACGCTCGGATGAACTGGCCTGGATCGAGGCCGGTGGAGCCGTTCGCCGCCCGGGACGGCCATGGGGCCGCTCCGGCGGCGATGGAGATGAGAACCAGAACGACCAGCGTCTTCGTGAACCGCATCGTGTTCCTCCCGGCGCCATTCTAGGCCGGGTCCGCTTGGATCGCCACGTGCGCGTTTCGTGCGCGTGTTTCGCGCCGGCCGCGCCACCCCTTGCCTTTCGCATCGAGGATTGCGCAACGCGAGGCCGAACGTGTCTTCCCGCTGTGTAGACCGTCCCGATCTGGCTCAATCGAGCAACGCGCGCCCTAACCCCATTGTTTCGAAAAGATAGGCGCCTCACGGCAATCCGACCTGTGGAAAAGAACCGACCGGCGCCGTCCGTGCATCCGTCGGTCGGCGAGGCGGGCGTT
>Ga0209777_10003047_pt1 | contig 21227 bp, 15 predicted proteins | sample FrelakmetHBP12HB_FD_187147 | JGI IMG/M metagenome (GOLD analysis project Ga0209777, IMG submission 187147) | Freshwater lake sediment microbial communities from the University of Notre Dame, USA, for methane emissions studies -HBP12 HB (SPAdes)... | ecosystem: Environmental > Aquatic >...
TCTTGCGTCCGCTGCCGCCGACCGTTTTCTGGCCGCAGCCGCAGGTCAATTCGTCGATGGTTCGCCTGCGTCCGCGGCCCGCCCTGCGCGAGCGAATCGCGGACCTGGGCGTCTTTCGCCGCACGGTCGAGGGCCTGTTCGCCCATCGGCGGAAGCGTGCCCCCCGCAGCCTCTCGCTGGCCGACCCGCACTCGCGTCCCGCCGACTTCTGGGAATCGCGCCTCAGAGCCGCCGCCCTCAGCCCCGCGTCGCGCGGCGAAATGTACTCGGTCGAGGAGATCATCCGGCTGGCGAACGTCATCGCCGCGGAAGAACCCACAGGGAGGATCATGCCGTGATCGTCATCGGAGCCGACTATTACCCCGAGCATTGGCCGCGCGAGCGGTGGGCCGTCGATGCGAAGCTTATGCGCGAGGCGGGCCTCAAGCTCGTGCGCATGGGCGAGTTCGCCTGGAACAAATTCGAGCCCGAGGAGGGCCGATACGAGTTCGGCTGGCTCGACGAGGCGATGAAGCATCTCGATACGAACGGCGTCCGCGTCATCCTCGGCACCCCGTCCGCCACGCCGACGGCCTGGCAGGTCGCGAAGTGGCCGGACCTCCTGCCGATCCGCTCGGACGGCACGGCGTTTTCCTTCGGCATCCGGCGGCACTACTGCCCGCGCCACGAGGAATACCTGGAGGCCTGCGGCCGCATGGCCGAGGCGATGGGCCGGCACTGGGCCGGGTCGAAACAGGTCGTCGGGTGGCAGATCGACAACGAGCTCGGCGGCATGGGCGGCGAGGCCCCGTGCTATTGCCCGCGATGCGTGCGGGCATGGCGCGAGTGGCTGCGGCGCCGCTACGGCACGCTCGACGCCATGAACGCCGCGTGGGGCACGAACTTCTGGTCCCAGGAGTACACGGCCTGGGGCCAAGTCGTCGCGCCCGTCAATCCGGTCACGTGTCACAACCCGGGGCTGCACCTCGACTGGCGGCGGTTCTCGAGCGAAGGCATGGCCGCGTTCCAGCAGGCCCAGGTCGACGCCCTCCGCCGACACGTCAAGGGCCAGTGGATATCTACGAACCTCATGGGCCAGTACGACGAGCTCGATTACGAGGGCCTGGTCGAGACGCTGGACATCGCCGGCTGGGATAATTACCCGATCTGGGCGACGGAGCCGGTCGACCCGGCCCTCGGCCACGCCATCACGCGGGGCCTGAAGCAGAAGGGCTTCCTCGTCTTCGAGCAGCAGTCGGGCCCGTCCGGGTGGAACTCGATGACCGGGTTGCCGCGCCCGGGCCAGCTTCGTATGTGGACGCTTCAATCGATCGGCCACGGGGCCGACGCGGTCGTCTATTTCCGCTGGCGGGCGTGCCGTTTCGGCACCGAGCAGTACTGGCACGGCATCCTCGGCCACGATGGCGAGCCCAACCGCCGCTACGAGGAGGTGAAGCGTACGGCCGCCGATGCGGCCAAGGTCGCGGCGGCGCTCGAAGGCACGGAGGTCCGCGCCCCGGTGGCCTTCTGGCACACCTACGACGCGAACTGGGCCATCAAGTACCAGCCCGGCTGGGACAAGATGAACCTGTGGGACGAGACGAAGCGGTACGCCCGGGCCCTCGCGCGCCGCGGCGTCGCGTACGACGTGGTCACGCCGCGCGCCGACCTCGGGCGATACCGGGTCCTCGTGTGCCCGCACGCCCTGCTCCTCAAGCCCGAGCACGCCGACGCGTTCCGCCGGTTCGCCGAGGCGGGCGGCACGGTCATTTTCACTCCGCGGAGCGGCGAGCGCTCCTGGAACAACCAGTGCGTCGACACGCCGCGGCCGGGCCTCCTGCGCGAGATGGCCGGCACGCGCGTGACCGAGTACGACATGGTCCGGCCCGAAAAGCCCGGCCAGGTCGAGATGGCCGCCACGGGCCGCCTCTTCGACGCCTTCGGCTGGTGCGACCTCCTGGCGGCCGAGGGGGCCGACACGGTCGCCCGCTACACCGCGGAGTTCTACAAGGGGACCGCCGCCGTGACGGTGAACCGCGTCGGCCAAGGCCGCGTGTACTACGTGGGCGCGAGCGCCGAGGGCGCGTTCTACGACGATTTCCTGGCGGCAGTCCTCGGCGAAGCGGGCGTGCCGCTGCTGCCGCCCCTGCCGCCGCAAGTCGAAGTCCTCGAACGGCGCGGCCAATCCGGCCGCATGCTCGTCGTCGTCAACTACTCGGGCGAAGTGCAGTCCGCCGACATCGCCGCCGAAGGCAAGGACCTCCTGGGCGGCGGAAAGATCGGGCCGAAGATCGAGTTGGAGGCGTATGGGGTGCGGGTCGTGCAGATGTAATCGACATCTGGTATTTGGTATCTGGTATTCTGTCGTTTTGCGCGGCAGGTCTCCCCTCGACGGGCTCGGGGCAGGCTCCGACCTGCCGCGCGGAAGTGGGCCACGGCAGCCAGGAAACCGAATATCGCGCGATGGGTCAGGGAAATAGGGGATGGTCCTTCGCGGGAGGGGAAAATGGACGTTCCGAAAGTGGGCGAAACAATCCACGTCCCGAGCGTAGCCTTCTTAACGCATGGGCAGGACGATTTTGCCGGAGGGCTGGCGACCGTCGTCGCCATCTATGGCAAGGAATCCGGATTCCCGGAGACGTATGTTGAGGTGCAGGAAAGGCCGGGAGTGAGATACGCCTGGAACACGCTCGCCCCTCAACAAGCGGACCTGAAGGCTCGGTATGGAAACCAGATCGCCCATCCCGATCCCGATCCGCGGCCACAGTTCAATGAAGGCTGGCCGGGCGAGCCGGGAAAGTAACCTTCACCGGAACTCGCGAGATACATCTCGCCCGGCCGCCTGCCCTGAGCCTGCCGAAGGGTTGACGTTTTCACGTGCCACGGGCTCTTGAGCCCGTGATCGCATTCGTGCCGTTGACCACCTGCGTTGACGTAGCCGTGTATGCGCCTTCGTAGGGTCATGGCCATGACCCTACAAAGCACAACGGCTCTGCTGCCGTATGTGGCCGCCCGGCCGTTGACATGGACGTGCCTTGAGCCCCGCAGGGGCGTCTGCCTGTAGTGGAAAACGGCGGCCCGGGATTTCCATTCTTTGTTGTTGGAGCCCCGGCGGGGCGATTGCCCGATGTTTCAGTCGCCCCGATGGGGCTCAGAAACTACAAGAACAAAGGAGGATGTCTGTCTTCGCCATTCACGGGCTTGCGCCCCGTGGCTACTTGCAGACGCCCCTATTGGGGCTGACGGCAACGGCAACACCCGTCGCCCTTCGCGCGGCTCCTGGGCGTCCACGCGAGCATGGGCTCGAAGATCCTCAAGGGCGACCGTTCCCTGACGCTCGACCATATCCGCAAACTGGCCGCGCGGTTCAAAGTCGGGCCGGAGGTGTTTGTCGCTTGAAGCACAACGCGGCAGAATATTTGCATGCGGTGCCCATTGGAAAACGGGAAGCGTCCCTGATTCCACATCCGAAAAGAACTTGTGATCAGACACCTCGGAGGCTACCCTAAGTAACGCCAAAGAAACGGGTTACGCCGCCAGACAACGGGCGCAGGAATCGGCGGGCCAGCACACCAAGGTCTGAATAAGAAAGGCGAGACGAAAGTGTTCGAAGATATTGTGGAAACAGCACGTGAACCCCTCTTGGTGCTGGATTCAGACCTGAGGGTTCTCTTGGCCAACCGCAGCTTTTATGATTCATTCAAGGTAACGCCGGAGGAAACGATAGGGAAGCTTATCTATGACCTGGGAAACCGACAATGGGATATTCCCAAGCTTCGGACGTTGCTTGAAGAGATTCTTCCCAAAGATAACAAGTTCGATGACTATGAAGTTGAACATGTCTTTTCAAGCATCGGGCACAAGGTCATGCTGCTCAATGCCCGCCGGATCACTCAAAAAGAAATCGGTTCTCAGATGATCCTCCTGGCCATCGAGGACATCACCGAGCGCAGGGAGATAGAAAATGGGTTGGAAAGGGCTCGTAAAGAACTGGCAGCGACTAAAATATCCGAAGATGCAGCCCACGAATACTCAGAGAGCATCATCAACACCGTGCGTGAACCCTTGATCGCTCTGGACCAGGATTTGAGGGTGGTCTCCGCCAGCCGCTCCTTCTATGAAGTCTTTAAGGTAAAACCTGAAGAGACCGTGGGACAGCTTATTTATGACCTGGGCAATAAACAGTGGGATATCCCTAAGCTGAGGGAACTGCTGGAAACCATCCTTCCCCAAAAGACAACCTTTGATAAATATGAGGTCGAACACGATTTTGCTGACATTGGCAGGCGCATCATGCTTCTGAATGCCCGGCAAATTCAAAGAGTGTTGGGCAAAGAACGGATCATCCTGCTGGCCATCGAGGACATCACTGAGCAAATGAGACTGCAAAGAGAATTGGCAGAACGAACACGAGACGCCGAAGCCGCCAACCGCGCCAAGAGCGCCTTTCTGGCGAACATGTCGCATGAAATCCGTACGCCTATGACCGCGATTCTCGGGTTCTCCCAACTGATGCAGCGCGATCCGGCAGCGACCGCGCAGCAGCGGAAGCAGTTGGATGTCATCAATCGCAGCGGCGAACACCTGCTGACGATCATCAATGACATCCTCGAGATCTCGAAGATTGAGGCCGGGCGCACGACCTTGAACCCGACGACCTTCGATCTACAGGCGCTCGTCAATGACCTGGAGATGATGTTCCGCGTCCACACCGACGCGAAGAAACTGCACCTGATTGTGGAGCGCATCGGCGAGCTGCCCCGCTACGTCGTGGCCGACGAAGCTAAGGTGCGGCAGTTGCTCAGTAACCTGCTGGGCAATGCCGTGAAGTTCACGCAGACAGGCGGCATCGCACTGCGGGTCCGCACAAGCCCGGGCCAGGCCGCTGGGTTGCGTCTGGTGGCCGATGTGGAGGATACAGGCCAAGGCATTTCCCAAAAGGACATCGCCGGGCTGTTCCAGCGCTTTGAACAGACCGAGAGCGGGCAGAAGACCCGAACGGGAACGGGGCTTGGCCTGGCCATTAGTCGTGGATTTGCGCGTCTAATGGGAGGGGACATCACGGTCAGCAGCCAGGAAGGCAAAGGCAGCATCTTCCATGCCGAGATCGGCTTGAGCGCTGGGGACGTTGCCGGCGTGGCGAAGAAGGCCGCTGACTCCCGCCATGTAGTGGGGATCGCTCCCGGGCAGCCGAAGTACCGGGTGCTGATTGTCGACGACAACAAAGAGAACCGCGATCTGCTCGCCCAGGCGCTCGGCCCCGTCGGGTTCGAACTCCGCCAGGCGAATGACGGCGCGGAAGCCATCCGGGAGTTTCAGGCGTGGCAACCGGACGTCATTCTGATGGACCTGCGCATGCCCGTGATGGACGGTCGTGAGGCGACGCGGCGTATCAAGTCCACCCCCAAGGGCAAAGAGACAGCGATTATCGTCTTGACGGCCAGCTCTTTCGAGGACGGTCGGAAGGACATGGCCGCCATCGGCGTGGATGGATACATCCGGAAGCCGTTCCGGGAGTCGGAGCTATTTGAAGCCCTCGCACGTTGCCTCAGCATCACATATGTTTACGCCGAAGAGGCCGCCGGCTCATTGCCGCAGCCATCGGCGGCAGCGGCCACCCCGTCCGCTGAGGCGCTGTCTCGCTTGCCGAAGGATCTGGTTCAGGGCATTCGAGATGCCGCTTCCGGCGCCAACCTGAAGCGGCTACTTACGTTGATCAGCCAGTTGGAAACTCATGACGCCCAGGCGGCCGAGGGATTGCGGGAGTTGGCCAATCACTACGATTACGAGGCCATCCTGCGCGTTCTTCCAGGAGATCCAGCATGAACCAGGACGTCACGATCGGACAGAAACCCGCCAACATTCTCATTGTGGATGACGTGGCGGCGAACCTTCAGGTGCTCACCGGGATGCTCGATGACCGGGGCTATCTGACGAGGCCCGTCACAAGCGGGGAAATGGCGCTGCTGGCGGCACAGAATGATCCGCCCGACCTGGTTCTGCTTGATATCACCATGCCGGGGATGGACGGGTACGAGGTATGTGCGCGCATGAAGGCAAACGAGAAGTTGAAGGACATCCCCGTGATCTTCATCAGCGCCCTCCATGAAACCCTGGACAAGGTCAAGGGCTTTAGCGTCGGTGGGCTGGACTACGTGACCAAGCCCTTCCAGTTCCAGGAAGTCCATGCGCGCGTCGAGACGCACTTGAAACTGCGGCGCCTGCAGCTCCAATTGGAGGAGCAGAACCGCCTCCTGCGGGAAAGCCGGCAAGCCCTGATGCTCCAACTGTCGCAAGCGGCGGACTACGTCCTCTCGCTCATCCCCCCGCCGATACGCGAAGGGAGCATCCGTACGGACTGGAGGCTTATACCCTCCTTTCACTTGGGCGGCGATTCGCTCGGTTATCATTGGATCGACAAGGACCATTTTGCGATGTACCTGCTCGATGTCTGCGGCCATGGCGTCGGCCCGGCGCTGCTGTCGGTATCGGTGCTCAACATGCTTCGATCCCAGTCTCTCCCGGACGCTGATTTGCGAATGCCGGCGCAGGTCCTTCGGGCGCTCAACCGGGCCTTCCCGATGGAGAAGCACAACGATCTCTACTTCACGGCATGGTACGGCGTGTTCAGCAAGGCCAGCCGCGAACTCCGGTACGCAGGCGGCGGGCATCCGCCGGCCCTCATCCTGAACGCCGCTGGACAAGCCGCGAATGTGCCTGTTTCAGGCCCGCTGTTGGGTTGGGATCCTGACGCGGTTTACGAGGACTCTGTTCTGAAGGTCAGTTCTACCGCTGAGCTTTGTGTCTTCTCCGACGGCTGTTACGAAGTCCAGCGGCCCGATGGCACTATGTGGAGCCACGAGGAGTTCGAGGCTCTCCTGATTCGGACCCTCGCCAATGGCGTGTCCGATCTGGACGCCCTCTACTGCCACGTCCGCAAGATCGGCGGCAGAGAGGTGCTTGAAGACGATTTCTCGATCCTCAAGGTATTTTTTACGTAGGATGGCGTTGATAAGGGGAAATCCGGGGGAAGTCCGCGAAGCTTCCCTGTTTCCTTACCTTGGGGTGCCCCCGGCGGCAGGATGCGGCCATGCCCCGGATGGCGAGAATCGTGATCGCCGACCCATCGACATGCCCAGGGCAGGCCCTTCGACAAGCTTAGGGCAGGCAGCGCGGCAACCGCCGCGAGGACGTCTTCTTCGACGACAAGGACCAGCGACGGCATCTGCGGCTCCTCTCGGAACACGCCCGCCGGCGCACCCTGGACATCCGGGCCTGGCGCCAAGCCAAAGAGGCCATGAGGAGCACCCCTCACCCTACCCTCTCCCCTCACAGAGGGTGGGGTTTAGCCATTTTTGCGGCCTGCAACCCGCCGGGCAGGGCCGAAAGCGGGTATTTCATGCAACTCGACCGCTGCTGGGCAAGTTGCACGAATTAGAAAAGCCCCATTTCCAGGGGTTTCTGGCCCCGGAAAAATGGCTAAACCCCACAGAGGGAGAGGGAGAACCAAGGCGTGCCAAACGTCAGAGACCGAGTCATTTCGGCCCCAGTTCCGGATGGTTCTCGCGGAACCACTTGGCCGTCGCCCGCAGCCCCTGCTCGGTCGTCCTCTTCGGGGCGTAGCCGAGCAGCCGCCTCGCCTTGTCGATCCGATACGTGAGCGGCGTCGACATGAACTTCAGCTTGAACTTGTTGACGAGGGGCGGCGTCTTCCCGCGCTTCAACGTGTAGAACGCCTCAATCGCCGGCAGGGCGAGCTTCACGAACCATGTCGGCGAGTGCCGCATCGGCAGCGGATAGCCCATCTCCTCGCAGATGATCTCCAGGATCCGCATCCGCGTGGTCGCCTCGCCGTCGGTGACGAGGAACAGTTCGCCGACGACGTCGGGCCTCGTGGCCGCCAGGTAAAGCGCCTCGACGAGGTTCTCCACGTAGACGAGGCTGATCGGCTGAAGGCCCGAGCCGATGAAGCGGAACCGCCGGCTCTTCAGGTTCTCCAGGACGCGCGGCAGGAACTGGCGGTCGCGCGGCCCGTAGACGTACGGCGGCCGCAGGATGACCGCCGGAAGGCGCCGCTCGCGCGTGAACTCCTGCACGAGTTCCTCGGCCCGGATCTTCGTCATGTTGTAGTTGTCGCCCGTGTGGATGAGCGGGGCCGCCTCGTCCAGGTCGCGCTGCGGGTGCATGCCGAAGACGACCATCGAACTCAGGTAGACGAACCGCTTGAGCGTCGGGCAGGAGGCCGCCGCCTCGGCCAGGCTCCGCGTCCCCAGGACGTTCACGCGGAGCATCTCCTCCAGCGGGGCCCAGTCCGACACCATGGCCGCGCAGTGGAAGATGCACTCCACGCCCTTCAGGTGCCGCGCAAAGCCCTCGACCGGGTCGCCAACGTCCCCCTCGGCCAACTCGACCCCCCAGGAGGCCAGGAGCTTCGTGTCGCTCGACTTCCGCACCAGGGCCCGCACGCGCCATCCTTCGTCGAGCAGGCGGCGCGCGAGGTGGCTCCCGATCATACCGGTCGCCCCGGTGACGAAGGCCAGAGGCTGTTTCGCGTCGGACATCGGCATCTCCTCGCTCACAGATGAAGGGCCATTCTAGGCCGGCCGGCGAGGAGGTCAACCGGAAAGGCCGGCGGGACGGTACCGCAGTACCCCAGGATGAGTACCACAGGATGTTATTTGACACGGGTCGGGGCCGCCCTATAATCGGACCACTGTCGTATTTTCCAGGGTCCGCGCGGCCCGCCACGGCCGCCTCGCTGCGAAGGGAGCGTTTCGCATGGAAGTGATCATCAAATCCACGTACGAAGAGATGAGCCGTGCCGCCGCCCAGGAAGTGCGCGAGATTCTGAACGCCAAGCCGAACGCCGTCCTGGGCCTCGCGACCGGCACCAGCCCCCTCGGCCTCTACCAGGAGATGGCCCGGCTGCATCGCGAGGAGGGCCTCGACTTCTCCCAGGTCCGTACGTTCAACCTCGACGAGTACGTCGGCCTCCCGGTCAGCAACCCCCAGAGCTATCATTCCTTCATGCACGAGAATCTGTTCAAGCATATCAACGTTCCGCCGCAGAATATCCACATTCCGTCGGGCACCACCGGCAACTACGAGGCCTTCTGCGCCTGGTTTGAGGAGCAGATCGCCAAGTGCGGGGGCATCGACCTCCAGGTCCTCGGCATCGGCACCGACGGCCACATCGGCTTCAACGAGCCGACGAGCTCCCTCGGATCGCGGACGCGCCTGAAGACCCTGGCCGAACCGACGATCAACGACAACGCCCGCTTCTTCAAGCGCCGCGAGGACGTGCCGATCTACGCGATCACGATGGGCGTCGGGACGATTCTCGATGCCCGCCAGGTCGTCCTGGTGGCCAACGGCAAGAAGAAGGCCGACGCCATCGCCGCGTGCGTCGAGGGGCCGGTCACGCAAATGGTGACCGCCAGCGCCCTTCAGTTCCACCCGCGCACCAAGGTCTTCCTCGATCAAGAGGCCGCCGGCAAGCTCAAGATGCGAGACTACTACGACTGGATCCAGAAAAAGAAGCCCGGCGCCCCGAACCACTAGTCCGTCGCCGGACGGGCGCCTCGGTATGGCGGGGTCCCCATTGCGTTCCGAGGCCAGGGCACGCGGGTGAGCGAGGTCCAGGTCTGCGCGGCGGGCACGGCCCGGCGCGCGAGATCGGGTCGTAGGTGAACTGGACGTTCCGCTCCGATCGGGTGCGGTGCGCCAAGAGGGGGTGTTTATGCGCCTCATCCTCTTCGATCTGGCCGGCGAGAGCCGCCGCAGCTTTTACCCGCTGGCCCTGAGCCGCCCCATCTGGGACCTGCGGTGCGGCATGACCTCGCTCGGCGAGAAGCTGCTCGCCAAGCTCGGCGTCGTCGACGTCGCCTGTTTCGTCCCGGACTACATGGCCGCAGCGTATCGGGCCAGGACGACCCTTCCCGTCAACAGCGCGGCGGCCTTGGCGGGCGACGATCTCGTGCTCGTCAGCGGCCGGGTGAAAGCGCCGACCTTCGATCTGGCCCTGCGCGGACCCAGCGAGGTCGGCGTCTCGGCCGATGGCCAGGTCCTCTATGCCCGTGTCACCCGGGACGACGCGGCCCGGCTTCCCGCCGACTCCGTCGAGGCCTTCCTGGCGGCCGCCGCCGAGAAACTTCCCAAGACGCCCTGCCGGTTCCCCACCTGGAACTACATCTGGGAACTCGTCCTCGCGAATCCGGGCGCCATCGTCGAAGACTTCGCGTCCCGAGGCCGCTCGGGCATCGAGGGCTCGGTGGAACAGCCCAACGCCGTGCGCGGCCACGCCAAGGACGTCTACGTGGCGCGCGGCACCGTCATCCATCCCCTGGTGGTCATCGACGCCGAACACGGGCCGGTCTACCTGGACGAGGGCGTCGAGGTCCATCCCTTCACGCGGATCGAGGGCCCCTGCTACGTCGGCCCCAAGTCGATCCTCCTGGGCGCGAAGTGCCGCGAGGGCAACTCCATCGGGCCCATGTGCCGCATCGGCGGCGAGGTCGAAGAGTCGATCGTCCACGGCTACTCGAACAAGTACCACGACGGCTTCCTCGGCCACGCCTACGTGGGCGAGTGGGTGAACCTGGGCGCCCTGACGACCAACAGCGACCTGAAGAACGATTACGGACCGGTCGAGGTCATCCTCGACGGCCGCCGCCCCATTTCCACAGGCTCCACCAAGGTGGGGTCCCTCGTCGGCGACCATACGAAGACCTCCATCGGGACGCTCCTGAACACGGGCTCTTACGTCGGCTCGATGGCGCTCATCATGGCCACCGGCAAGCCCCTCGCCAAGTACATCCCCGATTTTGCCTGGCTCCTCGACGGCGCGGTGACCACCGGCTTCGGCAAGTCGAAGCTCTACGCCACGGCCAAGGTGGCGATGGGCCGCCGCAAGAAAGAGTGGACCCCGGCGGACGAGGCGATGTGGGACGCCGTCTACGAGCTCACCGCCCCGCAACGTGACGAGGCTGTGCGGCGGGGCCGGCGGCAGATGTACCCTAAGTAATGACGAATGACGAATCATTCGTCATTGCCGTTGTGATTCGTCATTCGGAATTCGTCATTCTCGTGTATGCGCAAGGAGCTTCCATGCCGTCGCAGCCCACCGAACCCTCCGCCCTCGACCTGATCTTCTCCCCTCGGAGCGTCGCCGTCCTCGGCGTCGGCGCCACCCCCGGAACCGTCCCGAACGACATCTTCTGCAACATTCTCGGGTCCGGGTTCAAGGGCGTCTTGTATCCCGTGGCCCCGGGCAAACACAGCATCAATGCCGTCCGGGCCTATCGGTACGTGACCGACATCGATGACACCGTGGACCTGGCCGTCATCGTCTTTCCGGCCAACGTGTGCGAGAAGGCGCTCCAGCAGTGCGGGGAAAAGGGCGTCCGGGCGGCGATCATCATCTCGGCGGGGTTCCGCGAGGTGGGCCCCGAAGGCGCCGCCCGCGAGGACCGCGTCAAGGACCTGTGCCGCCGCTACGGCATCGCCCTGGTGGGCCCGAATTGCCTGGGCGTGATCAACACCGCCCCCGACGTCATGCTGAACGCCTCGTTCGCGCGCGGCATGCCGTCGGCCGGACGCATCGGGTTCCTGAGCCAGTCCGGGGCCCTCTGCACCGCCGTCCTCGACTACGCCGCCGAGAAACACATCGGCTTCTCCAAGTTCGTCAGCTTCGGCAACAAGGCGGGCGTGACCGAAATCGACCTGATGGACTACCTGCACCGCGACCCGCAGACGGACGTGATCCTCCTGTACCTGGAGGAGCTGCGCGACGGGCGCGGCCTGATCGAGGCGGCCCGGCGGATCACCCGGGGCCCGGGCGCCAAGCCGATCCTGGCGATCAAGTCCGGGCGCACGCCCCAGGGCGCCCATGCCGCCGCCAGCCATACCGGATCGCTCGCCGGCGAGGATGCCGTCTGCGACGCCGTCTTCCGCCAGGCCGGCATCATCCGGGTGGCCAGCATCGAGGAACTCTTCAACGCCGCCATCCTGTACGCCTACCAGCCGATGCCCGCCGACAACCGCCTGGCGATCGTAACCAACGCCGGCGGGCCGGGCGTGATGGCCACCGACGCCGCCGTCAGCGCGGGCCTCCGGATTCCGCGGTTCGAGCCCGAGACCACCCTCAAGCTGAAGGCCGCGCTCCCGGCCGCCGCCAACACGAAGAACCCCGTCGACGTCATCGGCGACGCCCGCGCCGAACGCTACGTCGCCGCCCTGGACGCCGTCCTCGCCGACCCCAACGTCGACGAGGTCCTCGTGATCCTGACCCCCCAGTCGATGACCGACATACCCGAGATCGCCCAAAGCATCTGCCAGGTGCAGAAGACGGCCGCCAAGCCGATCTCGTGCTCGTTCATGGGCGCGGCCGACGTGCGCCCGGGCATCACGATCCTTCAGCGGGCCCACATCCCGCACTACGTCCTGCCCGAGTGGGCCTGCCAGGCCATGGCCCACGTCCAGGCCATCCGCCAGTGGCGAGCGCAGCCCGCCGAGAAGATCGATCCGGCGCCGGTCGACCGGGCGGCAGCCGAGGCCGTGCTCCGCGGCGCCCCGGCCGGATACCTGCGGGAAGATCAGGCTTTGGCCGTCCTGGAGGCCTACGGCTTCCCCGTGCCGGCGGCCAAGCTCTGCAAGACGGCCGACGAGGCCGTCGCCTGGGGCGACCGGATCGGATATCCGGTGGTCCTTCGCGTCGTCAGCCCGCAGATTGTGCACAAGTTCGACGTGAAGGGCGTGGCGCTCAACCTGGCCGGGGCCGACGCCGTGCGGACCGCCCATCGGCAGATGATGGACCACCTGGCCACGGCCGCGCCCGAGGCCGCGATCGTCGGGGTAATCGTGCGGCGGATGATTCCGCCGGGCCACGAGGTTATCCTGGGCGCGAAACGCGACCCGGCCTTCGGGCCCACCGTCATGTTCGGACTGGGCGGCATCTTCGTCGAGATCTTCAAGGACGTCACGTTTGCCCTCGCGCCCCTCAGCCGCCAGGCGGCCGCACGCGCCGTCCGCGAGATCGCGGCCTACCCGCTCCTGGAGGGGGCGCGCGGCACCGCCAAAGCCGACGTGGCGGGGATCGAGGATTGCCTCGTCCGCCTGGGCCAGCTCGTGACCGACTTCGATAGCATCGCCGAACTCGACATCAATCCGCTCCTGGTCGGGTCCGCCGAACAGGGATGCGCCGTCGCCGACGTGCGCATCCGGATCGCCGGGAACGGATGAACCGTGCGCCAGGGCCATTTCGGAGGAAACCATGGATAAGATGGAAGTCGAGAAGCGCGTGATCAAGGTCGTGTGCCATGTGCTCGGCGCCGATCCGGCGGAGGTCAAGGCCGAGAGCGACTTCGTGTTCGACCTGGGCGCCGAGAGCGCCCAATCGGTCGGCCTCGTGACCGCCTTCGAGGCCGAGTTCGGCATCGAGATGGACCACGAAGAGGCCCTGAAAGTGCAGACGGTCGGCGGCGCCGCCGACTACATCGCCACGCAACTCACGTAGGCCGTGGCGTGCCACGGCTGTTACGTTGACGTGCGTAGGGGCGGCCCCATGTGGCCGCCCGGCCGTTGACGTGCCTTTCAGCCGCCCCGCCTGCCCTGAGCCCGCCGAAGGGCCGCCGGAAATTCGATGTTATGCGATATATTCGGCGTGGCCCGGGCGCGAAAAAGGGTTCCGTCGGACCCCCTCAACCCCTCTGGCGCTAGCGCCAGGGCCGTTTGAAAATTTTCTTCAGGAAAATTCCGGAAAATTCTGCTGGGAATCGTAGGCTGTTTGCTGGTTTTCGATGCCTGATTTTCATTTTTCAGACCCGAATTTCGCGTTTTCGTTCTCGAGAATATATACTATAATGTCGAGTCGATTTTTGGCATGCCGTTTGCACCGAACAGTGCCCCCCGGCAACAAACCACCATCGGTTGGGTCCTTGCCGTGGTGTCTTTATGGGCGGAAGGGGTCAGGAGCCCTATGTGTAAGGCTCCTGACCCCATTGCCGTCCGGGCCGCCATGGACCGTCTGCGTAGTCATGCAGGCCCCGCCGCGGCGGAGCTTTCTTGTCTCTCGAACTCCCACGCCGCCACGTTTTCCTTCAAGGCAGGTCATCCGCGTGCAGGCCCCGCCACGGCGGGGCTTCCTTCAAGGCGGGGGAACCGCAGGAATCGCCAGGAACGCAAAGGAGGACACGGACCCACGCTTGACGGCAACAAGGGAACGTGCGCAAGGCCTCGGCCTTCGGGGGTTCAGAAAAGAGGAATGGCCGACTTTGCCCTGGAGATAAGTAAGGCGTACCCCGGAAATGTTCGCGCGGCCTGAGGCATCACCGCTCTAGGAAAGCACCGTGGTGCAACGGCTATGCTGGCCACTCGCGGAAGACCCCATCCTCGGTCATGAATGCTTCCGTCGATTGTTGTATTGCGCGAAGCAACCAGCCGGGCGGCGGCAATTGCGAGGTGGCTTTGTTCCTCAGAATCTTACGTGCATCTGCGTCGTCTCGCAACCAGCCCTTCCAGTATCCGCGCATGATGTTCTCCAGCCGCGTCTGAACCTCGCTTATTACATCTAAGGAAAGCACTTTTGTCCTGCCGAGTGCCCTGATCGCTGCCTCGTCGACCTCGCGCATTTGGGTCACAATCAGCGACCCCACTTGTTCATCGCTAGCGCCCCGTTCGGCTTTGATAGAACGACGTTGGCCATCGGCTTGATTGACATCCCCAAGTGATATCGCATCGCGATCCGTATTTGCTTTTACCTCAATGGCAATCACATGATCGCTCGCCACCCAAGTCCCGTCGGGTGCACCGTCGCCAGATGGCCTCGCAGCAGCATACCCCACCAGAGAGCCTAGAGTTTCGAGGGCCTCACATACCTGGTCGTGCGTCCCATCAAGTCCTGCCTTGATCTGGCCCTGCCATTTCAGGAACCTACCCTTGTACTGCGGGTACTTCTCCACCAGTCCATCCCACCTATCCAGGATAGCCGACTGGTCAACCACCGCTGAGGATGATGGCGCGCTACCAGCAAGTCTGTTCTTGACTCGCCGCAGCCGGGTAAACCACGACGACGATGCTCCCTGCAATATGGCTTGCCCCAGGTGATTTAGGCTAGTCGAGAGAGCATCTTTCTCATCGTAGGACACATATCGCATGTACTCGGCAAAAGCCTCCATGTACTTCCAGAACGCTCTGTGCTCCCGTTCGGCATCTTCGAGACCCCTGCTGACTCCCTCGAACCTCTCGGCCGCCCGTACGAAGTCGCCACTCCCGAAATGGGATCGCCAACCCGCAATCTCATCAGAAACCGTTGTGCTCGGCATAGCGGTTGCTTCTGCTGAAACTGGGGGATTCGCCTTCAGTTCGCGCTTGTCGAATTCCGCAAACCTGCCCGCAAGGAAATCTTTGGCGAATGGCACCACTGCGCCCATACCGCCCTGGGTAAGCTGGAGCCCTAGCTCGATCTGCTTGCGGGTCCGCTCGCTCTGGTATACTCCGAACTCCTTCGATTCCATCTCTATGTAGAAACGCGGATCAAGGAAATAGCAGACAGCGTAATCGTTTTTCCCGCGAGTGCACCGGCCAATACCTTGCTTGATTCGCTCGAACATACGCAGTTTCTGGAAGCGCGCATCCTTCAGTTGCTCCGTCACAAACCGCTCAAGTGGACCCGTCGCCATCGGTATCGACGGGAATATTGCAAGGCGGCAAATGGCGTCCGGGAAGTCCATCCCCTCAAACCGACCTGCAATCATAAGATGACCGGTATCGGCATCACAGAATCTCTCAAACTCGTCGCCCGTAGAACTCAGTTCCCATACATCTGTAGGATCGCCTGCAGCCCTCAACTGCGCGGTCAACCACTTTGTCCATTTCCTCATCTCCGGCCCGGACGTACACAGCCATACGCTTTTCTTCTGCTCAAAGATCAGTTGGAGCAGCGGCACGAGCACTTCTTCGGCCGGTTCAGACCGGGAAGAGGCCGATGACATCTGATTAAAGATGAACAATCGCCTTCCGTCGGCCTCGCTAACCTTATCGAGGGGGGCCACCAACTTGGTGATTGGGGGGGTGCCCAGTCGTCGCCGCAGGTCCTCCGGATCGTGTAACGTGGCACTCATGAACAGTCGTTGCTTCGCGAAGGCCAAGTGCCGAACATCCTGCGCTGGATAAATATAGGGGCGAATCACGATCTCGTGGCTGTTAACAAGTACCAATGCCTGTCTAACGCTAGCTCGGAGTCTCGACCACGCATACGCGAGATCCGTGCCTGATTTCAGATGACCATCGATCACCTCCTCAAGCCTGTCAAAGACATCACAGACCTCTACGAACGGCAGAAGGTCAGTAGGGCTCCACGATTCGTCTGTTCTGCCCTTAACGTAGTCATCAACAACGGCGCTACCCGAATATTCACCGAGAAGCCGCATGACCTCTTCAAACACGTCCTCCTGTTCATATCGGTCAATCCTGATAGTAAAAAGCGAGCCCAGCGCACCGTCAGCCAACTGGGCATCATCAATCACCAGGTAATTGGCGGGCTCAACCGTGGGGTTCTGGTTAATGTAGACCCAATAGTTCATCACCCCTATTGCCTCAGCACGTCGGTACGCCCTCAAATCCTTTGCAGGCAGTTGGCCTCCCTTACCCTCAAAACGGACAACAGGTACTTTGAGGTCCCGTGCTTCCCCCATCAACTGCCGCGCCAGAAGCTTGTTGCCGGTCAATATAGCGACAGTGTTTCCAGCTTTACGCTGGTACTCCAGAATCAAAAGTGCAATCAGGGTCTTGCCTGCCCCCGTTGGCAACTCCACCGCCACATCCGAGAGTTTATATGCATCTTTGGCATAGAGCTTTAGGATGTGTTTTTGGGCCGGGAATAACTCCTCGAATCGGGTGCCCGCAATCGGTGCCGTCAGTTCCTCAAACTCCATCGTTCTTGCCCTCCCATCGCTCTGCCTGTACAGCCTACAGAACCTGCCTTCGGGTGCCTCTCTACTCGTCCTCCGGCAAGTCCGTCCTGAACTCGGCGAACACCGGGCGGTTGTTGGTCACCGCCTTCTCGCCCTTCTTATCTTCGTTTCCGAACATCTCCTTGTCAAATCCAAAAACAGGCACCCTCCCCGCGAACTCCCTCGTGTGCCCTGCCAACCCCTGACAACTCCACTGACAATCGGAGGGCGGGTTTCCTTGGGAGGGCGGGTTGAGGGTGTTGGTGCGGGAGGCGGGATTCGAACCCGCAAGCCTTGCGGCACAGGATCCTAAGTCCTGCGCGTCTGCCAGTTCCGCCACTCCCGCGGACCGCGATGAACCGGGCGGCGCGCTATAAGGTATCGACCGGCGACGGGGAAAACAATAGGCGGGGCGGATGGCGGGCACCCTCGCCGGTGCATCGGGATGTTCTGGCAGTGGTTGTTTGCCGTCGTAGGGTTATGGCATGTACGTATTTAGCGTGCGATAGGTGGCCGTGTCTTTCAGCCCCGCAGGGGCGTCTGCCTGTAGCCACACGGCGCGAGCCTGTGGAAACCGGCGCCCCCGTAATTCCATTTCCTTGTTGTTGGAGCCCCAGCGGGGCGATTGCCCGACGTTTCGGTCGCCCCGATGGGGCTCTGAGTGAAAAAAGAAGAACCTGGGACGCGGGGGCACGAGGACCACGGGCTTCGCCCGTGGCTACAGTCCTTCGTGCCTTCGGCACTCTCAAGGAATTGACGATGGCGATAACGGCCACGCCAAACAACGTCACCCCTCACCCTACCCTCTCCCTCAAGGGGAGAGGGAACAGAGGCGGCACCCGCTATTGAGGCCCTATTTTGCGTGCGGGAAAATGTTGTGGCTGGACGCGGCGGCCATTAGAATCGGCGATGGGAGGGCGGTCCGGCCGAGGCGGGCACAGGCGAGGTCTCATGGCACTCCTGGCGGGCATCGATGAGGCGGGGTACGGTCCGCACCTGGGGCCGCTCGTCGTCGCGGCCGCGGCCCTCGAATTCCCGCACGGCGCCTTGCCCGATCCGGACCTGTGGGAGACCCTCGGCGGGCACGTGCGGAAGACGCCTGCCGCGCGCGACGGACGCGTGCTCGTGTGCGACTCGAAGCTCGCGTATGCGCCGGCGCGGGGCCTGGCGAATCTCGAGCGGACGGTGCTCGGGTTCCTCGCGGCCGGCGGCATCCGCCCGGCGACGCTGGCCGCGCTGCTCGGGGCCATCGCGGTCCCTTCGAGCGATTCCGATCCTGCGGCGGAAACCGTCGCGGCGGAGCCGTGGCATCGGCCCGCGACGCTGGCCCTGCCGATGGCGGCCACGGCCGAAGAGATCGAGTCGGCGGCTACGCGATTCGACGCGGGACTCGGGGCCGTCGGCGGGCGCGTCGGGCGGATCTGGGCGAGCCTGGCGGCGCCCGCGCGGTTCAATCGCCTCGTGAAAGGCGGTCGGCGGAACAAGGCCGAGGCGCTCTTCCTGCTGAACGCCGACCTCCTCGCGCGGCTCGGCATCCACGCGGGCGGCGAGGCCGTTCACGTCACGATCGACCGCCACGGCGGCCGGCGATTCTATGGGGACCTCCTGGCCGGGGCGTTTCCGATGCACGAGGTGACCGCGCTGGAAGAGTCGGCCGCGCAAAGCCGCTACCGCCTGGCCGAGGGCGGCGCGGCGGCGCCGATGGACCTCACGATCCGCGAGCGGTGCGAGTCGTGGAGCCTGGCGACGGCCCTGGCGTCGATGGCGGCCAAGTACGTGCGGGAACTCCAGATGCACGAGCTGAACGCGTTCTTTGCCGCGCGGGTGCCGGGCCTTCGCCCGACGGCCGGCTACGGGTTGGACGCATGGCGATTCCTAGATGACGTGGCGGCGGCGCGGGCGGCCGCCGGCGTCCCCGACGAGGCCATCCTGAGAAGCCGCTGAGAGGAGATGCCGTTCGCCTCGTCCGCCGCGGCGGATGTGGCCGCCCGGCTGTTGACGTACCTGTTGGATTGCGAGTGCGAAAACAACGGCCGGGCGGCCACATGGGGCCGCCCCTACGAACATCAACACCTGCCAGAAACAGCGGGCGCACTGAACGGAAAGGTGGGGGTCGCGCATGAGCGTGCAGCAATGGAACGACGATACGCTGGTGGTCGTGCTCGAGGACGACCCGGAGCTTTCGGAGGACTTCACGGACATCACCGTGCGTCTGCGGGAAACGCCCTGCGACGTCGTGCTGGACCTTTCGAGCCTGACGCTGATCACGTCGAGCGGAATCGCGAAGCTGCTGCGCCTGCGCAAGCACGAGATCGAATGCAAACGGCGCCTGCTGCTGACTTCGCCGCAGGACCGCGTCTGGGGCGTGCTCCTCGCCACGGGCCTCGAATCGATCTTCGAGTTCGCCGAGACGGTGTCGGAGGCGCTCGTGCGGCTGGAGAGCGGCAAGCCGCAGTAAGGCGAGGGGTGCCATGCTTTCGCGCTTCTGCGAAAGCATGCCTCCCAAGACCGCACGCCCATGCTTTCGCAACGGCGCGAAAGCATGGCACCCGGGCCGGGGCTCGCCGGCTACGCGTCGCCCATCCGGCGCAGCCGCCGGGCCCAGAGCGACAGGAAGATGCAGCCCAGCAGCATGACGAGGACGATCATCCGCATGACGAGGATGAACTCGCAGATGAAGTCGCGGAGGGTTCCCCAGTCCATGCCCATCATGTCCGCGAGCCAGGTTCGGCCCGCCTCGTAGTGCGCGACGCTCATGTAGGCGATCGACTGCACGATCACGACGAGGACCGCCACGAGGAACGTCCACCACCCCGCCGCGGCTGCCGCGCCCAAACGCCGGACGAACACCGATTCTCTGATTGGCTCAGGCATATCGATCTCCTCAGATCTCCTTGGCGTCGATGAACGGCATCAGGCGGCGGAGCTTCTTGCCGACCTTCTCGACCTGGTGGGCACGCTCCTTCTTCTCCAGGGCCTTGAACTTCTTGGCGCCCGCGTTGCACTCCTCGACCCACTCCTTCGCGAACGCGCCGGACTGGATGTCCTTGAGGAGCTTCTGCATGCGTTTGCGGACGGCGGCGTCGATCAGCACGTCGCCGCGCGTCAGGCCGCCGTACTCGGCGGTGTTGGACACCGAGTACCACATGTAGGACATGCCGCCCTGGACGAGGAGCTTGACGATGAGGTTGAGCTCGTGGAGGACCTCGAAATAGGCGATCTCGGGCTTGTAGCCGGCCTCGACGAGGGTCTCGAAGCCCGCCTTGATGAGGCTCGTCACGCCGCCGCAGAGGACCGCCTGCTCGCCGAAGAGGTCGGTCTCGGTTTCCTCGGCGAAGGTGGTCTCCAGGACGCCGGCCCGGGCGCCGCCGATCGCCTTGGCGTAGGCCAGCGCGACCTTCCTAGCCTTGCCGCTGGCGTTCTGCTGGACGGCGATGAGGCACGGGACGCCGCCGCCGGCGACGAATTCGCCGCGCACCGTGTGGCCGGGGCCTTTCGGCGCCACCATGAACACGTCGACATCCTTCGGCGGGACGATCTGCTTGAAGTGGATGTTGAAGCCGTGGCTGAAGCAGAGGGCCTTGCCGGCCTTGAGCTGCGGGGCGATCTCCCTGGCGTAGACGATCCGCTGGATCTCGTCGGGCAGGAGGATCTGGATGATGTCGGCCCGGGCGGCCGCCTGGGCGGCGGAGACGGGCTTGAAGCCGTGCTCGACCGCGAGCCTGTAGTTGTCGGTCCCCGGAAGCTCGGCGATGACGACCTTGACGCCGGAGTCCCGGAGGTTCTGGGCCTGGGCATGGCCCTGGCTGCCGTAGCCGCAGATCGCCACGGTTTTCTTGAGGATCGGCTTCATGTCGATATCTTTGTCGTGATACACCTTGGCCATCGTAAGTCTCCTTGGCTGGACGCTGTTCCGTGACGAGCAGGCAGGGGGTCAGGAGCCTAACAGCCTAAGGCTCCTGACCCCTTTCCGCCGGGGTCATTCGCCCCGCGCGATCGCGATGCGGCCGGTCCGGACCACCTCGCGGATACCGTACGGCTTCATGAGGTCGATGAACGCCTCGATCTTCTTTTCGGGCCCCGAGAGCTCGATCGTCAGGTGCTTCGGGCCGATGTCGATGACCTTGCCGCGGAAGACCTCGACGACCTCGAACACCTCGCCGCGCTTCTCGGGGCGGACGGCCACCTTGACCATCATCAGGTCGCGCTCGACGCATTCGACGTCGGCGAAGTCGGTGACCTTGATCACGTCGATGATCTTGGCGAGCTGTTTGCGGATCTGTTCGAGGATCGCGTCGT
>Ga0209777_10003048_pt1 | contig 21226 bp, 18 predicted proteins | sample FrelakmetHBP12HB_FD_187147 | JGI IMG/M metagenome (GOLD analysis project Ga0209777, IMG submission 187147) | Freshwater lake sediment microbial communities from the University of Notre Dame, USA, for methane emissions studies -HBP12 HB (SPAdes)... | ecosystem: Environmental > Aquatic >...
TTCATCCTGTTTCTTATCTTCACAGCCATCTGGGCGCGCGAGCAGCCGGGGGCTGCCAGCGAGACGGTAGCCTCCCGTTCAATTGGCGAGGCGCTTAAGAATGCTTTCTATGTCAACTTCCGTGAGAATCCCATTTTCGGCTGGTGGTTCGCCAATCGCATCCTGTTCTGGGGTGCTTTCATTGCCATCAATGCCTTTTTGATCAACTACCTGGTGGATGTCATCCGCATGAGCCAGGCAGACGCGCAAAGTTTCTACGGCACGCTCAAGGTAATCTTGGGGGTTGCCTTGATCGTGGTGGCGCTGGCATCCGGTTGGCTTTCGGACAAATTTGGACGCAAACCGGTCATGCTGGCCGCCGGACTGGTGGCTTTTGCCGGGGCGGCGCTCCTGCTCTTCGTGCGCGACAGGACCCTGATCATTGTTGCCGGCGGTATTATCGGCATGGGGATTGGCGCTTTCCTTTCAGCCAACTGGGCGCTGGCCACCGATATCGTGCCGCCGGCGGAAGCCGCCCGCTACCTTGGCATTGCCAACATTGCCACCTGCATCGGCTCGGGCGTGGCGCGCCTGCTGGGCGGGGTGTTGATCGACCCGATCAACAAGCTGCTTGGCTCGAGCAGCCTGGGCTATCTGTCCCTCTTTGTCCTGGCCACGCTCTGTTTCTTGGCGAGCGCCCTGGTCATCATCCCCCTGCCGAACAAGAAAAAGGCCTGACGAAAAAAGAGAGGGCCATGTTTGAACGTGACCCTCTCTTCTTATTTCCCGATCCTCAAGGCGCTATCGAAAAATTCCACCAGCCTGCCGGCGTATTCCTGCGGGCGCAGGTCAGGCCCGTCGCAATGGAGAGCCTCCGGGATGACCCACTCCTGTGTGTGCGCACCGGCATGGCTGACCATGAACCCGATGTAGTAGGATTCGGGTCCGATGAATGCCTAGGGTCTTCCGCCCGCCACCAGCATGACCGGGCGCGGTTCAATGGTGCCTATGGTATCAATGAGGGCCGGGGGAATTTTTATGCCGAGCTTCAGTGCAGTAAGCCAGTCGACCACGTGGTTGGTGGGGGTGACCAGCAGGCTGAACCAGCCGGGCGGCAATTTCATGTCAGAGGTGGTGACGCCCGAAGGCCCGTCCGCCCAGACCGCCGCGATCTGCGGATATTTAACTGCCCCCTGCAGGGCGATCTGCCCGCCGAGTGAACACCCGGCGATGCCGATCTTGTTGGGCTCCGTCCTGGGGAGCCCGTCCAGGTAATCCAGCGCCCCGCTCACGTCGGCCGGGTCCTCCCAGCCGTAGGAGCGGTGGTCACCCTCACTCTCGCCCGAGGCGCGTTCGTCGTACATCAGCACACCATACCCGGCCTGTACCAGGACCTCTGCGTGCCAAAGCATGGCTGTTCGAGTCTTCCCGTAGCCGTGCAACAGGATGACCGTGGCCCCGTTTTGCGGGGGGACGTACCAGCCAGCCATTCTCAACCCGTCGCCACCGGGGAAGGTCACTTCCTCCACCGTAAATGGCAGGTTGGGTGGAATGTCCACCTGGCTGGGCCCCGGGCGCATATCCTCCAGGGCGCTCATATAGCTGACGAACACGGTTGTACTGAAAACCACGATGATGAGGGAAAGGGCCGTGAAGGCGACCAGCTTTAAAAAGTAGAACCATCCGCGCTTCTTCTTTTCGACCGGGCAATCCCCGCGCACCTTCCGCCGGGTAACCCAGACAATGACCAGCATCCCCGTTATCAGGACCAGCATCAAGCCGATCCCCTTTACAAAAGCTGAGTTCATTAGTGTAGCTCCAACGAACAACCCAAAGCGTCAGGCCTGCTGTTTATCGTACTCTGCTCTCTTGCTGGCATGCAATACGAGCAGGTCGTGCTGCATCTTTTCCAGCCGGGCGCCGCGCAGCGGGAACCAGAACAGGATCAGCGCACCGAGCAGCATGGCGATGCCGGGGATCAGGCCGATGAAAACCTTGATGCCGAATATTGCGCTGGCGGGCTGGTTGAGGAAAACCACGTTGTTGTTGGATTCGCGGGTGACAAAATGAGCGGCTTGCAGGATGAAAGGCGGGACCGCAATTGCCAGTGACTGGGCCGGCTTGGTGATCAGGGCGTTGATACCGAAGAATGCTCCTTCGCGGCGCACACCGGAGCGCAGCTCGTCTTCATCTGCCACCTCGGCGAACAGGATGTTGGTCAGCGTCTGCGGACCGGAAAGACCGAAACCGGCCAGCACCAGGCAGATGGGGATGAGTGCGGTGGGCACAAGGGTGATTGCGATCAAACCCACACCTGCAATCACCAGCAGCAGTTGTTGCGCCTGCACCAGGCCCATCTTTTTGCGGATGATGTTGGTGATTGGCACACCGCCGATCAATGGAATGAAGATGAACGCCAGCAGGACGATTGTGTTCATTTTGAGCACGTAATCGGCCAGGTAGAATACCGCCCCGGTCACCAGCGAGGAAACCAGGATGGACATGAAATTCTGGGCAGCCAGGATGAGAAAGCTTTTGCTGGTGAAGGTATATTTGATCTGGTCCTTGAGCTTGAGGGGTTTATCCACCTGGGTGAACTCAAGGCGTTCCTTGACCTTGAAGGTGGTGGCAATGATCAATACCATGCCAGTCACGCCGACCACCACCATGGCAATCTGCAGTGGGAAGAAGGATGGCACTGCACCGGCCTTTGGGCGGAACAGGTCCGGGATGACAAAGCCCAGCAGCGTGCCCAGCAGGCCAAACAGCGAGGATGAAATTTGCAGGTGATTGCGCTCCGTGTCTGATTCGGTCACCTCCGGCAGCAGGGCGGAATACACCAGTCCAATGATGGTGTAGCAGCCATCATACAGAACCATGCTTCCCAGCATCCACAGGAACAGGGTGAAATCGCCGACATGTTGGGGCGCCAGCCAGACCAGGATGAAGGTTGCCGCCAGGAATGGGGCGGTGTAACGCATGTAAGGGATGCGGCGGCCGCGTTTGGAGCGGGTGCTGTCCGAGATATATCCAAAGATCGGATCGTTCAGGGCGTTCCAGACCGCGTAGATGGCTGAAGCAATTGCGATCCAGCGGGCGCTGAGACCCAGGTAATCCTGGTAAAAGATGGGCAGCAGGGCGCCAAAAACTCCTGAAATGAGGCTGGTACCCAGGGCGGCGATCCCCCAGGTCACCTTGTATCCGAATGAGAGCTTGATCGCGTGTGGGGCAGTTTCAGACATGGCTTCTCCTTTTCGATGGCTGGGGTTAAGGCATGAGTTCTTTCAAGGCCCGGTAGCCAATAACATGCACACCAATTTTCTGGATGTGCTGGCGAAGTTCTTCGTTCATGAAATCCTGGTAATCTGCGGCACGGCAGCGCCAGTCGGGGGTGATGGCGCGCAATTCCGGCGTATCCTTGGAAGGGTGGATGATGAAATGGGTGATGCCGGGCTGCAGGTCCGAGAAGGCTTGTTTGGTGCGTTCCAGGCGGTTCTCGTCGGTGTCCAGGTCCATTCCGCCCAGAGCGTCTAGGAGCGGCATTCCTGATTCCTCCAATTGCTGCATGAAGGTTACCACCAGTTGCGCGAATTCCGGTTCCAAGCCGACTGCTTGCCAGCCAGCCTCGTCCAGGCGGAAGAGCATCGGTGGCAGGCCGTGCTTCCTGGCCAGCGGGATGTAGCTGTTCATGAACTTTGGGTGTGCCACGACGCCCATGTGCGTGTCAATATGGGTGGGGACGATCCCGGCTTTGAGCGCCCGCTCCACCTGGGCGGTGAGTTCCAACTCGACCGCGGCCGGGTCGCCGTGTTCCTGGGCCGGCGCGGTCAAGTGATAGAAATATCCCTCTTCATCCACCATGCCGGAAGCGGGATCGCGTGTCGAGACAGGCCCCCAGCGGTAGGTTTTCCATTCGCTGGTCAGGGTGAGATGGATACCCAGATCGACCTGTGGGTGCTGGCGGGCGTAATTGGCGGCGTGCAGGAACCACGGGCAGGGCACCATCACCGCGCCGGATGAAATAATGCCGGCTTCATTCAGGTCGGCAAATGCCTCCACGCTGGCCTGGCACATGCCGATATCGTCGGTGTGGATGATGACCACGCGGTCATTGTCTGCCAGGCCAAGTTTTTTAAGCACAGGATTGGGTGTGATAGTCATGGGGAACCCTCCAGATGAGTTGAAGTTGATTTATTATAGGGGAATTTTCTGTTGAACGCAACATCCCTGCGGGAATTCACCTGACCTGCGGACACAAGTCCGGACAAAAGAAGCGCCTCATGTCTCACACCAACCTGGGGCTTGACAAACGAGCGCGAATCCTGTAATATATCAATTAACGACGTATCGTTATGCGACGCATAGAAGGAAAAAGAAGTATGACATTTGAAGAACTCCAAACCTACCCGCCCTTGACCGAAACGACATTTTTTATCCTGCTGAGCCTGGCAGCCTCCGAAAAACATGGATATGCCATTGCGAAGGATGTCGAAAGCCTGAGCAACGGCCGGGTTGCCCTGAGCACCAGCACGCTCTACACGGCACTGAAACGCCTTCTGGAAGACGGCTGGATCGCACGAGCCGGTGAGGACCCGGAACCGGATGAATCGGGACGGCCGCGCAAGACCTATATCCTGACCGAGCTTGGACGTCGCATCCTGGAAGCGGAAACGGTTCGTTTGCAATCGCTGGTGGCAATTGCCAGGACTCGCTGCACCGGAGATCAGATATGAAGCGGATCCTGGGCTTCATTATGAGGGTTTACGGGATGATGGTCAGGCTCTTTCCATCTGAATTCCAGGAGGAATTCGGAGACGAAATCCAGGGGGTCTTTGCCACAATGATTAAGGCGGCAGCTGGAAGGAGCAAACCGGCACTTGCAGTCGTCTGCTTGCAGGAATTGCGTGATTTTCCGGTCTTTCTTATTCGGACACACCTGGAGAAGGGGCATATGAAAAAATTCTTCCGCTCTCAACCGGTAGCGTTTGCATGGCGCGGGGCGCTTGTTTTCAGCCTGGGGCTTGTTCTCTTGAATATCCTTTCCTATTTCTCGTCTTCCTGGTTCATCACTTCTTCCAATGGTGTTGTGTATAGAGTTGTGTCTAGATTTTGGCTCGAAGAACACTGGACCCTGGCCGGGATCGGCGTAGCATCCGTGATAGGAGGGTTGTTATTTGCTTTATTTTTCAGCGAGCGTACTCAATTCGGCTGGTATGCCCTGGTAGGGATATTGGGATGGTTTGTCACCCACGCCACATTCTACGCGCTATCCCAGTCATTTGAATTTGATTTTTTGCATAATCAACCAATTGGTATCCTTATCGATGCCATGTTGGCTTTGGAGGGAGCGCTCTTGAGTGTGATGTTTTTCGTGGCGAAGAGCGGTCGCCGGAAGTTTGTCTGGCCGTTGGCTGCCGGGGCGATCCTTTATCCACTCGCCTCTTATTTTCTTCCACAGTCCCTTTTATATTCATATCGTTCTCAACCGCTTCTTAAAATCCACCCCTCCTGGTTCTTCATCGCTATGATCATTTTGGTCGTGGTACTCATGGCCGGTGTGGTCTGGGTGGCGATCAAAAGCGGTGGAAAGGCTCCCTGGATGGTGGTTGTGGGCGCCGCTGGTTATGTGTTTGTTTTCCGCCTTTGCGATGCGATCATTACCCGCTTACATTTGATTATTCTTTCACCGACTAAATACCAGGGTCTCACAGTGATCGACGTTGTTAACACAGGAATCCAGCCCCTTTTGACAGGGATCCTCTTCGGGGTGATCCTTGGGCTGTTGCTGGGGTGGGAAAGAAGGGATGCTCAAAAAACAGGAGCCTAATTAAAGTGGATGACCGCGGGAAGGGGGAAAGGAGACGAAAAAAACGGACAGGTTCTCTGGGAACCTGTCCGTTTTGGCCAACAGCCGCCTGTGGAATGTCTCCAGGAAGTGACGTTCACCCTCTCCGGCCTAGCCTGAAATGGTTGGGTGGATCAGGATCCAGGTGGCGCCACCGTCGGTCGTCTTGACCAGGCCGCCTTCGTCGTTCAACTGCCCGACCGCCCAGCCGTGCTGCGGGTCGACAAAGGAGTACTGCCCGTCCCAGGTCACGGAGGAGAGGTATTTCCAGGTATGGCCGTCGTCCGTGCTGAGGTAGCTGTCGTGACCGAGCAAGAGGGCGTGGCTGGAGTCGAAGTAGAGCAGCGTGTCCTGGGAAGCAAGTACCTTATCCGGCAGGCGGACCGTCTGCCAGGTCGCGCCTCCGTCCTGGCTGGTATACAGGTAGCTGGTAAATTCATGCGGTGGGGAATAGTAATCGAAACAGCCCATCAGCATCCAGACGGACCGGGCTGGGAGCAGTACCGGTTGGTAGGTCTCGCAGTATGGATATTGGTCGAACAGGCCCGGCGTTTCAGGCGGCGGCGGGAGCTGGCGGTCTTCCCAATTGGCGCCGCCGTCGGTCGTGACTGCGTAACCCGGCGGGGCGGAGGCATACGCGCCGGTGGTCTGGTAGGTCCGCCAGCCGTTACTGGCATCTGCGAAGGCCAGCCCGGTGTAATCGTCGCTGATCTCTCCGTCCAGGGAGTTCCAGGTCAGGCCGCCGTCCGTGCTGCGGAAGAGGTCATGGGAAAAATGTGTGCCGGCACCCACGTAGACCCCGCGTACCATCAGCCAGATGTTCTTGGCATCCAGCGTGGCAAATTCGGCCCACACGGTATCGCCGTAAGCCTGGTGCATGAGCGGTGCGCTGCGGGTCCAGGTGCTGCCCCCGTCGGTCGTGTGCCAGACCGGGGCCTCCGGGGCGATCTGATTCCCCTGGAAGAAGACCACCCAGGCTGTCTGCTTGTCCAGGAAGGCACCATAGGCCTTGTCCGGCGAGCCGCTCGGGAGGGATTCGGGCGGGGTGACCTCGCGCCAGGTCTGGCCGCCGTCGGCTGTCACCAGCACGTCCGGCCCGCTCAGCCCCCAGCCTTCGGTCAGGCTGGTCATGGTAATCTGATCCAATTGGATGGGATCGCCGGGGTGGAGATGAGCCGGCGCAGCTTTGAAGGACACGAGGGTCGGGGCGGGCAAGGGCTCAAGGGTCGCGGCGGGGACTGTTTCCGTGGGGAGGATGATTTTTTTGGGGGTTGGACTCACGGCTGCCGTGGTGGGCAGTTTGGTCGGCGGGAGGAGGCTGGGAGTGGCAAGGAGCCGCTTCAGCGGGCTGCAAGCCACAGCGGCTAGGACAAGGATGGCTATAAATGCAAAGAGGAAAATTTTAAACCTCATGTTTTGCTCCTCCTCGGAATAACAATAAATCGCCATACCACCTGGATGGAACCCTGATGGTCCGGGCGACAAGAGCTCGCAGGACCCCGACCCGGCAGGTTATTTCCTGGATGTCTTTCTCGTTCTTCCCCCGTGAAAGGCCGGGGCGGTGATCGTACAAATCGTACAGATGCGCTCGTCCAGCAGGCGGACGCGCAGGCGCTCATCAATGGACTCAAGCGTACCAACTTCCACGGTGAGCACGGTCGGCAGTTCGGCATTGTAGCGATAGTTGAAAAGCTGGTGCAGTTTTTCTCTTGCCCAGGGCGATGTGGATTGCGCCCCCAGGTCATCCAGGATCAACAACTGGGCGGTGCGGATCTCGTCGAAGCGGTGGTCGTACGAAACGTTGCTCGACGGGCTGAAGGTGGCCCTTAGATGGTCAAGCAGGTCGGGGACCATGATGAAGAGCGGCGGGTTCCCCTTGTCGGCCAGGGTGTTGGCAATGGCGGCGGCCAGGTGGGTCTTTCCGCAGCCATAAGGACCGGTCAGCACCAGCCAGCCGCGCGGCTTGGCGGCAAAAGTGGTGGCAGCCTTGACGGCCTTTTCCAGCGAGCGCACTTCGTCCGGGGCGAGGCCTTCTTCGTGCCGGTCGTCGAAACTGGCGAAGGTGCGGCTGGCGTGCAGGTCGAGCGAGGAGAGTTCGTGATGCCCTTTATCGTCCACTGGCCGGCGGTAATCAGGAGCCAATATCCGTACAACGCTGACTAGTTCCGGGTCCGCCAGGCGGGAGCGGATGCGCGGCTCGATCTCATCCAGGTCGAGGTTGGTCGTCACTACCAGCGGCAGCTTATTGATGTAGCGGTAGTTGACTATCTGGAACAGTTTTTCCTGTGCCCAGGCAGTGGCGTTCTGCGTACCAAAGTCGTCCAACACCAGCAGCGGGGCATTGCGGATTTCTTCAAAGCGCTGCTCGAAAGTGGTGTCTTCACTGTCATAGGAAAAGCGCAGGGTGTCGAGCAGGTCGGGGACGGTCAGGAAGAGCGTGGGCACCCCCATGCCAACCGCAAAGTTGGCGACCGCCGCGGCTAGGTGGGTCTTGCCACTGCCGTAGCCGCCTTGGAGCAGAAGCCAGCCCGTTTGAGATGTGGCATACATGCGAGCGTGGTTGTAGGCTTGTTCGAGCGAACTTGCCTGCAGCCCCCCTAAGCCAAGTTTTCCACGTGGCTGGAAACTTTCGAAAGTCAGGCCCTGAAGTTCGTCCAGGTGACTGAGCGAAAACAGGCGCTCGCGCACCGTCTGAGATACCTGCGCCTGGCGGCAGACACAGATATCCAGCTTGCCGAAGTCGGGTGAGCCGGGTTCGGCATCCAGCCGCAGGTAACCCAGTCCATGGCATTGTGGGCAGTTTGGGTCGCCCAGTGTGGGGGTTGGGCTAGCGTTTGAGGAAATCTTCGACTTTGCGCGTGACCTCGCGTCCGCGAAGTTCTTTAGCGTCGCGTCTATCTTGCTCTTTGGCATGTCCTTCTTCCTTCCAGCGGCGTAAAATTGCTTCCACGTATTTCCAGTTGCGCTTGTTGCTCTTAACGGCGATTTCCAGCGCCTCCGCCACCCATTCCGGCGGGTAGGTCTGCTCGGCGTCTTTCAACGCGTCCGCGATGATTGGTGTCAGCGGGCCGATGTTTTCTTCGTAAAGTTTGAAAATGTTCGGGCGTTCCAGCGGCGGGTTGGACGAAGCGGTCCCTGCGGGCACATCCCGTTGGCCTTTGGCGATTGCATCCGCTGCGGCCCTTCCGCGCGGGGAATTCAGGAAGTAGAACACCGCCGAATCCTTCTCAACCTGCAACAGGCTGTCGCGTTGCACGGCTTTACCCAAAGCTCGGACGGGATCAGGCACGCATTCGGAGAAATCTTCCGCCCGTAAAAAGCGGAGACGGCCTTCCATGTGCTCGAAGCGCCACAGGGCATAGAGGGTGACCTTCAACTCCTCCGCCTCGTCAATCTCATTGAGCAGTTGCCGGAAGAACGAGTCGGGAATTTGAGTGAAGGTTTCGGAGTCGCTGAAGCCTTTGAATTTCATTTTGCTCCTGCCGCCGTATTCAGCGGCGTCACCAGGGTGCAATGCAAAGACGCCACCGGGAATGCTAGGCTTTTGAAAGGTCGATACTGCGCGTCGCCGCGTCCACAAACTTGGCCAGGTTGCTCAAGAAGACCAGTTCCACGCTGCCGGTGGGACCATTGCGGTGCTTGGAAACAATAATTTCGGCCACATTCTGCTTGACAGTGTCCTTCTCGTACTGGTCGGGCCGGTAGATGAACATGACAATATCAGCGTCTTGTTCGATGGAGCCCGATTCCCTTAAGTCGGATAATACCGGTTTCTTGTCGGTGCGCTGCTCGACGGCGCGGCTCAACTGCGCGGCAGCCAGCACCGGCACATTCAGTTCGCGCGCCAGTACCTTCAAGTTGCGCGTGATGTACGAGACTTCCTGGACGCGGTTCTCGGTGCGCGTGTCGCTGCTCATTAACTGAATGTAGTCGACAAGGATCAGGTCGAGGCCGAATTCCATGTGCAGGCGACGGCATTTGGTACGCAGAGCCAGCGGGGTAATGGCAGGGGTATCGTCCAGGTAGATGTGCGTATCAGAAAGGACCTCGATTGCATGGGTGAATTTTGGCCATTCATCCTCGGCCAATTTTCCGGTACGCAAGCGTTGGGAGTCGATCTCAGTCATTTGGGTGATCAAGCGCTGGGCAACCTGCTCATTTGACATTTCCAGCGAGAAGATGGCGACGTGCTTCTTATGCAACAGGGCGGCGTTCTTTGCCACCGATACCAGGAAGCCGGATTTACCCTGACCCGGGCGGCCGGCAATGATGAGCAGATCGGAGGGCTGCATACCCATTAGTTTACGGTCGAGGTCAATGAAACCGGTCGGGACGCCGAAGATCTCCTCAGGACGTTTGGCGAGTTCGCCTATCCGGTCGTAGACTTCGCTCATCACCTGGCGGATGGGTTGCACGTCATGCCGCAACCGCCGCTCGCTGACGTTGAAGATGGATTTCTCCGACTCCTCGATGATGTTATCGACTGTCTCCCGCTCGTTGTAGGCCAGGGCGGCGATCTGGTTGGCAGCGGTCAACATCCGGCGGCGGATGGCGTCAGCCTCGACCATCCTCCCGTAAGCCTCGGCATGCAGCGAGGTTGGCACCTGGTTGAGGAGGGCAGTCAGGTAGGCCGGGCCGCCGATTTCAGCCAGTTGACCGGCGCTCTCCAGTTCCGAGGTGACGGTCAGAAAGTCCAGTGGGATGCGTTTTTCGTGCAGGCGGGTGAAAGCCTCCCAGATCCAGCGGTGGCGGACAATGTAGAAATCTTCCGCCTGGAGGAACTGGGCCAGGTCGTAGTAGGCTTCAGGGTTAATGAGCACTGCTCCCACAACAGCTTCTTCGGCTTCACGGTTGTGGGGGATGACGGGGGTGGACGGGAGCGAGGTCCCCTCAACAGGCTCAGGGCGACGCCCTTCAACGGGGCTCAGGGCAGGCACTTCGGGAGCAGGCAAATCGGCCATTGTTTTTTCCGGAATCGATGGAGCGGAGTTTACCCCCCAAAGGGGGTGCCCGCTTTACGGTTTTGGTTTCTCTTCGTCGCCTTTATCGGTGCCGAGTTTCTTCAGGAAGTCTTCAAAAACATCCAGGCGTTTTTCGTCCTCCGGCCCGGCCTCCGCACCTGCAGCCGGTTTCTCGACCGGTTCGGAAGGATTCTCTCCCTGTAAATTATTCTCGGGGATAATGCCCGCTTCATCAATCACTGCTTGGCTGACCAGGATGGGGACGTGGGCGCGTAATGCCAGGGCGATGGCATCCGACGGACGCGAGTCGATGTTAATGGTTTTTCCGCCGGTTTCAGCAACAATGTTGCCGAAGAAGGTATCCTCTTTCAGGGCAACGATCTCGACCCGCAAAATTTTACCATTCAAGAGAGTAAAGAGGTTTTTGAGCAGGTCGTGGGTCATCGGGCGGCTGATCTCCACTTCCTGTAGCGCCACCGTGATGGACTCAGCCTCGTACGGCCCGACCCAGATGGGCAGGTAACGTTCCACGTCCGTCTGGCGCAGCACCACCACCCGATGCGAGGACATCAGGCTGACGCGCACGCTGTCAATTACGACTTCGACCATTTCAGACATGTCTCAAGCTCCACTACCGATCAGGCAAAGGTAACGTTATTCTAACACGGGCGGTAGGGGGTTGCAACCGGAAACGCCGGACGGGCATGGTTTCCTGGCACCTGCACGGACTGACCGCGCAAACCCCCCATCCCCTTTTCGCACAATTCGCCCCTAGCCTAGGCGGCCTTCGCGAAGCGCCGAAATTTCAATCCGGGGAGGGGCTTGGGGTGGGGCTGCATATAAGGACTTTAAGAACACCCTGCCCTTTCAGGCTGCGCTACGATGCCCCGCCTTGCGGCATGATACAATCACGCTCGATGCCTGCCACCCGAAAGATCCTGCCCTACCTTGCCCTGGGGGTCACCATCGTGAGTCTCAGCTTCGCCGCCTTCTTCGTGCGCTGGGCGAATGCGCCGGCGTCGGTGATGGGATTCTACCGCCTCGGCATAGCCACCCTGATCCTGACCCCATTTTACGTGCGCCACGCGGTCCGGATGCGCCGCACACCCCAGGCCGCCAACCTGCGCTGGGGGATTGTGATCCTGCCGGTCCTGGCCGGGCTGGGTTCTGCCCTGGACCATTTTACCTGGAACACCTCGCTGAAATATACTTCCGTGGCCAATGCCACGTTATTGGGGAATACCGCTCCACTGTGGGTGGCGTTGGCCGCCTGGCTGTTCTTCAGGGAGCGGATCAAAGGACTTTTCTGGCTTGGCCTGGCCCTGGCCATGGGCGGCGCGATGGCCGTGCTGAGCAACGATTTCCTGCACCATCCCGTGATCGGCTGGGGGGACATGCTGGCCCTGTCGACGGGCATATTCTATGCTGCATTCTTCCTTTTTTCCCAGCGCAGCCGCCAGCATTTCGATACGCTTTCCCACGTCTGGATCTGCAGCTTGAGCAGCACCCTGGTCTTGCTGTTCCTCAGTCTGGTGACAGGCTCGGCATTGACCGGCTATTCCCCGCACACCTACCTGGTGTTCCTGGCTGCGGCCCTCCTGCCGCAATTGACCGGCTACCTGGCCATGGGGTACGCGCTGGGGCATCTTCCGGCATCGATCGTCTCACCCACCATGCTGGGTCAGCCGGTGCTGACTGCCCTGATGGCCATCCCGCTCCTGGGCGAAATGCTCCAGCCTGTCCAATGGATCGGAGGGTTGGTCGTCCTTGCCGGGATCTATCTGGTTCATCGCAGCCGGGAAGCAGTGCCGGAATCCCTTCCCGGCGATTGATTTTTTCCGCGGGGGAATAATCACCGGCCGAATGCAAATGTCGGCATGCCCTGGCTATTTGTCTGGATGCGGAACAACCCGCCGGAGAGAGGATACTTCGCCAGTTGTTCCGCCCTCATCCCCTTGCGCGCCGAGGTAATGTAGAGGTCGGTCAGGTGCGGTCCGCCGAAGACACAGGAAGTGACATTAAACGCCGGGATGGGGATCGCCTCCAGCAATTGTCCGGTGGCCGGATCCCACCTGGTAAGTTTTGCCCCGCCCCACATCGCCACCCATAACATCCCTTCTGCGTCGGAGGTCATTCCATCGGGCCAGCCCAATTCAGGTGGAACGATGACCGCCGGGCGCGGGTTGGCGATATTGCCGGCCGCCGGATCGTAATCGAAGGCGGTTACCTGCCGCATGGGTGTGTCAATATGGTAGAAAGTCTGGTAATCTGGACTCCAGGCCAGGCCGTTGGAGATGCGGACGCCAGTCAGCAGGGTTTTCAGCGATCCGCCGGGAGAATAGGAATATAGCGAGCCGCTGGCTTCTTTTTCAGCGTCGTCCATCGTCCCGGCCAGGAAGCGACCAGCCGGGTCGCATTTGCCGTCGTTGAAACGGTTGCCGGGCCGATGTTCCTCCGGGTTGACCAGGCGGGTCAGTTTTTGGGTGGACAGGTTCAGGGTCGCGAACCCGCTGCGCAAAGCGATGACCAGATCTCCGTTCTGGCACGGGGCAACACAACCAACAGGTTCGCCCAGACTGATCCAGGAATCGGTCTTGCTTTGCGGGTCGAAGATGTGCAGGTTTCCGGCATGGATGTCCACCCAGTAGAGCTGGTTGGCGGCTGTATGCCAGGCGGGGCCTTCCCCGAGTTCAGCACGCCCATCAACGAGCAGTTCAGGTTGCATGGTTTTAGCGGGTCACTTTCGCCCGCACCACAAAATGATCCACCCCTCCGAAACGGAACTTGTAATCCTCGTCCCCGCGCATGAAATCGAACTCGAGGCGTTTGTTCTCGTTGGCCCATTGCAGGAGATAACCCAGCAGCACCCAGCCGGGGGACAGTTCCAGGAAGCGCCGGTCAATGCCGGAGTTGTAGACCCAGATGCGGTTCAAGTAATCGAAATTGAGATAACCGGCGGCTTTTTGCCCGTCGGCTTCGAGGAAGGCCAGTTGCAGCCAGCCATTCTCGAAAGCGGCGCGGCACGCCAGGTGCATCTGCCGGCGCATTGCCTCGGTCAGGAATTTCGCCTTATCTGGTTCCTCTGCCATTAGTGTCAGGAAGGCATCCACTTCGGCGTCGAGAGTTGCCTCGTCTGACACACAATACCAGCGCACATTGTCGCCGCTTTCTTCGGCGCGGCGCATTTTGCGACGGACCTCGTGGCGCTGTTTTTTGTCAATGCCGCAGAGATAGGTCTCGAAGTCGCCCCTCAGCGGGATGGACGGGGTGTGGTAGGTCTGCTCCTGGACGAAGGCCCAGCCGCGCTTTTCGGCTTCGGCTTTCAAGACCGGGAGGGTGGGCGAGGCTTCGGGGATGTTCTGCCAGTCGAGCGTCTGCCAGGGTTTCGACCCCGCTTCCGGGGCAGGCACGCTCAGCCCGGCGGGCCCGGAATGAGCAAGAAAACCCAGCAAACCAGGGATGAAATCGGACAGATCTTTCAGGCGGACGATAAGGTCAAGGTAATCCGAGATTTCGATACTGCCGAGCAGCAGAAGCGCCGGGTCACCGTCCCGATTTTTGGCAGCAAAGAGCGGGGCCACCCCGGCCAGCCGCCCATCCTGACGGGCCACAACGACTGCCAATTCTGATTCTGGCCACTCGCCCCCGCCGCGCGTCCCCCACCAGGTACGCAGGTATTCGTGACGCAGGAAGGGCACATGGGTGACACTTTCGGCCAGAAGTACGTTCCACTCCATTGCCAGTGGCTCAAGGTCAGTGAAACTGCGATGAAGGGTAAATTCCATACGGGGATTTTACCAGTATAATGTGGGTGTGGTTGCCACTTTCGATCTCAACTTGCTCACGCTTTACCGTATCAAAGGCCAGGAGTGGCCGCAACTGCCCGGTTTGCTGGCAACCGTGCCGCCCCGGCGGGTTGCCCGTGGCCGCGAGGATGACCGCCTGGTCATCTACCTGACCTTTTCAAGTAACGCTCCCCTTTCCTTCAACGAGTACAACCAGACTCTCACCCGGATGACCCAGCAGTTTTACCGAACTGCCGGTTCGTTGACTTCCGCCATCCGCAGCGTTGCCGGGAACCTCAACCAGTCGTTGGTGGACCGCAACCTGCGTACCACCGGCAAGGGCGAGTACATCATCGGCCGGTTGATCCTGGGTGTGTTGCGCGGCTCGCAATTCGTATTTGCCCAGTGCGGGCCGACGCATGTTTTCCACCTGACGGGGAAGGAGACGCACCAGGTCCACGACGCCCAAATTTCGGGGAGGGGCCTGGGCATCGGCGCGACTACTCCTCTCTATTTTGCACAACTTGACCTGAATCCCGGCGACCAGTTGGTGCTGTGCGCTGACCTGCCCACCGGTTGGGAGGCAGCATTGCTGGGCGAACGTCTTGTTTCGCCGGACGCCCTGCGCCGCAAATTGCTCTCCATCACCACTGACGACTTGAACGCAATATTGGTTCAGGCGCAGGCCGGGAAGGGCAATCTGAACATCCTGCAAGCGCCGTCTGCGCCTGCTCCCCGCCCCAAGACCCCGGGCCGGCGGCTGGATTCCAAGGAACAGGCAGCCAGTCCTGCTCCAGCCTCTGCCGCGCTTCAGCAATCCGCGCCGACTCCGGCCCTCCCCACCTCGCAGGTGGAAAGCGGACGCCCCGCCAGCCGCTTTGCCCGCCTACTGGCCGGATCGGGGGCAGATGCTCCGGTGGACGCACCGAAGCTCGGGACTCCGCTACAAAACACCGAGGCTCCCGTCACGGCAGGCAGGCCGAGGGTCGAGAAGGTACCCGTGCAGCCAGTCCCCCGCCCGGCGCCTGTTGCGACAAAGAAGTCATCGCCTCCCGCCGCGCAAGTCGGGCGTTTCGTGTCTGCGCGCACCCCCGGCGACCTGCCCGAGATCAAGCGTCCGTCCGCCCGCCGGCAGGGGTTCTTCCGCGGGCTGGCAAAAGGCATCCAGGGAATACGGGGTGGCATGCAGAAGATTGCCGGGGGCTTCAATAAATTCGCACCGAATCTATTGCCAGATCAGAAAGAGGGCGAATCGGAAGGTGGCGGTTCCAGCCTAACATTTTTGGCGATTGCAATTCCTCTGATTATCGTGACGATTGCAGGATTGGTCTATACGCGTTATGGGCGTTCTACGCAGTACCAGGAAAACTACAACATGGCTCTGGCACAGGCGGCACAGGCCCATGGGCAGGCCGACCCGACTGAGGTGCGTCGTGCCTGGGAAAGCACGCTTTATTACCTCGATCTGGCTGATAACTATCAGGTAACAAAGGACTCAACTAACTTGCGCCAGGAGGCCCAGACAGCTCTCGACAATCTGGATGGCATCGTGCGCCTGGATTTCAGTCCAGCGATTTACGGAGGTTTGAGCCACACCGCGCAGATCAGCAAGATGGCTGCCACCAACACGGACTTGTATCTGCTCGACTCCTCACGCGGGAGCGTGATGCGCGCCGCCCTGGGAAGCCAGGGATATGAAATTGATACCGGTTTTGTATGCGGACCCGGGTTGTATGACACTACCAACGTCGGTAACCTGATCGATATTGAAGCCCTGCAAATGAGCAATATTTACAATGCCCGTGTCATGGCGATCGATGCCAGCGGGACTCTGCTCTACTGCGGATTCAATATGAAGCCGGTGGCTGTGCCTCTCAGCCCGCCACCGCTTGGCTGGCAGGGCATTTCTGCTTTTACTCTGGATACGGATGGCAAGAATCTATATGTGCTCGATCCAACGGGGAACGCCGTGTGGGTGTATCAAGGGGATTACGGCAATTTCACCAATCCCCCCACTATGTTCTTCGGTCAACAGGTGCCGCAGAACATGAGCACCTCCATTGACCTGGCGGCTAATGATTCTGACCTGTACCTGCTCTTTGAAGACGGGCATGTCTCAGCCTGCCCGGCGAGTCACCTTGAAGTTGTTCCGTTGCGCTGTACCGATCCAGTCACCTTCGTTGATAACCGCCCCGGGCGACAACCCGGTCCCATGATCACCGATGCTATTTTTAATCAGATGTCCTTCTCTGCCGCGCCTGACCCATTGCTTTACCTGCTCGAACCGCTAACTCGGGCAGTTTACTACTTTAGCCCGCGTTCCGATTCGCTGGAGTTGCGCGGCCAGTTCCGGGCCAGCGTTGAGCAAAGCAACACGCTGTTCAACGGTCCTGCCACGGCCATGACCATCAGCCCGAACCGGTATGTTTTCTTCAGCACAGGCTATCAAGTGTTCTTTGCCACCAATGTGCCCTAGGAGGAAAATGAATAGCCCATCCGGTAAGTCCAAGTCGTCTTTTCTGGATACTTTGCTCAATCTGTTTAGAAATTTAAAATCTCCGCCTCCTAATCCCGTTGGTCCACTAGCCAGACCGTCGATCCCTCCCGATAACACCACTGAACCGGTGCAGATTGTGACCACGCGCGTGCTGCTGGTCATCTACGACCCGGTCATGGATCCAGCTTCGGGTGTGAAACTCTCCCAACTGATGCAATGGCAGCGTCCCGATGACCTGGCCAATGCGTACATCCAGGATATTCAGGAGATCAGCGGCGGGGCGGCACGTTACCAGATAGTCCAGCGCGTGGAGCTCAACGAGTTCCCGCCCAAGACCGATGGTTTCCGCTATGATCCTCATTCCTATCTGGATGTCCTGAAGAATGGTCAGCCATCGCATCAGCCCGAAGGAGTCGATTACCAGGCCGTCCTGACCGGATTGAACGTCTTGCCGCGCATCGCGACGCGTGAAATTGAAGAGGTGTGGCTGTTTGCCTTCCCGCAAGCCGGATTCTACGAATCGACCATGGGCGGTGCGGGCGCTTTCTGGTGCAATTCCATGCCCATGACATGGGCATCCGGCTGTAACCGCCGGTTTATCGTCATGGGGTTCTCCTACGAACGGGGTGTCGGCGAAATGCTCGAATCGTTCGGGCATCGGTCTGAAAGCCTTCTTTCCAAAGTTTTCGATTGCCAGGACTTTGTAGCCTGGGCATATAAGCAGGGGCGGGTGCCTGCCACCGTTGGCCCCACCCTCAACCTGTTCCAGCAGTTTATAAGTTTCGATCAGATCGCGCCGGGCAAAGCCGGCGTTGGGACGATTCATTATGCTCCCAATAGCGACCGTGATTACGATTGGAATAACCCGCGTCAGGTCCTCAGCAACTGCTACGACTGGTACAACTTCCCGGGATTTAAAAATGATATCCGCTCGGTCAACGCTGACGAATGGGGTAACGGGGATATCCGTGCTCACCACAAATGGTGGCTTATGCACATGCCTAAAGTCTCCGGGCGGACGGGCGGGGTGGCCAATAACTGGTGGCAGTATGTGATGGATCCCAATCTGGTCGACCTGTAAAGGTACTGCGATCACCCTGGCACGGTGTTCTTAGGTTCAATCCCCCTTGCCTCCTTCTCCAAAGAAGATGAAAGATTGAAAGAATGTAGGTTTTGCGAGCTTCGCTCGCAAAACCTACATTCTTTCGCATTTCACATTTATTACGCGGTTACTTCCTTCCAGGCAATACCAGCGGGACATCTGCAAACGGATGCGGGATCACTTGCACCGGCAGGTGGTATGCCGTTGAGATCAGCTCCGGCGTCAACACCTGCCGCGGTGTACCTGTGGCTTTGATTTTCCCCTCCACCAGCAGGGCCACGCGGTCGGCGTAGCGGGCGGCGAGATTCAAATCGTGCAGGGCAACCAGCACAGCCAGGTTGTCCAGGTGGGCCAGGGTGCTCACGGTTTCCATAAAACCGACTTGATAATGTAGATCCAGGTTGGAAGTTGGCTCATCCAGCAGCAGGATCGGCGTGGACTGGGCCAGCGCCCGCGCCAGCAGCACGCGCTGCTGCTCGCCGCCGGAGAGTTCGCCCACCCGCCGCTCGGACAGGTCCAGCGCGTCCACTTTTTGCAGGGCGAGACGGGCGATCGCCTCGTCTTTGGCGGAAACCTGGCCGAGGAAGTTGAGATGGGGCGTGCGGCCCATCAAGACCGTCTCCCAAACACTGAAAGCAGGTGGCATGGAAGCCGCTTGTGGTACGACTGCCAGGGACCGGGCGCGCTGCATGGGCGACAGGGCAATTAAATCCACCGGAGGATGGCCGGAGCCGTTGCTGTGGATCCTTCCACTTTCCACCGGGATCACCCCGCTGACAGCGCGCACCAGCGTGGACTTCCCGGCGCCATTTGGACCGATGAGCGCCACCACTTCTCCGGAGTTGACTTCCAGCGCAACATCGTGCAAAACGCGCCTGTTGCCGTATGAAACGGTCAAATTCTCAATGCGCAACATGCTACTGTTCTCTATCCTCTGCTCTCGAACTTCACCAATATCCTTGATTCTTCGCCCGGCGCAGCACCCACAGGAAGAACGGTGCGCCGACCAGGGCGGTGACAATGCCTACCGGCAGTTCCTGAGGGGCCAGGACAATGCGCGCCAGCACGTCCGCCAACAGCAGCGCCGCCGCGCCGCCGATAAGCGAGAGCGGGAGCAGGCGGCGGTAGTCCGCGCCGAACCACAGGCGCATGACGTGCGGGACGATCAGCCCGATGAAGCCGATGATCCCGGAAAAGGCCACAGCCGCCGCGGTAGCCAGGGAAGCAGCCAGCAGGATCAATGCCCGGGCACGCGTGACGGGCAGGCCCATCTGTTGAGCCTGGTCATCGCCAAATTGCAGCAGGTTGAGAGCGTGTCCGGCCAGCAGCAATCCCCCCAGGCCTAACAGCAGGAACGGCAAAATTGCCAGCACCGGTTCCCAACCTGCCTGCGAGGCGCCGCCCAGCAGCCAGGCGATGGCCCGGCGCAGTTCGCCCGTCGAGCGCAGCATCAGGAAGGAGGTCAGGGCGGTGGCGAAGGAACTGAAGGCCACGCCCGCCAGGATGAGGTTGGTTGTCGGGACGGTCTTGCCGAGGCGCGCCAAAAAGTAGACGAGGAAAACAGTCCCCAGCGCGCCAACAAACGCCGCCGCCGGGACGGCCAACAGGCCCCAGAATGAGTACGGCCATTTGACGCTCATCGCCAGCACCGCCCCGAGACCCGCCCCGGAGGCCACGCCGATCAGGTACGGGTCGGCCAGCGGGTTGCGGAACAGGCCCTGGTAGGCCGCACCGGAACCGCCCAGCGCCGCGCCGGTCAGCAGGACCAGCGCCGTGCGCGGCAGGCGCAGGGTCAGGATGATGACTGCCGCCTGGGTCACCGTCTGCGGCGGCTGGCCGGTCAGCACACGCCACAGGTCGGCCGGTGGGATGAATACCGAGCCAATGGCGATGGAGAGAACCACCGCCAGAAGCAGGATGAGCAGGGTGTAAAGATAAGGCCGGATTTTCATGTTGCTGGTAGAGGCACGATACATCGTCCACGTCAGGGGACAGCGTCCCGGAGCTCTTCCGGGTCATCGTGTCCGAATTTATTTGAACACATCCGGGTGCAGCAGCTTCGCCATTGCCTCCAGCCCGTCCACCAGGCGCGGGCCGGGCCGGCTGACCAGGTTGTCGTCGAACGGGAACACCTGTCCGGTCTGGGCAGCGGTCAGCGCACTCCAGCCGGGGCGCTGGGCCACCTTCTCAGGCGTCTCGCCGTAAGCTGAATCGCCCAGGATGATGATGGCGGGGTTGTCAACCACCAATTGCTCCAGGCTGATCTGCGGCCATTCACCCTGTAATTTAGCGCCAATGTTTATGCCGCCTGCACGGGTAATGAGCAGGTCAACGAACGATCCAGGACCGGCGGTGTAAGGCTTGGTCGGGTCGGTGGCATCCAACTCGTAGTAGACGGTCGGGGTGGAGGAGAGCGGCATGATCTTATGGTCCACCGCTGCAACGCGCCCCTTGAGGCTCTCCACCAGCGCAGCAGCCTCGGATTTGTGGCCGGTCAGCGTGCCGACCGTCTCCAGGTTGGCGTACATCTCTTCAAATGTGGCCGGGTCGGGGACTGCATAGACCGTCAACCCCAGGTTTTCCAGGGAGGCGATCAGTTCGGGGCTGTTGAACCCGCCCCCCTGGGCCAGTACCAGGTCCGGATGGAGGGCCACAATGGCCTCCAGGTTGAAACCGCTGTAACCGCCGATGGTGGGCACGCTCAGCGCCTCAGCTGGGTAATCCGAAGTTTCATCGCGGCCAACCACCTGTGCGCCTGCGCCAATTGCGAACAGGATTTCCGTGTTGGCCGGGGCCAGCGAGACCACGCTCCGGGCTGGGCGGGCCAGCGTGACCGTGCGGTTCAGGTCGTCGGTCAGGGTGATGGAGGTGTCAGCAGTGGGGACTGCGGTGGGGACTGCAGTGGCGGGAGGCTCGGTCGGAACAGCGGTTGGCGTCGAGGTGGCGGCCGGGCCGCATGCAGTCATTAGGGCTATGATCAAAAGCGCAAAAAGCAATTTGCGGAGCATTTCATTCTCCTATCACAAACTTGGGGTTTGGGGTGGTGCGGGCGGCTTT
>Ga0209777_10003049_pt1 | contig 21225 bp, 25 predicted proteins | sample FrelakmetHBP12HB_FD_187147 | JGI IMG/M metagenome (GOLD analysis project Ga0209777, IMG submission 187147) | Freshwater lake sediment microbial communities from the University of Notre Dame, USA, for methane emissions studies -HBP12 HB (SPAdes)... | ecosystem: Environmental > Aquatic >...
CCCGCCGCCAGCAGGAACTGCGGCTGGGCGGTCGTCCGCCTCAAGGACGGGGTTCCGGAACTCCTGGAGAAGGGAACCCAGACCATAGAGCGCCCCCCGGAGGACATGGGCAGGCTGGACGACATCTACCAGCGTCTGGACGGTCTGATAACCAAGCATGCCCCGCTGGACAGGAAGAGCTTGGTCCTCTGTACGGAGAGGCAGGCGGGCGGGGGTCTGATATTCGTCCGGGGGAACCTCAACGAGGTCGTGGGCGTCGCGAAGCTGTGCTGCTACAGGCGCGGGGTCTCCGTCGTCGAGGAGTCGCCTGCGCACCTGAAGAAGATAATCGCCGGGCATGGGCGGGCCAAGAAGAAGGACATCAAGGCGAACATCGTCGCCTCCTTTGGTCTGGTCAAGGCCGGTCCGGAGCACGAGTGCGACGCGGCGGCCTGCGCCCTATGCTGCCTGGTCGACTTGGGGTGGTCTGGTTACCAAGTCAAGGTCCCGTTCGCGGGATAAGCGTCCGCTGGATAAGCGTCCGCTGGACAAGCGTCCCGTTCGCGGGACAATCTGCTTCCGCCCTGGAATTATCCCAAGACAAGGTCTCCAAGGAAAATCGAGCAAGGTATTGCCTTCTGTCCCCCAGAATAAGCTCTTGGGAATGGATAGGGAGGTTTTGCAATGTCGCTAATTTATAGCATCAAGACCCGCCAGATGTCGGATTTGATCAACCAGGGGGTGCGCCTCGCGCTCAACGGCACGGTCGCTTCCGCCGTTACCGATGGCGTCATTATGGCTGGCGCGAACGAACGGAACATCGTCGTAACGGGATGGTCCCTGTCCAGCAAATCTTCCACGGATGTCCTCGTATCCCTGGGCTTCAAGGTCGCAGGGCAGGACACGGGCAACTTCTTGTCCTGCTACGTCAGGTCCGGCTCCCCCATAGCCCAGATCTACCAGATCGGGGACGAACGGTATGGGGCCAGCGCGGCGTGCTTGGTCATAACTACGGACGGGAACGATGTCGCCTATACGGTAGACGGACGCCTGCTGGCGGACAAGGTCGGTCTGGGATACATCCAAAATACTGCGATAACACGACTCTAAGGGGGTTAAGATGTTCGAAAAACTATCTCCGCTGTTCCGGGAAGAGATGCTCAAGCTGACGGAGGCTGCCGTCAACAACCAGATCATCCCCAAGAAGGCGTCCCAAGTCCAGGTCCAAGCCCTGCCAGAAGGGGAGGAGTGGGGTCCTGCCGTGGTCAAGCGGGCCATCCTGGAGAAGCTGGCTTCCGCAGAGCCGCAGGAGTTCGGGACAAGGACTGCGGAGGCGTTGCGCGAGTTGCGCGCCGCCATAGACTCTTTCGAGAAGGGGGCGGAATCCCCGGTCAAGGTTATTGCCAAGGGGTTCTGAGGCGGGACTCCCAAGGAAGTCGGTTAATAACACGGAACAAGGACATAAAGGGCGGGCTTAAAACCATGGATCTGTTGGGTAAGGTAATCAGGAACTTGCTGAAACAGTCGCGCTCCGAGGCGATTCGGAACGCCAGTTCCCTTGCCAAGGGGCTGCGCGACGAGGGCATGACGGACTCCCAAGTCGAGGAGATGCTTTTCGACAGCAATTTTGAACAGGACATCGTCTCCGCCGCCTTGGAGTCCATGCCCAAGAAAGCAATTTGCAAGACCCCGGACCAGAAGGCAAACCTTCCTTAGTTATCCCCAAAGAGAGGCTTTTGAATGCTTTGGTATGGCAGGCTTTCTTCCCTGAACAAGGCAGCGGACAAACCCAACGAGGCTCCGCCGCGGCCGCCCGCCTACATCGAGGAGCGGATTTCCGACCTGTCGTACGCGCAAGAGTTCTTGTATAAGGACCCGGGGACGGCAAGGAGGATACTGGCTGCCGTATCGGACCAGCTCAGCCAGCATCATGACGACGGGTTCCTAGAACCCATCAAGGAAGCCGTTGAGATGTTGAGGCAAGGCAGCCCCGCCAAGGCTCTTGTTATGATAGATGCGACTAAGAAGGCGATGCGCGCCGAACTCGATATTAAAGAGGTAGAGGAAAAAACCTCATGGAAGAAACCAGCACGGAACTTGCCATAAACAGCCAGAATCCCCTCCAGAAGGTTCTCTCCTCAAAGACTTCTTCCAACCTTACCAAGAAGTGTCCTGTTTGCTCTTCCAAGTTCAGGGAACAAGCAGAAGCAATGATGGAAGAGGGACAAAGCAAAGAAAAGATCTTGCAGTTCATGAAGGACAATGGAGAAAACCCTACCATATACAGCATAAGTAACCATAGGAATTACCATCTTTATACCAGCATGATCGAACCCCTGGGCGAGTATGTCGATGCCGTAGGGGAAATGGTCAAGCGGCGCCGTTCTTCCATCGACGACGTGGAACATCTTCTTGCCGTGGGATGGGTTGAATTGACCAAGATCGTCATGCTTCCGACCAATGGCGAATTGCGTCTGGAAGTTCAAAAACAAAGGATGTTGAACGACCTTTGGGATTCCATCCTCAAGACCCACGAATTCATGCAAAAGCTATCTGGGGTAGGGAAGGACAAGGAAATCGAGTACGCTTTTGAGCAGGCTTTGATAAAGAGGATCGCGGGGGCCCAAACCGAGGATGAAAGGAACCTGGTAATAAAGATTATGAAGGACATCCAGGAAAACCTGCGCAACAAGCAGCCTTGAGTCGCCTTCTTTGGGGGTCCCGATCTCAGAATCCCAGTCGCCTTCTTTGGGCGTCCTGCCCCTTGCCTTTAATAGAGGGATTGCCCTCCTCCTAGGAGAACAATGTCCCTGGAGGGTCTTATGTCTTGGCGAAAGGTCCCTGTTCCCAATGTCTTCAATCGCAGGCGAAGCCTTGCTGCCATAGACAGCATGGCTGACGCCCTGCGGAAGCTGAACGGTTACAACCAGGCGGAAGCCCTGGAAGCCCTAGCCTTCCTACTGGCAATGAAACAAAGAGGTCTTTCTACTTCTGCTGCCAATACCATTTGGGAATATGTCTGGAAACCCAACGCCCTTCCGGCAGTAGCGAAGAAGGCATTCGAGGGGCTGGGAGGCGAAGACGAATTGGACGAAGCCGACCTCTTGGAAACCGTAAATCGTCATCCTTCCAGGGAAATTAAAATATTGGCGGCACGCCTATTAGCTGACAAGCGCGGGGGTATTTCGGACGAGAGGGGCATAGTCCCCTCCCAGTTCAAGAGTCCCAACAACCAAGCATTGCTGGACGCAGCATTGACGGAAAAGTATGCATGGGAACACGACGAGGTATTGTCATTGGAAAAGATTCCCCCGCCCATGCGTTCCGCGCTCAAGGAAGTCTTGTTGTCTCCAGACTCCTTGCCTGGCGAACAAGGCATTTCCCCTTCGGCGGGGATAAAGCTTCTACTTTCTTGGTTATTGCGAGCGCAACCCAACAAGGCGGACGGTCCTGCCTTGGCGGGGTGCATGGGCAGATACGGAAATGATCCTCATATATTGGCGGCTTGGCTTGACGCTAGGAAGACCTTTGACTTAAACGCCAATGAGAAACGGCAGATGGCTGCCTTATCCAGGCAGATACTGTCGGAATATACCAAGGGCATCGAGCCTGGAACCTTCCCCATCTCCCATGCGGCACCAGTATTTGCCAGTGCAACAATGGACGAAGCTAATTTCCTGGCGGAAACTATCCGTTCCAAGGATGGGTACAATCCTACGGTTCTGGATCCAGGCTTGAACAGCAACCTGATCTTGGCGGCCATATCCAATGGGGAATGGAAAGAGAATGCTCGCCTTGTAAGGGCGTTACCAGGAAAGGATCGTTCTGCTCCCATAGCCTTGGCAATAAAACATATCATTATCCAATCTGGTTTCGATACCCTAGGGGCCGCCAAGGCTATTAGGGACTATGCTTCGGTTTCGCCCAACTTCCTCTCGGAACTATGGCAGGAGATGCCCGACGACAGGAAGCATGTAATGATCGAGGCGACGGGGAGGGAGATGCCGACGCCCCAGCTTAGGATCTTGGCGGGGTCCGGATACGGGGAAAAGATGGAGGCGACCATAGCCAGGATATTGAAGGAGAGGGGGGAATCCTTGAAGGTCGGACCCGCCCCCATGTCCAAGGAACCGGAACCCAAGGAGATGTAAGCCGTGATTGACAAGACCTATAACAACCACAGGTTCAAAAAGATGGCTTCGGGTCTATTTGGGAACCACGAGGAAGTAATAGAAGCCCTGGACGAGTTAATCAACAAGGAGCCTCTAGTCCTGGCTGATCTTACCATCCATAACCTGTTTTTGGTAGCAGCCAGGCTCAATCCTGGATCTAGTCCTGAGGGTCAGAATGCAAACCTGGAAGCATGGAAGGCATTCGAAGTTCTGAAGCGGCAGGCTGGCATCTTGGCGGAAAACCCCAATTCTCATCAGGCTGAGTATCTCGCTTCCGAACTCAAGCGTATATTTCCCTTGGTCAACAAGTTAGAGGGAAATAGGTTCGAAGCAATACTCAAGCCTGTCTTGGATATAGTCAGGGAACTTGGCTTGGCGGGCAAGTCCCTTGTCCCAGACATTAAGAAGAACATGACCATGTCCTCGGTTTGGTCGCGCCCGGAGATATCCCCCGTAGTCGAGGACATCCTGCGCCCCTTCTCGGTCCAGAGGCATGAGACGGTCATCCTGGACCCCGATACCCCTCCCATGGAGAACATCGCGAACTGGAACGCCAACAAGCGCAGGATCAGGGGCGCGACACCCAGCCCCTCCAAGGAGGAGGTGGCGAAGGGGGGGTTCGTCCTTCGTCCCAGCGGGGATGTCGCCGTCAAGGTCCAGCGGCAGGGGACCAACGAAGTCTTCCCCGGGACCATCGAGGAGATAGAATATAGGGTCAGGGACATGAACGGGGTTATCCGCCCGTACCCCGTCCTGAAGATCAAGCCCGAGGGCGCCCAGTCCGGGGAGACGATAGAAGTCAACCTCATGCAGGATCCCAGGAGGGACGCCTGCTACAAGGTTTGGCTTTCCAAGGACCTATCCAGGCTCCCGTTGGGGGATTTCGTCCGCGTCTACAACGGCATCTATGTCACTACGACCGACCCGGCCGCCATGCGGCTGGGATCTGTCCCTGGACAGAATGCCAAGTTCGTCAGGGCCATCTTGGTATCCGTCAACGGGGACAAGGTAATCCTGAAGATCGTTAAGGACGGGCTTCCATATACGGTCGAGGTTCCGACGGCCTCGGTCAAGCCCTCCGAAATAGCCCCGTCCTGGGCGCGCCCCTACGGGACGGCTTCGACCTCCCTGGAGGCCAACGATGTCGTAGAGATTGAGGGCGAGACCGGGCAGTTCGTCGTCAGGGCCGCCGAGAAGGGGGAGATAGTCGCCGTCTCCATCCAGAACGGTAAAAGGGTCCGGGTCCCATCCCAGAAGGCGGTTTTCAAGGGCAGGTGGGACGGGAGGGTCATCTCAGATCCGGACTTCGTCTCCCCCAACTTGGCGAAGCCGATGCCAACGGCGCCTTCTCCCAAGCCTCCTTTGCCCAAGCCCGTGCCCTCGCCCAAGCCGGTTCCTGTTTCCCCGGCCAAGCCCAAGCCGCAGGGGGACATCGAGCTATGACTTGGTCCGTTAGAGAACCCAAGGACAGGTTGGACTTCCTTCTGGATGGTCTGTCGTCCTCCAGCCCCGAAAAGCGCAGGGAATCCCTGGGGCAACTGTTCCGAGTCCTCCCTTCCCTCAATGCAGAGGAAAGGACTAGGGTCGTCAGGGTCGCCTCCCGATTGTCGTCCGGGGGGAACTTCTCCGCAGTCAGGCTCCTTGGCGGCCTGGGCAAGGACGCCGCCGACCTCCTCCCGCTCCTGGGGGGGATCGCCAACAAGCATCCCGTCCTCAAACGCACGGAGTCTTTTCTGGGGACCGTCGACAGTATCGTCAAGGATTCGACCGTCGCGCAAATAGTGGGACGGGACGCCAAGAACAACATCGCCTCCTGGAAGGGCAACGGGAACTTGGCTGTCCCAGGGGCCAAGATCCTGGTCAGGTTGGGGGATGGGGCATTTGCCGGGGGGAGGCTGGACAGGATCGGGTTCCATGGGGCAAGGACGCGCAAGGGCAGGATTGCCATCCCCGTTTTCCATGCCCTCTTGGATGGCGGAATCCCGCTGTCCATCAACCCCCTGGATCCCAAGGCGGAGATGTGGGTCTTGAGGGAAGGGCTGCATGCCCCGGCTTGGGCGGCGACCTTTTACGCCCCAATTGTTGGGAGTTTTGGGGAAGGCGAAAATTTCGTCAAGGGAGTCGTCGTCTCCGAGGGGCTGCTCAAGGTCAAGGACGGGAAAGGGACCAGGACGGTCGCGGTCCCCCCGGGAAAGCTGGTCCCGTGCGCCCCTCCAGGATGGGGGCTTGGGATCGCTTCCAGGCTTAGTCCCCTGACCGAGGGGGACGTCGTGACTGCCAAGGAAGGCGACGGGAGCCTGTTCGTCGTTTCCGGGTTCCGGGACGGGGAGGCGGTCCTGGATGGGGTCAGGAGGGGTTCCGGGAGGAAGTTCGCGAGGCTGCAATCCCTGGAGTATGTCGGTAGGCACGACCCATACAAAGGAGTCGTCCCATACAAAGGAGTCGTCACAGCCGGGAGAAGCAGGACCGAGACTGGTTCTTACAACAGAAAGATCTCCAGCTTAGGTCCCAGTCCCAGTTTAAGCCCAAGCGCGATGTCTCCAGACATAAGCCCTTGGAAAGGGCTTTGGAGCAGCAATCAAGGGGAAGTCCTTGAAGCCCTTGGCGAGGCGGAAAATGATCCAAACCCTTCTTGGGATACGGTTTCCAAGGTTTTCTATTTGGGCGCGGGAATGGAAAATGAGACCTGGAGAACCATATCCGAGAAGGCTTTCGGAGTCCTCATGGCTTGGGCAAGTAAGTTCCAGGAAGGGACTTCAGCCGTTTCTTTCAAGAACTTTGTTGCTGGAGGCAATTCGTACTTCTCGGGCAAGGTTCGTGACGGGCTGAACGAGATTCTGGCTAAGTTCGAGAGGGCCAAGAACAAAAGGGCAAATCCCCTACCGATATGGGAAACGGAACTCAAGTCCATCCTGGGAATAGCCGCTAAGATGTTCCATCAGAACCAAGATGTCGCTTCCGAAATTGTCAAGGTTCCCGGCACCATTGAGGGCATGATCCCCCAGGAACGGATTGGCGACATCAATGATCTCTTGAACAAGGCAACAAGGAAAGCATTTGCATTGGGAGACAATACGCCATCCCTTGCCGAATATTACAACAACGGCGGGTTTATGGTCGCGACAACGGACCCCAAGGCCATAGAAGTATGGAAGAGACCCTCGACCCCCCTCAATATTTTCAAGATCGTCCCAGGCGTTCTCGTCTCCCTGAGGAAGAATATCGCTGTCCTCAAGATATTCAAAGAAGACATGCCATTTGTCATAGAAGTCCCCGCTTCATCCGTATTCCCAACAGGAAATTTCGTAACGAGTTATATCCCGAATGTCTTCAAGTTTGGTCCCAATGACATCGTCGAGATCGAGGGCAAGCAAGGGCAGTTCGTCGTCAGGCAGGCGACCAAGGACGAGATAACCGCCGTCTCCATCCAGACCGGGGAAAGGGTCCAGACCCCCGTCCAGAAGGCGACTTTCAAGGGCCGCTGGCATGGGGGGCAGGAAGGGAACAAGATCGTCTCCGAACCAGATTTCATTTCCCCGAACCTGAAGGCGACCAGGCCGCCATCGCCAATCGCATCCCCGCCTCCCGCAGTCCCGTCTCCTGCAATTCCGCTATCATCTCCCGAGAAGGAGCTCTAAATGCGCTGGAACATCGTCAAACAGGCTTGGGAGATGGCCAGGAAGGCTTTCCCGGCAGCGAAGCTCTATGTCGACATCCCGCCTAGGTTCTCTTCCAAGGGCAAGTGCGCCATCCTGGACCTGGAGAAGGACGAACCCCTGGGGGAGATCGAGTACTCGATTGTCGGCGTCGGCGGCAAGCCGACCTTGGCGTTGCAATTGGGAGGGCAAACCAGGAAGGCGTCCCTGGACAGGATCTCCATCGAGACCCAGGCCAGCCTGGGCACCCTCAAGCCCCTCAAGCTGGGGTCCAGGGATGTCCTGGGAAAGAGCATTGAATCTGCCGGGGAGAAAGCAGCAGCCCTTGCAATCGGGCATCCTTCCAGCCCCTTGCGCGGGTCCAAGGAAGTCGGTCGCGCCGCGTTGCGCTCCTGGATGTCCAAGGAGGGATTCCCGGAGGAAGCGGTTCCCCATGCGGAAGCCAAGCTCAAGGAATTGGGCGTCGCCGTCCCATTCAATTCCAAGGAAGCCAAGAAACATAAAGAGCCGCTGTTCAGGCAGCAGGCGATCGTCAGGGTCGTCGACCCAGGCATGCGCGACGAGAATAAGTGCGGCAGGGTCGTCCAGGTTTCCAGGAAGGAACCCAAGAAAGGCAAGGGCGCGCCCCCTTCCTATTCGGGTTTCGCATACTTGGTCCTGATCGACGGGGCGTCTTCCCCCGCATGGTTTGCGGAATGGCAGCTTGCCCCCAACTTGGCGGGCGCGGTTCCTTCCGTCCCGAATATGCAGGTTGTCGAGGCGGGAAGGGGACTGGCGGAGAAGCGGGCATTGGCAGACCGTTGGGAAGACGACGCGCTGAGGCGCATGGCGGCATACTATATGGGACAAAGGCGGGAGGAAGACGACGATGATTGAACGGACCGCCGGAGCAGGCGACAAGGAACCCAGATACAGGGGCTTCCTTGAGCAGGTCGCAACCAGGTCCCCCGCCGCCGTCGCCTTCGGACGGGCGCAGGCAGTCTCGCATTACATCGGCATGACCGGCTCCGGCAAGGAGGAGGCGGAGGCTTTTTACGACACGGTCAAGGCGGCCTGTTCCAGCCCCAAGGTCGTCCTGAACATGTCGGGTAGGGCGTTCTCGGAGTTCGTAGAAGCCGGGTCCTACTCCCCCAGGATGGAAGAAGGGGGGCTCAGGGAAAGGTTCAACCTCCAGGCCCGCAAGCGCACGGATTCCGAGCGCGCATTGGGCTGCCTGGGACTCAACCCGACCTACGCCAGCGTCATGCTCAGGCCAGAAGGCGACATGTCCTACGGTGCCTACGCCGTACAGGTCAGGGGCTTGGAGGATTCCGCCGCCTACATTTGCGGGGACTCCTTCCGCATCCGCAGCCCCGCCCGCCCGGACTATGTCGAGGAACCGTCTCTGATCCTATACGACCGCGCCGGGCTGCCGGACTGCAAGGCGGCTGCGACCATCCTGGCGATGGGTCCCGCAGACCTGTCCGGGGGGCCTGCCAGGGCGCTCCAGACGGTCATGGAGGGCCAAACCGAGTTCGGGCGTTGCGAAGCCCTGATCTTCGCCCCTGTCTCGTTCCGCAATGCCGCGATCGTGGTCGCCTCCAATGGCGAGGGCGCTAGGGAAGCTAGGCGGAGCCTCATGAAGCGCGGGACCGTCATGCCCATCTATGTTTCCAATGGGGCAATCAGGATCTCCAGCCCAGCCGACCTAGATCCCGAGGACAACCCGCCCCGCAAGCCGGAAGCGCAACAGAAGCATTTCGTCCCAGGGGACAGGGTCATCCTCAAGCCGATGGCGTCCCATCCCCGCATCTTGGGAACCGTTATAGGCATCGACCAGTCCGGCATAACGACGCAGTGGGACGACGGGACTCGCTCGGTCTACGATGTCGTGGAGGCCCTCATGCGGATCATGGCGGCCCCGGAGGTCCCCAAGCAGGCCCATTCCCCCGTTGTTACATACTCCATGCCTGGGATGGACGGCGAGACCGTGGAGAGGCTTTCTTCCGCAGGCATTGATCCCGTCACCGTATACTCCGTGGCTTCCTGCCATCGCCCGCCGTCCAAGGCCGCCGAAGGCTGGAAGGAGCCGCTCCTGGAATCCCTCGCCAAGGTCGGGCTGATCGCCCGCCCCGTCAAGGGCTTCGTCCACGCCGACGATGGCGAGGACGCCTTCGCCGAGCACGAATGGATCGAGGCGCGGCTTTACGACGGGTCCAGGCTGGTCGTTGACGTAACCCCCCAGGGCGTCAGGATTGTCTCGGGGGAAGCCGACGACTACATCGTCCCGCAGGACTTCCCGGAAATAGAGATCGAATGACGGTCGCCTTCCATGGGCGTCAGGACTGTCTTCGGCTGTAGTTCAAAACGCCAGTTGAAGGCGACCCGTCCCCATGTTATAATTGGCATCATGAGAAGTCCTGAAACCATCGAAATAGCCAGGATTCCTACGGGTTCCCGTTCAATCGACGAAGCCATCTGGATAAACATCAGGGGCTTGGCTGTCGCAGCGGAACAGGTCATGCTGTGCGCGATCGCCCGTCGTAGTAACCTGCCCGTAGGGGCGGCAGTCCGCGCTGGAATAGAGGGTTTTGCAGGGGGTTTTGCAGGAGCCCAGCACCTGTCCAATGAAGCACTAACATTTGTAGGTGCGAACTTTGAAGTTCGTTGGCAAAACTCTTATCATGCCGAGGAAGTCGCCATCCTCAAGATGTTGCTGGTCGGTTGCCGCAAGATCAGGGGCATTGTAGTTTCCGCCGAACGGGAATTGTTTACCCCATGCGGCAAGTGTCTGGATCTGCTCAAGGAATTCGGGACCAGCGATTGCTTGGTCGCCCACTTCAGACCAAGTACGGATAAATTGTCGGTCTTTACCTTGGACGAGATTGCGCCATTTTATCCGGTCGGGGAAAACGGGAGAGGATGACCAAGATGGGGCTTAACGGAACCAAAATCCAAGTCGTAAGGCAACCTGAAGGATTGGACATCTCCAGGCTGCCATTGAATATCCTGGCTGTCATGGCGCAATTGGAAATGGAACGCAAGATCCCCCATCGCGGCAAGGTTCCAGCAGGGGCGGTAATCCGCCCTGGGGCGGAAGAGGTTTGCTTCCCTTGGTTTTCCGGATGCGATCTCGAATCGGAAAGCATATCCTACTGCGCCGAGGAGATTGCGATCCTCCAGTCCGCCCATGCGGGGCATTATCCGATAGAGACGATTTGCGTCGCCTCCGAAAGGAAGCCGTTCTTCTCGTGTTCCAGATGCCTTGATTTGCTCAAGGAGTTCGGGACCAAGGATTCCCTAGCGATATATTTCGTTCCCAGTACGGGAGACCTGTTCGTCTTTACTCTGGGAGAAATTACCTCTTTGCGCAAGGAATGACCATGGATGACCCCATTTCCGACAAGCCTTGGCCATACCGCGGGATGTCCAATGGGCGCCTGATCGAGGGCATCGTCCTCGCCAAGTCCGCCGTAGAAGCCAAGACCAAGCTGGAACGCCTGAGGATTGAAAAGGCGACATTGGCAGGAGAAGAACCCGAACCCCAGGTAACGGAACCCCCAAAGAAGGCGATAATCCCTGGATCTCCTTCCAAGGACGACTTGGCGGTCCCGCACACGGTCATGGCGGGAATTGAGCAGATCAGGGAGTCAGCATCCAAGACCGTGGAGAAGATGTCAATCCCGCTGGGGAGGAGGAAGCAGTCCTTGGTAGTCTGCAAGGCTGCGGACATCCCCAGGAGGGTTGATCCCATCCTGTCTTCTGGGGGCAGGATAATAAACATGACCATGCATCCGGACGTACACGGGGACATGGTCCTGGCATTGGTCATCGAAAGGGAAGACTGAGATGCATGTGCTGGGTTGGATAGTCTTGGCAGTAGTTCTTTTGTTCCTGGTTCTTGGGGAATTAAAAGGTCCTCGTCCCCGAACCTAGGGGACCTTCTTCAAGCCATGTACATAGGCGTCGATCTTGGATGTCATGGCGACCGCAATTGTAATGAACGCCTGGTTTTGAGTCCTGCTCGTCTTCCCCGAAATGGATAGGATGCTGAACGCCAGGAATGAGCGGACGCCTTCTTCCAGGCTTGCCTTGTCCCATGGGTCGATGCCCGAGACTGCCTGGGATAATGTCCCCGCCAAGTCGGTAGTCAAGGTAGCATTCCCATCCAGGACTGCCGGTCCCTTGGGGTTGATCCCCGTAGCTGCTTGGACTTGGGCACCGTTCTGGACCTGTATCGCGGCCTTGGTCCCCTTGTTATGCCGATAGATCTGTATGATGTTCCCGCTCATCGCAACCAAGTAATCCCGTTCCTGCTTCTCCGTCGTCTTCCCCGCCTTTACCAGGGCATCGAACGCCTGGGTCATCTTGGCGGCTTCCCTGCTGACCCGCTTTGTTTCCTCGTTGCAACCTTGCGATGCGAGCAACAAGGCCAGGACGATAGAAAGGTAGGCAAAGCCTGTCGCACGCCGTTGCGCTGATTTCCACATGGTATTCTCCCTTTGAGTTATTGGCAAGGATCCGCGTCCAAATCGAATCCGCATTCCTTAAGGAATTTCTTGTTGCCCGCCAAGGTTGCAGTCGCTGCGTCCGCGCATTTTCTAAGCCCATCCCAAACCTTTTCCAATTCATCCTCAAGGTCCTTGCCTATCGGCAGGACATTCATGGAGCGCGGAGGCAGGTCTTGCTTGCCAAGGAGCAGTAGCAGGGAACGGGCCATCCCCGTCAACCAAACCAAGTCCGAACCGAGTCTAGCAACCGTGCGCTTTTCTTCTTCGGTCATGGTCTTCTCCCTAGAGCAGCCCGACTACGATCTTGATTGCCGCAGACTCTAGCAGCTTTATGGCGAACTGCTCCGCCGCCGCCTTAAACTTGTCCCATTCGTCGTTCAGCCTGCAAAGTTCTTCCGCATTGAGGTTCAGACGGTTAATGATGGCATCGGCGCCCATCCCGGCGACTAGGACATCGAAGGCCTCCTCATTCCTCTTCTCGTGCATTAGGTTAAGGAACTGCCTGAAGGAGTCCAACCCAATGGCGATTAGGAGGGCCTTGTTCTCGACCAGGAACTTGACGGTCTCAGTGCCGATGAATACGGTCGCCGTCTGGTCGCCGATTTTGTAGGTCAGGACTCCGCTCTTGTCCATGGCGGACAGCTTCGCTAGGAGGTCATCGACCCAGGATACGGACTTATTACTTTGGGGCATTTTTGCCGCCTTTCTTCTTGCGTTGCTTGCGGAGCATTGCCGCGACAGCCTCGCGGGCCTTCTCTAGGCTGTTATAGTAGGGATCATCGGCAAGACGCGCTACGGGTTTGTTTTTTGTCTTCTTGGAGGGCAATTTGTTTCCTTTCTGGTTTTATTGGTGGAGGCGAGCAGGATCTGCCCCTGCTGTCCGTTCCTAACATCTACCGAAGCATCTACGCGAGTATCCCGTTTTCGTTCTTTTGTTCCTCAGTCCGAGAACGGAAACCGTCCTGGGGAACGAGCCTGATTATTTTGACCAATTTGCCTTCAGGCTGGAGGCTTGTTGGCGAGCCCATTCGGTTTAGCAGGAGAGGGAATCATGGGCGGGTTCCCAATCCTACTTCGCCGTTCGTTAGGCGGCGATAGCGACGGCCTTGCGACCGAAGCTGCCACGAACTATGTTCTTGGCAGGTAATCTGGAAGGCTTTTTTACGCGGCCAGCCTTGCCATTCCGCGTCGCGCTGCAAACGGTTTCCGTTAGAACGTCGAGTCTATTGCGCCCCCGTGCCCTGAATCCTGGACTTGCGACCGCCCCGGCTACCCTTGCGGGAGAACTCCCGGAGTTCTTCTTACCGAGGCGGAACCTTTGACTGCCCTGGCGCGGGACCCATACGCCAGCCAAGTCTTGTTTACATCCATCCCCGCTAAACAACAGCGGTCCAGCACCCCATTCGGTGACGTCTGAAGGGACTCGTCCCCACCGTATCCTACCGGGGATTTACCGCCCTCCAATCCATCCTCCGACATTGGTACCTTGTCCAGGAGACCGGTCCCTACTGCGACCGGTTGTGCTACGGCGGCCAATTCTCCTGGATCCTCACGGGGCTGACGGACCAGACCCGCAGCGGCTCCGGAGGACAAGTCCTCCAGGGCCCTCTGGAAATTGACCACGTGGTAATTCTCTTCCTTGCCTTCCTTGTTTAGCCTCGTCTTGACCTCGACATATCTTGCCAAATACGCAGAAAGCTTGTCCCTGTCGAAACTCCTCCCGCAGATCGGGCAGGTCTTAGTCCTCTTGTCCAGGGTGCAGTCTTCCTTTGGGAAGTGGTACCCGCAGACGCAATATTGGGAGAGGCAAGTCTGATGGGTATTGATGCGGAGCATCTCCGCCCCGACCATCTTCGCTTTGTACTCCAGATTGCCAATGATCGACCCAGGGGCATAGTCGGATATGGACTTGCCGAATAGGTTCTTCCAGCCCTCGACGGAGCAGGCTTCCGCCTTGATCGTCCTGGCTTCCTCCATGATCCCGTTGGCGATCTCGGAGTTCTTGATGCCCCTGAAGCTGGCGACGACCCGCTCCAGGTCGTTCAATTCCTTCCTGACCTCTTTGTACTCCTTTGAATGCTCCCGATGCTTGCCCTTGATGCTCCTGCCCTTCTCGTCGTAGGCGTCCGGATTCTTGGCGCGGTCCATACGGTCCAAATGCCGCTGCGTCCTGCGTTCCTGGGCGCCCAGGGCTCCCAGCTTCTTGACGAAATCCTCGTCGTCCTTGGGGGACCGCTTCCGGATCCCGGAGTCCGAGGCGATGGCGATGCCCTGCGTCCCCAGGTCCAGGCCCGCAAGCCCATCCTTAGCGGGCTTGAAGTTGAGCAGCGGGGTCCCTTCGACCGTTATGTGGACGAACCACCTGTCCTCGCCCCTGATCTCCTTCCGGACCAGCTTGCAGTTGCGGATGGGGAGGGACAGGGCATGGAGCATTTTGTCGTCAAGCGAAGACTCGGAGATCTTGAGGACATGGACAACATGCTCCCCGTTCCTCAGCCATCTCAGGGAGACGGTCAAAGCCTTAGGGTCGCAAGAAATGACTTCTCCCGTACCAGTATCCAGGATGACCCTTACGTCCCGCCGCTTCTTGAACTTGGTCCTGGCATGGTTGACCCAGCGGTTCGTATTCCATTGGTTGGCGATGTCCCTGGAGATAGCTGCCGCTGCCCTGATAGTCAGTTTGCCTTGAAACTGGGGTTCATTCCTCAATGTTATTTGCCCGAAATTGCAGATCGAGAGCGTATCGTTGAGCCGGTATGGGGAACGGGGCTTTTCGCCCTCTACCGCCTCCTTGGGATGTTCTGGTTGGTAGAGGGAATGGCGTTCCTCCATCCGCTTCCAAGCATCGCTGTTCCTCTTGTTTTGCTCTTCCAGCCCCGGAAGCCTGAGGGCCTTCATCTTCTTGGCTAGGTTCCTTTGGACCTTCCAGGCATGGAACTCCTTGCTCTCCCGCATCCTCCTGTTGGCGTCCTGTAGTTCGCGGATGATGGCGTTCTGGAACTTCCAGGTCGTTCCCAGGGCGTCGTCCAGGACGGGATATTGCTCCGGGGAAGGCGTCAGGGGGATCTCCATGACGAAGATGGGTCCCTTATATTTTCCCTTGGTTTTATTTGCCATAATGACCGTTTCCGAACATCAATATTATACGGCAAGGACTACAGCAATTCCTTTTGGATGTTTCTCCCTATAATCTCTGGCATGAAAACCATTACGACGACAACTAAATACCAAGCAGACCAGAGGACGGGAAACATAATTCAAATGCATCCCATCAAAGAGGAGTCGCCTGGCGTTCTGGCTCCTAAAGTCCAGTCGCCTTCTTTGGGGGTCCTGACTCCCAAAGCCCAATCGCCTTCCTCTGGAGATCCTGACATCCAAGCATCTTCCCCTGGAGTCCTAAATCCTGACTCGCCAACCGCAGGTCCTACTACCGAAGGTCCTGCGGTTCTGATTCCCATAGAAGGCGACTTTGTCGGCGCCGACCTATCTCCCCATGCCGTAGCTTTCCTCTTCCGAATGTTGGAAGTCCCAGCAGATCTTCCAGAATCTCCCTACCAAGCTGAGGACGAAACGGCGGCCAAGGAGATAGCGGAATTGGACGAGTGGGTCATGGGTCCTGAGAGGGTCGGGAATCCTAAGCTGATCATATTTACCCCTCCGCAAATGCCGATGGAGGGGATGTCCCGCTCAGCGTCTCGGGGGGCCTGGGTCGCAAAGGCCGTGTCCGTGCGCCTCAAGACCAAGTATGCCGCGCGGCTAAGGTCGATGTGCCTGCACTACAGGGATGCGGGGATGTTGGCTCCCAATTGCCGGGGCTACCTGGACTTGGTCGCCGCCTTGGAAGGGCGCAAGTTGAAATTGGAAGGCGATGTCGAGGGCGCGGCTCCGGAGGGGGCTTCGCCCCCTCCCATCCCGCTGAACCCATCCCTTCCCCCCGTTTGCCTGAACTGTACCAAGGTCCTGGGCAATGCGGGACGGGAGAACATGGTCTGGAACTCGACCAAGGGGCATTTCGGCTACGCCTGCGACAGCCCGGAGTGCCGCGAGGCCATAATGCGCCAAGGGCAATTGATGCCCCCCGCCAAGGAGCGTCGTCCTCCGCTTAATCCCGATCTTCCTCGTGTTTGCCTCAGATGCAAGAAGCCCGTTGCCGGAGTAGAAGGCGATATGGTTTGGTCAACTTTAGATGGTCATATCGGCTTTGTTTGTTCCAACCCGGAATGCCACGAAGGCTTGGCACGAGCCTGATTCTCTTGACATCCTTGCCGCTAAGGTCTAGGATCAACTTGGGAGGGCTTAATGCCAAAGGATTTTAAGAGGTTCGAGGATACTCCGGAACTGTTTGGAGGAGAGGTTGGCGGCGGAACCTGCGGCGACATTGAGTGCTCTTTTTGCGGATCCAAGTACAACCAGGGGAACGATGCCAAGGAAGAATACAACGGCGATTCCGTAACTTGGACCGAATTCGCTGGTTTGGTCGCCTGCTCATGCTGCTTCGACAAGATCGAGGAAGAGGTTTGGGGTCGCCGGGGCGACATCCTGTTGTGGATGGACAGGCGCATGGAACGCTACCAGAAGAACCTCGACAAGGACAGGGAGAAATTGGGGGCGGTTTTCTGCAAGATCGTCAATTCCGCCATCTTGAAGGAGAAGGGAAATGGTGTTTAGGACCAAGACGGATCGTTGGATTGAAAATGGCAAGGAACAGACCTGCGATCTGGTTGACCCTGACAAGTTTGGGGAACACGACTACGACGAAGAGGGGACTTCCGATTGCAAGCATTTTTGCGGCTGTTGGGCGGGACCTGCCCGCAGCGGGGGTCCCGTCAATCCCTTCGGGCGTTGTCCCAAAAACCCGATTACGCCAGAGAAGCGGATGGTTGAGCTCCACAAAGATGCGCGCGATCTGAACGATCGTCTCGAAAAGGATTTCAAGACCATCAATAATCTGGAAAACAAGGTCAAGGTTTTGCTAGGAAAGGTTGAACTGCACGGCAAGGAATGCAGGCGGTTGCGCAAGGTCCTGAGCTTGCACGAGTCCAAGGCCGCCGGGGAGTATTGGGTTTGGCAGGGGGATGGCAACGACCACTTGGAATCCCTATCTGGGGCGGTTTTGATCCAAGCGGACGACTTGAGGATCCTAAAGGAGAAGAGCGATGCCTGACAAGGCGATCGTTATCGGGGATGAGGCAACCGTCGCCTTCTACCGGACCCTGGGTTTCGAGGTCGCCTTCTACGGGAGTCCCGACAAGGAGAACTTGGCAAAAGCCATGGGCGAATTTGCCAAGGGCACCAAAGAAGGCGACCATCCTGTTTTCGCCTATTCGGGTCCCGGCTGCCAGTCGAAGGCGACCAGGGTCGTACACATTAGAGAAGTCCCGCCGGGATGGAAGACCAACCCCGATTATGTCTATGTCGGGCGCCCCGGCAAGGGTCTGACCAGCGAGTTCGGGAACCCATTCGCCATCGGTCCAGACGGGGACAGGGACGAGGTCCTAATGCGGTTCGGGGAATGTATCGATAGGAGGATGGCGGAAGATCCTGCTTTTGCCGCCAAGGTCAAGGGTTTGGAAGGAAAGTCCCTAGTCTGCTTCTGCCGGCCCAAGGAGGGGTTCCAGGGGCGCCTGCTGTGCCATGCGCAGATCCTGGCGGGGAAGGCGACGGGACTGCCTCCGGAGAGCTTCGATTGATGGCCAAGAAGTGCGGAGTCTGCAAGGAAGGCGACCTGATCCCTTCGGGCTGCGGGTGTTCCAGCCCAAAGTGTCCAAATTCCGTCGAGAAATGGGAGCTTTGCAAGAGCCATTCGGCATCGGTCCCGCCTAGGGCGGCGATCATTTCCAGCCTGCCACCAGAGGTTCCAGTTACGCCGATGGTCGCGATAATTGAGGAGAAGAAGCCCCGCAGGAAGGGACCCCGTCAGAAGGCGACAGCAGGTTGTTTCGATTGATTGGAGGGGGCATGGCCAAGCATATCTTTGTGACCGGAGGAGTCGTCTCCTCGCTGGGCAAGGGCATTACGACAGGGGCGATCGGGATGTTGCTCAAGCGCATGGGACTGTCTGTACGCCTCCAGAAGATGGATCCCTACCTGAATGTCGATCCTGGGACGATGAGTCCCCATGAACACGGGGAAGTCTATGTTACGGACGATGGTGCGGAAGCGGACCTGGACTTGGGGCATTATGAGCGTTTCACGGGCGACAGTATGTCGCGCGAGAGCAACTGTACGATGGGGCAGGTCTACCAGGCCGTCATCGCCAAGGAACGCCGCGGGGACTTCCTGGGCAAGACCGTTCAAGTCGTCCCGCATGTTACTGACGAGATCAAGTTGCGCATCCGTTCCTTGGCCAAGCCAGGAGTCGATGTCGTCGTCACGGAGATAGGCGGGACCGCCGGGGACATCGAAGGAGGACCGATGCTGGAGGCGGTCCGCCAGTTGCGCCACGACTTGGGACCCAAGAACTGCCTATTTGTCCACTTGACATTGGTTCCGTTCATCCGGGCCGCCGGGGAAGCCAAGACCAAGCCGACGCAGCAATCCGTGGGGGAACTGAGGCGCATCGGAATCCAGCCCGACATCCTGGTTGTCAGGACGGAGAAGGAATTGGGGGAGGACGCCCGCAAGAAGATCGCCCTGTTCTGCAATGTAGAGGACGAATGCGTCGTCATCGAGAAGGATGTTGAGACCAGCATCTACGAGGTTCCCCTGATGCTGCACCAACAGGGATTGGACGCCCTGATTGCCGAGAGGTTGGGGCTGCCGGCGGAAGAACCCAGGTTGGAGGATTGGCGGGCGGTCGTAGAATCCGTCAAGCATCCTTCTCGCAAGGTCCGCATCGGGATGGTCGGCAAGTACATGAAAGTCCAGGACGCCTACAAGTCCATCATCGAGGCTATTGCCCATGCGGGGATGCGCCACGGTGCCAAGGTTGATCTTGTCAGGATTGACGCAGGGGAACTGGAGAAGGATGGGACTGGGAAGCTGGCGGGGTTGGATGGGATCCTCGTCCCTGGGGGGTTCGGGGATCGCGGGACAGAGGGCAAGATCGCGGCGATCCGTTATGCTCGCGAGAATGGCATCCCCTTCCTGGGGCTGTGCTTGGGGATGCAGTTGGCGGTCATAGAGTTTGGCAGGAATGTCTGCATGTTGGAGGGATCTGGATCATCGGAGTTCAAGCCTGGATGTTCCGATCCCGTCATTGACCTGCTTCCTGGTCAGGTCGGCGTTTCCGAAAAGGGCGGGACGATGCGCTTGGGGGCATACCACTGCATAGTCAAGCAGGGAACCAAGGCCTTCGCCGCCTATGGAGAGGAATTGGTCTCCGAGCGCCATCGGCACCGCTATGAATTAAACATCAAGTACCAGGAGAAGTTGGAGGGTTGCGGGATGATGCTCTCAGGGTTTTCCCCTGGGGGCTTCCTGGCAGAGATCGTAGAAATCCCCTCGCATCCTTGGTTCGTCGCGGTCCAGTTCCATCCAGAGTTCAAGTCCATGCCCGTACGCCCGCACCCGCTTTTCTGCGGGTTCGTAGGCGCGGCGCTCGATGCCAAAGAAGGAGATTTAGATGCCAGTCATGGGCCCGTCTGAGAATCCAGAAGAAGTCGACAAGGCGTACAAGGCAATCAGAGAAATGCTCAGGAAGAAATACCATATCCAAGACGGGGATCTAAATCTCCTTCTTGGCTTCGATTATCATAAGGACAGGAAGTCCAGGAACAGGAAACTTAAGGAGGCCATTCGCCTGCTCTTCCAACTTGATTCTTGGGAGAACTTCTGAGTCGCCTTCTACTGGCTTCTTTGTCTCCTTCTACTGGCTCTTTTGAGGGATTATGTTCATGAGATGCGCCATTAAACTATTAGGCATTGGCAACCTGTTCGCGACCCAAATGTTCCTGGACAGTAATCTCCTGCTGGTCAAGATCGTAGTGCCTTCTGACGGCAAGATACTTCAGGGTCTCGCCGAGTTCGCCAAGTCGGGAAGGTCCGTGGATGTAGCCGTTCGTTGGCCGGATCCGTCTCGTCCAGGAACCCGCGAACTCCTTGCCCCAGTCCTATATCGGGGATGTTCAATTCCCAAGTTGGAACTGCTTTGCGCGGTTGGGGAGTGCGCCGAGGCTTCCGTATGCATCAGGCGTCCTGAGGGCAAGGACGGGAAGGGACCTAGGGGGCCTTGGGAAGATCCGGACGGAACGTACGGTTCCGAAGAAATGCAAGAGGAGCCATCCAGGATGTTGTCTTCCTACGACCTCAAGGTCTTGGGGGTTTCAAGGGATGGGATGGCTTGTCCTTGCAATCTCTTAAGGCGCTTTGAGGCGACCTATGTCAAGGGGGGTGGCAGTACCAAACTGGAGTTCGTCCTCCTGCCCGATGACGGGACGCCCAAAGAAGGCGATGGTTTCCTGGTCGAGTTTTCCTTAGGGGGTTTTGAGGACAAGACGCCAGCATTGGTTAAGGTTGTTAATTTGGATTGCGGTACGGAGAAGAAAGATGCAGGACAACAAAAATGATTTAAGGGGGATTTTGAGGAAAATGGAGGCTAAAGACACTTCCTCCATGACCCAATACCAGATTGAGGATCATGAGGAAAGCCTGATGGCTCTGAAGGGGTTGGTCGCCAAGGAAGAGGACTTCCAGCGCAGAATCTGCCTAGCCAGATCCAAGAAGACGCAACTGGCGGGGGCGGCATGATCTGTTAGGTCGCGAAATCGTTCCAGCCATTTCTCAAGCACGAGAAGCATTTCTTGCCCTTGTTGTAAGAGCATAGAGCCTTGCCGCACGAGACGCAATTTAGGGGCTTGTCCTTGATTTTTCGTAGACGCTTCGGCCTAGTACTGCCAATCATTCCCTTGATGATTTCCGCCGCCATAGCCAAGCTTGTAGTCGGAGGAATGAAGACTCCATATTTTTTAAGACGCCTCTCGATGTTCT
>Ga0209777_10003050_pt1 | contig 21224 bp, 23 predicted proteins | sample FrelakmetHBP12HB_FD_187147 | JGI IMG/M metagenome (GOLD analysis project Ga0209777, IMG submission 187147) | Freshwater lake sediment microbial communities from the University of Notre Dame, USA, for methane emissions studies -HBP12 HB (SPAdes)... | ecosystem: Environmental > Aquatic >...
CCGTCTGTTGCCCAGTGGCATGTTAACACCTTATTAACAAAAGGTTTATAAAGCTTGTTGAGATGGTGTTAACAGGAGTGGCTGAGAAGGCGTTGAATGTCATTAAGGTAGTTAAAAAAAATTATATTTAAATTTCTTTGATCCGAATCCATTAATCGCCTGTTTTATCGGGCGGAGGTGATTGAATGACAAATTCAAGAAAAGCTTGGAACGAAGGAGAGATTGCCTTTGTATGTACGATCTGCGGTAAAACAATATCAAAAGAAACCGGCTCACTCCTACATACCGAATCGGTTAAGATACCTTGTATATGCCAAGATTGCAAAAAGACGATTTAAATTTAAAATTCCACTTCGTTTTTTCTTTTTCATATAGTTAAAGGATAAAGAACGTTGAATCTAAGAAGAATTTCCTATATTTAAATAAGTTCCCAATGATTTTTATATACAAACAGACTCTATAACTTTATGATTGGAATAAATGAACAAGTACAGACAAATATTTTATCTTATTTTATTATTTCTTTCATTACGGCTATATTAACAATAATATTTCTCCCAGTGATACAAGGCCCTATTAATCAAATCCAATATTTTATTATTCGTAAATATTCGTTATGGCGCATTGGCCCCGTACAAAAAAGTAATCCGGTATTTAGTAGGGGCGAGTGCCTAGATCTAGAAGATTTTAAACTTTGTCTTTCGGATATTGTTATACTACAAAATAAACAACTTGTAAACATGAGTATGTATGATAGATCTGGCAATTACGTATCTAAAATCTATAATCTTCATTTGGGGTATAACGAAATCAAAGGATATCCTATAGCTATATTGAATATGAGTCCAACCAGTATTGAAATTTATATAGGAAAAAGATAATTTTGGTATGATAAAAAAGCTCGGTAAGTTAGTGTTATGTCAGTTTACCATAAAGTTTATTAAATCTAAGTGATATTGGGATCTATGGATCCAATTGATGCAATATTTTCTACTTCCCTGCTTGGGCTGCCATCTTGGATTATTACCTCTATATTATGTTTATCTCTAAGCATATGGTTTTTTATTACTCGTTTTGAAGAATATTCTAAATATAAATATACTGAAGATGGAGCTACAGTCGTACCTCTAAGTAGCTCTCATAAGATTATCATAATTATTTTTTTATTACTTTTTAGTTTAATTCTTACCACAATCACTACTTCTGAAAATATAATCATTCAAAATAGCTTATCTAGATATATCTTATCTATTTCACTAATCGTTTTATATTTTGGTTTTACTATTGGGATATATATTGCACCTATCACACTTTTGTATTGTTGGTTACAAGATGTCTTACCTGATATACCTAGATATTTAGCTACAATCAGCATTGACTCAATAAGAATATCTATTCAAAATAACTGGTTACCAATTTTAATAATACTTGGAAATCTCCCCTTATGCTTTTTTATATATAATCTAACAATAATCTATTTGAATATAAGTCTAATTCTGGTTCTTCTGATTCTTCTTTTTGCTATGGCTTCCTGTATAAAAAATTCTAATTTCTTAAATAAACCTCATGCCTTTTTAATAATTTTATCTCTTATGTTTACAGTATGCATGTATGCTTTTATTACTTCTTTAATTAGTAATACTGTTTATACTTCAGAAGTTTTTTCTTATGAAAAAGGGTCGTGTTCTTTCAGTTCTATAAGCAATTCAACTAATATTACATATTCATATAATACCCAATATACTTTTAATTTTAGATTATATAATCTAAAAAATTATCCTGAAGTAATAATTATTGTAAATCCGATAAATCTTACTAATGTAAGTGATTGTTATTATTATGATTCTAGTCTAAATTTAACTGCAAATACACTTAAGCATTGTAATGATGATTACAAACTTTTTATTCCTTCTACATCTAACATATCACCTGGCGCTATTAATTTAACTCTTAACGTATTTACTTTAGAAGAAAAAACCAACAAGTCAGTTTATCTACCAATATACAAGTATACAGATATATCAAATCCACTCTTTATAAGATATGATCTTTCAGATTGCAAATAATTGTGGAATCCTAGATATTATGTCAAAAAATATGAGTCGTCCATTTCGGGATTTGGTTTGAAATCTGGGCATATGACATATACATATCCAACTTCCATTATATTTTTCTTATCTAACTCCGTTTTCAATGCGTTTAATTCAGAACATATTGCTTCTTTGAGATAGAACCGGTGATCATCAAACCAGTATAATATTGGCCAGTATGCATTGTAATCTGTTTGAGATTTGTTTGCTTCGAGGCGTAACAGTTCCATACGGGAAGTAATCTCGCTTCTGTGAATCTGGGGCATCAAATCTGGATAAAGATCAATAGACCCGTCTTCGGATATAATGATTGCGACTGCTTTATCCTTGTTTGCATCCACATAACGAATCGCAGAATTGTATCTTGACCCTCTTGCGGGAGTTCCGTGCGGGCTTGCTGGCCCGTCCAAAATGACTCCAATCGCATGGCAAATAGCTTGAGTATCAAGTAAAACTGCACCATCTATCGAAATCACTAATTTAATTGCACCATTATCTAATTTTATAGGAGATATTGCAGTTGCTTGTTTTCCTAATCTCTTTGTTTCTTCTTTTGCATCTTTCGATATTACAATAAGTGCCCCGTGCCTTTGTTTTATGATCGAGTTTATTGCATTCCAGTGAGCTTCGATGTCCTCATCTGTGATTCCGCAGAAAATCCTCTTAAAGGTTGATGCAAATTTTGATTTATCTAGTCCCAGTTCCGGTAAACTTGGGTTCGAATGCTCGACGAGCATTAACGTCGCACCAGAGTGTTTTAGTCTCCATTTTCGATATCCATAGAATTCGACTTCAAATAGATTCTCACAAGATGGATCGTAAATGCCCTTCATTCTTGCAAAACCAAGTATCTTGTCGCCATCACTGTAAAGGAATAAATCTTCTGATGCAATCTCTAATAGCTTTCTAATCATCCGTTGTGGTTTTAGTATCACTATGTGCTCAAGCTTGATAACTAAGTCGATATTTGGATGACCAATAGGTGCGATGACTAATTTCCCAGAAGACGATTTAGATTCGTATTTTTCTGCTGCAAGATAGTTGCAGGTGCCGTAGAAATAGTATCCGCCTCTGGAAGCGGTAGCGGCTTGGACAATGGTATTTGAAAATCTCTCGCCGGATATCCGAAGTATCTCATCCTGGCGCGTGTCAATCTCATAGAGTCGCCTATTCTGATTTGGCTTAAACAGTGACTGTATAGCCGCATACAAAAATACTTGTACGGTAGCATCCGCAAATGAGCGATATACTCTGCTTTTTCGATAATCATGAATCTTAAACTCGGTTCTTTTTAGGAGCTGGAATTTTTCATAATCATCGTTATTGAACTGTAGGATAACGAATATGTCATACTTGTTTACTCTTACTGGTTCTGAAATAAAAGAAACTAAGCCGAATTGAGAAAAGTGAGCGTCTAGCCTTTCTTGGATAGCTTTACACTGGCATTCTATTTTCAAGTCTTCATGATAATTCTCATGAACGTGTGGCATGGTATGCCTTATATCCTTTCTAGGGTCTGTGTCGTATATTTTTTTAGCAGAAGTGTCAATGCTCTTAAAACTCTCTGGACTTATACCACATTCGTCTGGTTGAAGGCAGATTGGGTAGTTGGTCTGTGGGTCAGTTACGTCTCTGAGGATGCCCAACAAAAAGATTTTTGGCTTCAACTCCTTGGATATTTTACCAAATAGTTCTTCTGCGTAGTCCTGAAGGTAGCTTTGATAATGAGCTTGAAAGCCCCACATAAAGTATTTGACCGTATCTGACTGCACAACTTCACCCTATTGATCTTCTTCAAACTTATATTCTAATAAGATTATTTAAATAATCATTGTTTCTGCGGCTTGTTGCATTTTTCAAGGTCTGAAATTTATCTTCCATAGTGCTATCTTTATAAATCGTATATCAAAAGTGAATTATGTCCAAAAAATCGGATAGGGAAAATTTTGAGATGTTCTTATCATCTGTTAATCTCAAAAAATATAGAGAAAACTTTAGCTCAATCAAGATTGTAGAGATGGATTTGGATAGAAACATTCAAGCAATATCTTTATTATATCAAGTTTATTGGCAAGAACGCAACTTTCTTTCATTTGAGGAATTTTATAGTAGATATTTAAAAGAAAAAAGTAAAAACCTTGAAACATTTAGAACTAAGATTCAGATGTGTGAAAAATGTTTTTACAAGGGATTGCCTGCAAGAATATATCGGACTTGGGCGAGTATAATAACACAAATTCAGGCGGCATATGTCGCAGAAGACTTATTCGGTGCGAATTCAGTTCAAATGTCTGAAGAATTAGATCACAAAGGGGCAGATATTAGAATAACGTACAAAAAACAAATTTTTAACTGTCAGGTAAAAAAGGAAAGCCAAAGAATAGAGGCTAGAATAGAAAGAAAATCAAAGTCTAAATTAGATGGAAAGTGGATATATATAGGATATTTCGTCCCTAATAAAGACGATTTAGAAAAACCTAAAAAACTCAATGGGGAGTTTAAAGAGCCATATAAGCGTTTTATCTCTGATAAGCGTCTAAAATATCTTTCAAATGGTTTTGTAATATTCACTAATAATTTATTCCTTAAATTAAAGAAACAAATTGATTCCAATTAATTTTTTTGTTTGTTTCATTTCAGTAAGAATTCTTTTTTCAGCAATTCTACAATACTCTTTACTTATCTCAAAGCCGATAAAATCACAATTATTTTTTATTGCAGAAACACACTCCGAACCACTACCGACAAAAGGGACCAAAACAGTATTTTCTTTGTTTTTTGCGGCCTTAATTAACATGTCGCATAATGCGAGCGGTTTTTGAGTAGGATGCTCTACACCTTCTACCATTCCTGCGCCCCCGGCAAGAGCAGGGATATTAATTACATCTCTCGGAAGTGCGCCATTTTTATGGGCCGTATAAATTGTTTCTTTTCCACTTCCATACCTACCTTTTGTACCAATACGAATTTTTCCAGCAGCATTTTTTAAGTATGATTCTGAATAAGGAATTCTAACATCATCCCGATTGAAATCAGGTCTGTTATCTTTCCAGCAGCATATTATACTTTCATGGCTTCTCTGCCAAAAATTGAGAGAAGGTACAGTTTTATTCGTATAATGCCATATCAACCATTTTTTATTAGTTTTTAGTCTAACAAAAATATATGCCAATGTTTCACTAAATCCATAGATATACATTGTGCCTTTTGGTTTCAGAATTCTAACGCATTCTTTAAGCCATTTATCGCACCAAATAAGATAATCATCAAGATTTTTCCATTGATTATCCCAGCTTTCTTTTATAGCATGAAAATATGGTGGATCAACTATGATTATTTGACATGATTCAGATGGAACTTTTTTTAGACCTTCTAGAGCATCAATATTGTAAATGGTATTATTTTTAAGTTGTCCTACAAACGAACTTTTGATAATACCCATATGCTAACCCTCTCTATTTTATGCGTTTAAAAACCCTTTGGCACGCCGTTGCCAACCCGCTTTCTCATTTTCTTTCAACCCACCGTTGCCGGCAGCTCAAACATGCTGTCCGAAATGCCCCTCTCAACGCTCGTCGCAGTCATTGTGACCGTCGATGAGACAATGGAAAGCAGTATGCCGTCGCTTGAAAAGCAGTAGTCGCCGTTGTGCCCTGACTCGCCCCCTGAAAGCGTGAAGCACTTTGCTGCAGTGTTCGCTATGTACTGGTCAGGAAGCGAAGTGACGGCATAATTGGAGATTGACGATGCCATGGCCGACATGGCCGGCACCGGGACGCTGCTTGAAGCCGCTTTCATGCACGTGAAGCTTCCCATGAGCTGGGTGCAGGAATATGTCTGGCCGCTAAGCATGAATATCTCGGTTGAAACGCCTGACGTCTCCATGTCGTACCTTGTGTTGCCGCCTTTCGCGTATTCCGTCATTGTGACGGTGTTTCCGGACGCCTGCATGTTGTACGTGACCTTGTAGTCCGACGCGCCTATCTTGCTGAAAATGGAGCCAAGCAGGTCGGACGGCCCTGTGCCCTGGCTTCCGTTCTGCTGGGAAACGTTGCCCTGCTGCGTCGAGCCCTGGTTCCCGTACGTGCTCATCAGCTGGGCAAAATGCGAGTCAAACGACGCCTGGTCGTGGTTCTGTATGTCCTTCTCCATCTGGTGCATCGCCTGCTGGACGCCCGAAGGGAACTGCGAGGACATGCTGTTGAACAGGTCCATGTCGCTAGTGGCGGCCTCCCACTGCCCGCTGTCTACCTCGCCCTTCATCTTCAGCATGAAGCTTTGGGGGTCAAACCCGCCCTGGCTGTTGTTTCCGCCGTATTGCTGCCCTGCCTGGGTGAACCCGCCGCTGCCCATAATGCTGAAAGCGGCGTTGATTTTCGGGCCTAAAACCACAATCCCGGCAATAACCGCAATAAACGTGACAATAAGCAGCACGTCCCTGATTATCCCGAGAACTAAACTGACGGTCCACAGCGTTCCGGTCGGCTTGACCTCCTGAACGTTCTTGTCTGCCATGCTAAACTAAGGGAAAGGCGGTTTTTAAGCCTTGCTTCCGGCTCTCTAAACACCGACTAGCAAATGTCCCTGCAAGGGCTATTTAAGCAGTTCCCTGCATAAGTCACTGCGTGAAAGTGAAATATACCCTGGACGAGTGCGAATCAAACCAGAAAAAGGGCGACATACTCAATGCCATGTCCCTTAAGCTCGGAAACAGGATCCTTGTCAAAGGCGACGCAATAGAAGTAAACACATTTGACGAGCGCGAAGTCGCGGACATGCTGGACGAATACAAGATGGAATACACAAGAAGCTGATTATAATATAAAGATGGCCATCATTAGATGGCCTTTATCACAAGCAAATCATTTTTCAGACTGCTTGTTCTTCGCCTTTTTCGAAAATGCCGCGTATTTGTTCTCGTGCCTGCTCTTTTCCTTCTTTTTTGCCATAAACAACACCTCAACAAATAATGAAAAGCCAGTTTTTAACCTTTCCTATTTCCGGCTCTGCAAGCTATTGACTGCCTCGCGAATAGAACTAAACGCGCCGTCCATGCGAGTTTTGTAGGCGTTTTCAATTATCGTGTTCAAGTCTTTCTCAAAGCCGTCGCCAAGATAATAAAGATTCTCCTTTTTGGAAACAAGGCCCATCTTCTTGAGCCTATTGACATGATAATAAACGGTCTTGTCGTCCATCGCGGATTTCTTGTTCACGCGATTATACAATTCCATCAGCTCCAAACCCTCGGAAGCGACATGCGCGTCAATCAGGACGTCAAGCAAGGGAATGACATTGGTCCTGCTTTCGTTCCTTTCAACAAGGCCCAAAGACAAGGCAAGCCACCGCAAAAGGCTTTCCCGCGATAATTTGACAGACGAGTCTATCGCCATCTCGCGAAGGACAATGTCCGATTTAACGTACCGCGACTCGGAAAGCATAACAGACTATGAGACAAACAGTTAAAAACCTTTTAGAATCCCCCGCATTGGCCAAAGAAGCTTTTTATACTCTTTGCCACTAAATACAACTATGATACCGCGTAGGCTTCCCGACTCCAGGGTAAAGAGGCACTGGAAGGGAAACGCCGTAACCAACAGTTTAAGAAAATTCATCATAAGCAGGCCGCCGATAGCCGAATATATCGCAGAAAGGGCATACAGAAGGCTATACACGGCAAAGAGGCTGCAGTCCGGCGACTTCTCGATGAGGCGGGGCGAATTCGAGACGGCCATGGGCGTATACCTGGGCAAGGGAAACTGGCTCGGCATGGCAATCGCCCAGCTCAGGATGGAAGACGCAGATGGCGCCATAAAAACCCTGAATGAAAAATACCTGTTTTCCAAGGAGGCGGCAGGCCTGTTCATAAGGAAGGTGGTCCTGCTGGACGGCGTGGTGATAGTGGGCCGCCCGGAATTCAGGTACCTGCGCAAAGGCGGTCCCCCGGCATTGGGGGCAACGAACCCGGAAAAGAGGCGCTTCCGCAGGATAGGCGACGAGCCGACCGAGATATACGTGATAAAGCCGGGAAAGACGGAAAGGAAACGCCTGCGCAAGAAGGCAAAGGAAAAGCCATGAACAAGCTTTTTATTCCTTTTGCCATAAAACATAATCATGCAAAATAAAACACAGGCAAAGCGCCCTCTAAGGGAAGGCATGAGAAGGTTCATAATAAACAAGGAGCCGATGGTCGGCCATATCGCAAGAAAGACGTACACAAAGATGTTCATCGGCCCTGCAGGCAATGCCGACCTGCTGCTGAAGTCAAGGAAGCTTAATCAGGCGATTGCGCTGTATAAGCAAAGCAAGAACCTGCTTGGCGTATCCATAGCCTCCCTGATGATGGGGTCTGAGCCCAATGCCGTTGACGCTCTTCTGCAGTATGGCTTCACGAAACCGTCAGCCCTCTCGTTCCTGGGCCACATATTCAGCCAGGACGGCCAGCACAGCGCGGCCGCAATGCTGTTCTATGCCTCAAAAAGGTACGGCAACGCGATAATGGAATACCTTGCAATAGGAGACGGCATGACAAGGCATGAGCGCAGGATGCTGGGGCTGGCGTACGCAAAGGAGGGGCAGTTCATGCTTGCAAGCGCGCACTTCCGGATTTCAGGGGCAACCGAACTGGCGGACAGGATGCAAAAAATAAGCGAGATGCAGTCATTTCAGCCGCAGCAAAAGGAATTCTTTTACGCCAGCGCGATGGGCATCCCGCCCATAGTGTGACAGCAAGCCATTAGTCCACGTAAGCGACGAGTGTGCCTGAAAACCTTGTCCTTGGCAGCGAAACGCAGCCGTGCATCTCCATCCTGGCAGGCCTTACGCACGGGACCATGCTGTCCATGATATGTATTACGGTATTGTCCGCCTTGACGGTTATCGGCCTTGTGCCGGAATCAGCAACGGACACGCTTATCGTTTGCGGATGCACGACGACCATCTTTCTGCCGACCTCGAACAGCTTGGGCGTTATCACGAGCACTGCGCCTGGCGCAAACGCGTCGCCAAGCGTCACCGAAGGGTTCTTGAGGTACGAAAAAGGGACCTTCCAGCCAAAAGAATAGTCCTCAAGGTCGTTCTTCAATAATGCGTTCCTGCTCCAGCTGGACGAGCCATGCGCCACAATCTCCTCCACCCAAAACGGCAGCTTCCCTTTGCTGGCGCGGTAATCGGCAAGGACGTCCTTTGTGCAGAACGCCATGCGCGGCAGGCCTCCCTTGGATTTGACCATCTGCCTGGCCCTGAGATAGGTGGCATGCCTCTGGTTCGATATTTCGTTGTTAAGCGGAACAAGCCTCTGCATGAGTTGGTTGAATATGGGACCTTTTTTAAACATTATCTAAAACCAAATAAAAGGCCAACACGAACAAACCCCAAAAAACCGGATTAGCTATAAAAACCCATGCCCTTAAACCCAATATTGGCTGATGGCATGGAATATGACCAGAAGGAGGTTGCGCGCCTCATCTCGCTCACGTTTGACTCAAACCCCAAGGTAAGGATTGCGACGGCAAGGAAGCTGGCGGAAATCAACGACCCCGGCGCGACGCTGGCAATGCTGGAGCTTGGCAACGACCGGAACAAGGAGGTCGCGAAAGCGGCAAACGAAGGGCTGGCAAGGATGAGGCTAAACAAGCCGGACATGCTCCCGATGACGGAACTGTTCAGGGGCGTGGACTTCTCAGGCGGAAGGAAGGAGGAGCCGGAGCGCAAGCCCATGCTTGAGGAAGAGATGAAGCAGAAGGAGAAGATGCTTGACCCGCTGCAGAAGGAGTTTGAGAAGTCCATGGGCAAGGAAAAGGCGGAACAGCTCAAGCCGAAGCTGTTCGAGCTGGCGTTCATGCACAAGGACAAGAGCACGTTCCAGAACCTGTTGACGCACGTAATGAACCTTTATGGCGCGCAGAAGGAGGAGAAGCCTGAAGAAAAGGAGGAGAAAACTCATCACGAAAAGCCGGCCCAGGAAAAGCAGGAGGCTGCGCAGGAAACGCCTAAAAAGGAGGACATCGGCATAGCAGAGGCCGGGTTCGCGGCGCCTTCCGTTGATGCGGCAGACCTCATAGGCAGGGAAGCAGAGGACATGACAAAGGACAACCTTTTCAGTGAAGAGGAGAAGAAGGTCATGGAAGAGGGCGAGCCGTCCATCATAAAGATGGCCTACGATTCCATGATGATTTCAGACGACGAGCATTTGATTGAGCACCAGAGGGACACGCTCAAGAAGTTTTTGGACCACCAAGTTGACGTAGCCTTTAAACTCGCAAGGAGGAACTTCAAGGAAGTCAAGATAACGGACATCAGCAACATAAAGGACGGCTGGAAGAACATAACCACTGACTATTTGCTTGTCAAGAAAGTCGAGCATCGGCAGTACGACAGGACAAAGAACGCAAGGGAAGTCTATACGAGGCTGACGGTGGTTGACCCTGACAGCAAGGAAGGCATCATCTACATTTTCGAGAACAGGGGCGCGCTGATAAAGGAAGGCATGAGCATAAGGCTTGAGAAGGCGAAGTCAAAGACGTTCAAGTTCTCTGGCGAGACTGTCTTGACAGTTGACAAGAGGGGCAAGGTCTACGCGATTTTCTAGGTGAACATCCATGAGGGAAAGCATACCTATCAACTGGAGAAGGATTCCTGAAAGATACAGGCTTGAGGGAACAAGGTGCGACAACTGCAAAAACTACTACTTTCCGCCAAGGAGGGTCTGCCCGCACTGCAGGAGGAAGGGAAAGATAGTGCCTTACACGTTCTCGGGAAAAGGCAAGATATACAGCTATTCAACCGTCTATTCGGGGCCTGTGGGCTTTGAGACTGCAACGCCATACATAATCGCGATAATTGAACTGGACGAGGGCGCAAGGGTGCTGGGCCAGGTCGTGGACATCACGGAAGACAAAATCAAGATGGGCGACAAGGTCGAGATGGTGTTCCGCAAAATCCAGCAGTACGACCCAGGCGGCGTCATAAACTACGGGTTCAAGTTCAAGAAGGCGAAATGAGCTTACGTTGCGAGGCATTTGCCGAAAGAGGATATGAAATAGTAGAAGTCCAAGTCTACGGTAGAATACCACATCTCCCTGATTGACTTGAGGAATGCGGCCGTCTCTTTTCTGTCGTGCTGCCCAGCCAAAAGTTCCGGAATCTCGTGCAAGCCGTTTTCACTCATTACCTTGGCCCCTTTTGCAACCAGGACTGCGCATGTCTTGGTGTGTCCGTTTATTGCCGCCCAATGCAGCGCAGTCCAGCCGTTGTTGCTGTCCTCATTAACCGCGTTCACGGCAGCGCCTTTTTCAATAAGTAAAGCGCAGGTCTGGTCCTTCCCGTTGCCTGCTGCAAACATCAGCGGGCTTGAGCCGTTCAGTGCCCTTGAGTCTATGCTTGCTCCATGTTCAACCAGGAGCCCGCAGACCCTTGTGTGGCCCCGGCCTGCCGCAAGCATCAGCGCAGTAAAGCCGCTTTCGCTCGTCGCATACACTTCTGCGCCGTTTTTCAGGAGCCTTTCAACCTCGCTTGCCCGGCCGTTTGCTGCGGCCTTCAAAAGGTCGGCATTGAGCCGCTCCTGCAGCGTCGTTGAATTGTCCGGCTCAGGCTTACGGAAGGATTCCCTTATCCTGCGCATGATTTTTGAAATGCCGGACTCCCTGAGCTTTTGCGCCATGGCTGTATTGTGGATAAAAAAGGTTAAAACGCTATTCATTTCCAAACGAAACGTCGTTGTACTCCTTGGTGCCGTAAACGCATATGCCCTCCTTGCGCATAAGGGCAAACTCGGCTATTCCGATGTCAAGCGCCATCTTGCTGCATATGGTGCAGTACGGTTTCCCTGAAGGCATCATATTTCCTTTATCATCCAGCCTTATGAAGTAAATCCTTGAGCCATGGACCTTTTTCGGATTGCGTTTCAGCGCGTCCATCATCGCCCTTTGCTCGGCATGCAAGCAGCAGGTCCTGTCCGACCTGAAATCCTTTGGCAGGGAATCCTTGATGCATGCCTTTAGGCATTTGTTGCCTGGCGGGGAGTTGAAGCCTGCGCCTATGATTCCGCTGTCATTGACGATTATTGAGCCGCATTTTGACCTGAGGCAGCACGAACCCTTCGCAACATCCGCCGCCTTTTGCATGAACGCTAAAGCGCCGTCATGCTCCTTGCCAGAAAGAAGCCTCATAGCCCCATTGTGCGCGAAAAAGGTTAAAACGCTATTGGATGCACTCATTAAAAACGTAGATGAACCTGTCTGCATCTTTTCCAAGCATCTTCCTTATTGAATAAAGCCTCAGGAATCCGGCCGTTTCTGCGTTGTTGTGCGATTTGGCATAAATGAGCGCGGTCTTGCCATGGCTGTCCGTTTCGTCTATTCTTGCGCCTTTTTCCAGCAGGGCTGCGCAGATTTGGGCATCGGAAAATGCGGCCCAATGCAGCGCCGTCCAGCCCATGCTGTTCTTTGCCCCGACGTCTGCGCCGTTTTCGAGCAGGAGCAAGCAGGCTTTCGCATGCCCGTGCCCTGCGGCCATCATCAGCGCGGTCTCGCTGCCCTCTCTTGCATTCACGTCCGCTCCGGCTTCCAGCAGCCTTTTGGTTTCCCGGTTATTGCCGTCTTTGGCCGCGTTTGCGAGATTGTCATCGAGCCGCTTCTGCTCCTTTTTGCTGGGCTTCCTTCTTTCAGTCGGCAGTTTTTGTTTAGTTAGGTCCAGCTGTTTAGTTGCTTTTTTAGCATTAGACTCCCGGAGCCTCTGCGCCATTCAGACACCACCAATGCACTCGTTAAATACGGAAAGGAACGCGACAGCCGTTTCCCTGTCCATCATCTTCATCATCGTATAAACCTTCAGGAGTTCGGCTGTTTCGTTTTCTCCGTTTGACCTTGCAGTCTTCAGCGCGGTCTCGCCGTCATAGTCGGTTGCGTTCACGTCAGCGCCTTTCCCAATCAGGAATTCGCAGATTTCCGTGTATCCCCAGCACGCGGCCAGCATGAGCGCTGTCAGGCCTTCCCTGCTTTTTACGTTTATGTCCACGCCCCTGTCAATCAGGAACGCGCAGGTTCCTATATTGTTTCCATAAACGGCAAACATCAAGGGCCCCCAGCCGATTCTGTCCTCTGCCAGGATGTTTGCGCCTTTCTTCAGCAGCCTCCTGGCTTTTCCGGTCCTGCCTTCCTTTGCCGCTTTCAGGAGGCGGGCATCAAGCTTATTCTGCAGCTTTCTTGAATTGTCCGGCTCAGGCTTATGGAAGAATTCCTTTATTCTTCGCATGATTCTTGGGATTCTTGACTCCTTGAGCCTTTGCGCCATGCCTCCATTGTGGACAAAACAGGTTAAAAAAGCCGTTGCGCAACCGTTAAAAGCCTATCAGCGGATACCCATACAATGGCCATAAAGAAGGGCGTGCTGTTCGACGTCGGGCACGAGGTTGAAGGCGAGCAGAGCTTCGTTGTCCTGCACCTGAAGACCGACGGGACGAACACGGCAGTAAGATTCAAGTACGACCCGTATTTCTACGTTGAGAACATCAGCCCAAAGGAAATCATGGCCGCGCAGGTCGAGGAAGAGGAAAGCAGGCTCATCAGGGTTAAAACAGTGGAGCCTGTCCAGCTCAGCGAGAAAAGCGAAAAGACGCTGCTGAAAGTTTATTGCCATTTGCCGAGCGACGTCCCCAAGCTGAAGGACTATTTCAGAAGATTATCAAACGCATCCTGCTACGAGTACGACATACCGTACGAAAAAAGGGTGGTGATCGACCTGCAGCTTATCCCGTTCTCAAGGGTGGAGATAGACGTCGAGGGGGACAGCCTTAACGGAATAAAGATGGTTGACGAGAATCCCGAAGTCGTATGGAAATCCCTTGCATTTGACATGGAAGTGTACAATCCGGGCATAATGCCCGACTCAAGGAAGGACCCTATCATCATGATAAGCTACAATGACTGGGAGGAGAACAAGGTAATCTCGACAAAGGGAAAAGGGGAAAACGTAATTAAAGTGTCGTCTGAAGAGGCGCTCATATCCAGGTTCCTCGAGGTTGTAGAGCTGAAAGACCCGGACATGGTCATTGGCTATAACTCATCAGTTTTTGACATCCCCTATTTGCTGGAAAGGGCGGCTGCGCTGAAAATCAGGGGCGCGAGCCTTTCCCGCGAAAGGGGAAAGATGAGGAAAATCAGCAGGGGCAACGTCAAGGGGTACGACATGACAGGGAGGATACACCTGGACCTGTACCCGATGGCGAAGCTCTTCGGGAGGATAGGCGTATTTGACGCGGAGAAGTTCACGCTTTACGACGTTTACAAGTCCGTCCTTGGAAAGGAGAAGCTCATGGTTGACAGGGCAGCCATCTGGGAGCTTTGGGACAACCCCGAAAAGACGGAAGAGCTTGTGAAATATTCCCTGATGGACGCGCAGTCAACGTACGAACTCGGAATGGCATTGCTTCCGTTGGAAATGGAAATCTCCAGGCTTTCAAAGACGTTCATTTTTGACGCGTCTTTAGGCACAACAGGCCAGTTCGTGGAGAATATGCTGATGTTCTACGCAAGGAAGAAGGGCATACTGATACCGAAAAAGCCCAATGAGCAGGAAGTGGAAAAAAGGCTCGCGAACCCGATAGAGGGCGCATACGTGAAGCTGCCCGAGCCTGGCATATACGACAACATCGCGGTATTGGACTTCAGGGGCCTGTATCCCTCAATCATAACGACGTACAACGTGGACCCGTACGAGATAAGGGAGACGGACGACAACGTGCACGTCTCGCCTTCAGGGACGAAGTTCGCAAAAGACGCGTTGGGCCTAGTCCCGACGGTTTTGAAGGAGATACTGGATTTGAGGATTGGGCTCAAGGGCGAGGTGAAGAAGGCAAAGCCAGGCACGCAGGAGCATGACAGGCTCAAGGCAAGGGTGCAGGCGCTGAAGATAATCGCCAACTCGTTCTACGGCTATCTGGGATACCCGAAGAGCAGGTGGTATTCCAGGGAATGCGCATCCAGCGTCACGGCCTGGGGGCGCGCCCACATAAAGGCGGCAGAGGCAGAGGCTGAAAAGCTCGGGTTCAACGTGCTTTACATGGACACGGATTCGTTGTTCATCCTCATGAACAAGAAAACGGAAAAGGACGTTCTGGACTTTTTGGACCACATGAATGCGTCGCTTCCTGGCGACATGAAGCTTGAATTGGAAGACTTCTACACAAGGGGCGTGTTCGTAACAAAGAAGGGCAACGAGTCTGGCGCGAAAAAGAAATACGCCATGCTGTCCAAGAACGGGAAAATCAAGATAAGGGGCTTCGAGCTTGTAAGAAGGGACTGGAGCAAGATAGCCAGGGAGACGCAAAGGGCGGTTTTGGACATAATCCTGAGGGAAGGAAACAAGGACAAGGCAGTGAACTACGTCAAGGAAGTCATAACAAGGCTCAGGGGCAACAAGGTGCCTTTGAAGGAGCTTGTGATTCACACGCAGCTCAACAAGGACATAAGGGACTACGAAATCATAAGCCCTGAATTGGGCGCAGCGAAGAAGATGATGGCAAATGGCATAAAAGTCGGCATGGGGACGCTAATAAGTTACGTCGTAACTAAAAACGGCAGGAACATCTCGGACAAGGCCGAGCCGCTTGACACTGCGACAAACTACGATGCAGAATATTACGTCAACCACCAAATCATACCTTCAGTCTTGAAGCTGCTGAAAGAATTGAAAGTAAGCGAGCAGGAGCTTGCCAACGCCGGAAAGCAGTCCAGCCTGTCAGACTTTTTCCACTGATGTCGGGTCGTTGCCGCTCTTTTCGCGCAGGAACTGGAACACATTCCCGTTCCCGGAAGACATGAGCCTGTTGTCATGCGTGACAATGACGAATTGCTCTATCAATCCCGGAAGCCTGTCCCTTATCAATGATGAAAGCTTCTCTATGCCGTTCTCGTCAAGGTTGTGCGTAGGCTCGTCCAAGACAATCCAGCTCAGCTGGGGCGCAAGCACCATGGCAAGCGTTATGCGAAGCGCTATGGCCGACATGGTTTTCTCGCCCCCGCTTGCAACAAGCGAGATGTCCCTCCATTCGCCGTTTGCGAAAACCTCGAAGTTGTACGAGTCCTGGTCACCTATGAGCCTCACCATGCCGTAGTCGTTGTAAGGGTACGCGTACCTCCAAACCTCGTTTATGCCGACGTTTATGTCGCCTATGATATTGTTCCTTAAAATCAACTGCATGCGGTTGAGCGTCTCCTTGAAGAGCGAGACGTCGGACATTGCTGACTCTATCTTGGCGTACCTTTCCCTTTCTGACAAGTGCCTTTTCAGCAGGGCATCAAGGTCAGCCCTCATCCTTGAGCTTATGGCAAGCTCTGCCCTGACCTTTTCCAGCTCGGCCCTTGCCCTTTCGGCAGCAGAGGAAACGCCCCTGAAGCCGTCTTCTGCCTTTCTGTAATCCTCTTCTGAATAGCCCAGCGCAGAAAGCCTTTTTTCAAGCTCAGAAAGCGCAGTCCGCGTAATCCCAATCTCCTTTGACAGCGCGATGTTCTTTTTGACGTCGTTCAGCGAACTCTCGTTTGCCGCCAGCTTTGAAACATTTTCGCTGATTCCTTTCCGGTTTTCCTCCATGGACTTTTCAACAACGTCAAGCGCGTCAGCATCCTTGCCTGCGTCATACGGGGCGTTCTCAGTCTGCGGAACAATGGCCTCGCGCTTTGCGGCGTAAGAGTCAATCCTCCTGAGCCTTTCCCTTGACGTTTCAATCCCTTTTGAAAGTTCCAGCAGCCTTGATTCCTCCTCCTTGATCAGTTTTGAGGATTCTTCCAATTTTATTTTCCATTCATTCTCTATGTGCGATTTTGAATCTCCTGAAAGCTCTGACATGCAAACCGGGCATTTGGCCCCTGCATTGCCTATCTCCATGAGCCCGTGCCTTGCGTCCTTTGAAGCCGCGCCCAGCATGCCCATCCTCTCATTGGACGCCTTTATTTCCTTTTCAGCCAATGCAATGGCTTTTGAGGCCTCGTCCTTGCTGCCCAGTTTCTCAAGCAGGGCGTCAAGCCTTGAAACGTCCTCCTGCGCCTTTTTCCTTCTTTCGTCAGCAGCCTTTGCGTGCGCAATCCTTTCCCTTATGGCGTTTGCCTCCTTGAGCAGGGATTTCCCGTTTGCCTCAAGCCCAACATTGCTTTTCTTCAGCAGCTCAATTGAGGTTAGCAGCTCTTGTTCCCTTTCCAAGCCAAGCGACGGATTGTATGAAGATTCAAGGGCGCCTAGCCGTCCTTTTGATGCGCTTATGCGCGTGTTCAATTCCTCGTGCTCCTTTCTTTTCATAGAAACCGCTTCGTATGCCTTTTCCGCATCCGAAAGCCTGGTCTTGGCCTCAGCAGCCCCTTTTTCCAGCTTGGCCTGTTCTTCCTTCCACCTTGAGATGGAGCCGTCAAGCGCCGACAGCTCCTGCCTCTTGCCTTCCATTTCAATTTCAGTTGGCATGCGCGGCGCTATCTCCTTTGCAATGAGCCTGAGCCTGTTGAGGATTTTGGTGGCGTTGTCCTCAACTTTCAGTATGCCGTTCAGGCCTATAAGCTCGTCAATCGCCTCTTTCCTGCCTTTTGGCGGCAGGTTGATGAACGCGTCAATCCTGTTCTGCGCCGAATATATTATTGTTGAAAAAAGGTCGTAGTTCATGCCAAGCAGGCCTTCCAGGTACCTGTTGACTGCAAAAGGGGATTGCGCCACCAGCACGTCCCCGCGGTAAAGCTGCGCCTCCGAGCCTTCCTTGCGGTTTATCTTCCTTATGATGCGGTAAACGTTGCTGTTTATCTCCATCTCAAGCTCAACCAAGGCGGCGTCTTCCCCGAACCTTATCAAGTCGGACAGTTTGGCCTTGCGCCTGCTGCCTTCGGGGATTGCGCCGAACAGCGCAAAAGACACGGCCTCAAGCGCGCTGGACTTTCCCGAGCCCATGACTCCGACGAAGATGTTGGCGCCTTTGCCAAAGGATATGGTGCTGTTCCTGTGGGATGTCCAATTGGCAAGCCTTAGCGTTTTGAGCATTGAAAGCAATTGGGCTTAATGGATTAAAAAGGCGATTGGACCCGGATGCCAATTCATTTTTGCCTGGATTCCATTGACTCAAGGTACGCCGCAGTCTCCTTGTGCCCGTAATGCTTGGCAGCCATGGAAGCGGTCCAGCCAAGCCTGTTCTCTTTGTTTGCGTCTGCGCCTTTGTTCACGAGCAATCCGCAGGTTTCGGTATGTCCGTTTGCTGCGGCAAACATGAGCGCAGTCTTGCCGTCCGCGTCACTTGCGTTTATTATCTGCTTTACGTCAACGCCCATCTTTTCCAGCCTTGCTATCTGATAAGCCAGCTCGTCCTTGTGTCCCTGTGCGGCCAGCCCACCAAACAATTTTTCTATCCGTGCCTGCATATCCGCGCTGAGCGCCTTCCTTGCCCCTTCTGTCGCTAGTTTATGCACCGTCTTCTTTGCGCCTGAAAACAGTTTCCTCTTTTTTGTCATCTCTTTCTGGGCCATGCGCCTATTGTGTGAAAAAGAGTTTAAAAATTAAATGCTTTCTTCAGGTCCCACGGGTTTTTCCATGGACTTGAAGAAGACCTCGGTTTCGCCGTGCCCCTCCTTTACGGCATATTGCAGTGGCGTCAGGCCGTCCCTGTCCCTTGCTTTAACCTTTGCGCCTTTTTCAATCAGCAGCTCGCAGAGCTTGGTGCATCCCCTTGATGCGGCCCAATGCAGCGCAGTCCTGTTGTAGCTGTCCTTTGCATTCACGTCCGCGCCCCTGCCAACCAGCAGCCCGCAGGTTTCGGTGTGCCCGTTGGCTGCGGCATACATAAGCGCAGTGTCTTCGGAGTCGTCCCTTGCGTTCACGTCCGCGCCTTTTGCAGCCAGCAGGCCGCAAATGTCGGTAAATCCCTGCTTTGAGGCGGATATCAGCAGCGTAGCGCCAGTCCCGCTTTCCTTGTTTATTGCGTTTATTACCGGCTTTGTGTCGACGTTTGCCATTTCCAGCCTTGATATTTGGCAAACCAGCCCTTCCTTGTTTCCATGCGCGACCATGTCAAAAAATTGTTTTATTATTCGTTCCTGCGCGAAGGCGTCCAGGCTGATGAGGCTCTTCTTTGTTTTTTCTGTATCAAGCCTGAACAGTCTGCGCATCGCTTTCATTGCGACTGAAAACGGTTTCTTGTGTTCTGCCGCTGTTTTCTGGCTCATGCGCGTATTGTGTTAAGAAGTGTTTAAAAATTAAACGCTTTCCCCCGGTTCCGGGGACTTTTCCATTGACTTGAGGAATGCCGCAGTCCCGTCGTGGCCGCACTGCGAGGCAACCATGGACGCGGTCTTGCCGTAGTTGTTCTTCCTGTCTGCGTCTGCGCCTTTCTCCACGAGCAGCTTGCAGAGTTCGCTGTATCTCTTCCTTGCGGCATACATGAGCGCAGTCTCGCCGAATGCATCCGTCGCCTCCGTGTTTGCGCCCTTTCCAATCAGCAATGCGCAGGTCTCCTTGTGCCCGTACATGGCGGCCACCATCAGGGCGGTTTCTCCGCCGCTGTCCTCTGCTTCCACCTCCGCGCCTTTTTCAAGAAGAAGGGCGCAGATTTCATTCTCCCCATGCTCTGCGGCGACGATAAGCACAGTCTCCTTAAACCTGTTCCTTGCGTTTATTACCGGCTTTGTGTCAACGAGTGCCGTTTCCAGCCTCGCTATCTGCTTGGCCAGCATGTCCACATTCCCCTTACTGGCCAGCTCAAAAAACTTTTTTTCTATGCGTGCCTGCGCATTGGCGCTGAGCGTCCTCAGTGCTTTTTCCGCCTTTGGCTCAGGTGCCGCTTTCCTATTGCCTGAAAGAGGCCTCTTTTTCACTGCCGCTGGTTTCTGTGCCGACTCCATAGGCTAATTGTGTGAATAAGCGTTTAAAAACATACTGCTTTCCCAGGCGGACGGCAAATGCCTTCACCTGGATTCCATTGACTTGAGGAATGCCGCGGTCTCGTTGCGTCCGTGCATTGCGGCATGCATCAGCGCAGTCCAGCCGCTGTTGTCCTTTGCGGAGACGAGGTCCTTTACGTTTCCGCCGGCTTTTTTGTACTGCCCCATAAGCGCTGCGCAGGATTGCGTGTACCCGAACTGTGCCGCAAAGTGCAAGGGCGTAGTGCCGATGTGGTCCCCTGAGGCAATCAGCCCCTTTGCGTCTCCTCCGGCTTTCGCGTATTCTTCAATAATCAGCTTGCAGTTTTGGAAGCGCCCGTGGTATGCGGCGCGCTGCAGGGCCGTCCTGTCCATCCCGTCCTTTATGCCCGCGTCTGCGCCCTTTTCGAGCAGCAGGCTGCAAATCTCAGGGGATTCCTGCCCCGCGGCGTACATCAGCAGCGTGACATTTATCGAGTCCTTTGCGTTCATTATAAACTTTAAATCAACATGCGCCTTTTCCAGCCTTGATATCTGATGGTCCAGCCCTTTCCTGTCTCCTTGCTTGACCAGTTCAAAAAATCGCTTCTCTGTCCGTTCCTGCGCCTGTTTGCCGAGCCTTTTCCCTATTCCTTCCGTATTTGGCTTATGCAACGCTTTCTTTGCGCCCGAAAACAGTTTCTTTTTTGCTGTCCTTGTTTTCTGGACCATGGGCTTACTGTGTGAATAAGCGTTTAAAAATCAGATTGCTTCCTTCGGCAGCCGGGCAACGGATGCCCAAACGCGGCCCATTCATTTTACTGCAGGTTCTACTGTATCCATCCCATCTCATGCGCCGCTTTTTCCATCATCGGTAGTATGTCAACGCCCATCTTTTCCAGCCTTGTTATCTCCTCAGCCAGTTCGCCTGCCTTCTTGCCTTTGAGCAGCTCAAAAAACTTTTTTTCTATCCGTTCCCGCTCCTCTGCGGGTAACGTAACCTTTTCGCTTGGCATAATATCAGTTTTGAATTTAGGCGGTTCCTTTTCTCGGTTAATCGCGCCGGGCTTTTCTTTTCCCTCTGCCATTGTTTGCTGGACCATGCGCCTATTGTGTTAAAAAGAGTTTAAAAATATTGCTGCCTCTTGCTTCTGCGCCGCAGATACTGCGAAAGCAGCTCGTGGCGTTCCGGCTCCCATGCCCTGATGAGCGCCACAGTCTCGTAATGCCTGTTCTTTGATGCAAGCATGGCCGCAGTCTCCCCGTCATTGTCCTT
>Ga0209777_10003051_pt1 | contig 21212 bp, 14 predicted proteins | sample FrelakmetHBP12HB_FD_187147 | JGI IMG/M metagenome (GOLD analysis project Ga0209777, IMG submission 187147) | Freshwater lake sediment microbial communities from the University of Notre Dame, USA, for methane emissions studies -HBP12 HB (SPAdes)... | ecosystem: Environmental > Aquatic >...
TGAGCATCACCATTTTGCACAAAATGCCCGTTTTACAGGCCTTTTCTGATTGCAACTATATGAAAATTGATAACCGTCCGGCTAACCAGCTAACTTTGTTTGATTTTTAACCGGACACTACTGGTTTCAAATAGTATTTGAAACGCTGGATCATCTGCTGGCAGTTGAAGGGCGGCCCAAACGCAAGATTGGTTTTACAGCAAAAGAAAAACGAGCGGCATATTCCGTAAAAATGAAGAGGGGGGGAAGCTGACGGGGTGAGCTAAATCAGTGTCCCTAATTACCGTTTGGGCAAAAAGGTAGCGCGCCTGCGGCCCATGGGGGTTATAAAGGGATGAGGCAAAGGGTTCGGGGTTCGGGTTGGTCGATAAAAAATTTTTTCAAGCATTCAATTCCTGCGCTGCGCTTTGGGTTCATGAAAGAAACTTACTGAACTGCCCATCGCCGAGGCCCGAAGGGCCGTGGTCTCTTTTGTCCGCATACTAATTAACTTCTTCAAAATCCTGAACCCTGAACCCTGAACCCGATTTCAAACCCGCCCCCTACGCTTTTTATTTGCATTTACACCCCCTGCCGTTTCCTATAGAATGAGCCGATTTTAAAGGGTTTTCATTCTATGGATATTTCTTTCATCATCGTCAACTGGAACACCCGGCAGCTGCTGCTCGACAGCCTGTCCTCCATTCGCGACACGGTTAAGGGCTTTGAGTATGAGGTGTTTGTGGTGGACAACGGCTCCACGGACGGCAGCCAGCAGGCCGTGCGGGAGCAGTACGGCGCCATGGTGCACCTCATTGAAAACACCGAGAACCAGGGCTTTGCCCGCGCCAATAATCAGGCCATAAAGCGTGCGGCAGGCCGCTATGTGATACTGCTCAACAGCGACACGGTGCTGCGTGATAACACGGTAAGCGGCCTTGTCCAGTTTCTCGACGACAATCCCGGCACTGCCATGGCAGGGCCCCGCATGGTCTATGACGACGGCAGCCCCCAGAACAGCTACGACAATTTTCCCACGCTGACAACCGAGCTTTTGAACAAAAGCATTTTGCGCCTGCTTTTCCCGGGCCGGTATTCCGGCAAGGCCGCAAAGAATGCCCCGGCCTTCGAGGTTGATTCCCTCATCGGCGCCTGCATCGCCATCAGGGCGGAAGCAATAAAAAAGGTGGGCATGTTCGACGAAGACTACTTCTTCTTCCTTGAAGAGACCGACTGGTGCCTGCGCATGCGCCGCGCGGGCTGGAAAATTTATCATGTGCCGCAGGCCGAGATCGTGCACCTGCAGGGCCGCAGCAAGCGGCACCGGCCTGCGCTCTCCTGGATCGAGTACTACCGCTCGCTCTACAAATTCTTCAAAAAAAACCGCTCACCCGCCTCATACTATGCCCTGCGCATCTTCCGGTTTTTCAAGCTGATCATTAACCTTGTGCTCACCGTCCTGGCCCTGTGTGTAACCCTTGGCCGAAAACCCCGCTACCGTGAAAAGACCGCAGTTTACAGCCGTATCCTCTGGTGGCATCTGTGCCTCTGCCCGGATGATGTGGGGCTAAGAAAGCCTTAATCGTAGGGAACGGTCACGACAGTTCCCTACCAAGCAATTCAATACAATAATTTCATGAAAATCGCTCTCATCAGAAAAGAATACGATCACCTGCGCGGCGGGGTTGAGCGCTATGCGGTGAACCTTGCACGCGGGCTTGCCGGCAGAGGCAATGAAGTGCATGTATTTGCCGGCCTCTCGGAGCCTGAAGACCGAAACAACATCACCATGCATCGCGTACCGTTTATCAAAAGGCCGTCGCCCCTTAAAAATCTTTCTTTTCAGCGCAATTCACGCAAGCTCGTGGCCGGCCAATCCTTTGACATCATTCAGGGCCTTTCGCAGGTGTTTCCGGGCGATGTGTACCGCGTGGGCGAGCCTCTTCATATACACTGGCTGCGCTTGTCTGTCTCAAGCCCTTTCAAACGATTTCTCAAATACCTGAGCCCGCGGCACAGGGTACTGTTATCTATCGAGCGCGGCATTTTTCAGCCTGAAAGCTACCGGCGCATCATTGTCAATTCACACATGTCCGGCGCGCAGGTCAGGCACTATTACGGCGTGCCGGAGGAAAAAATCCGCCTTATCCGCAATGGCGTTGACCTTGCGCAGTTTAACCCTGCCGAGCACGGCCGCATGCGCATTGCCAGCCGCAGCCGCCTGGGCCTGAGCGAGACTGACACAGTGCTGCTCTTTGCCGGCAATGACTTCAAGCGCAAGGGCCTGCAGTTTGCCCTGCAGTATGCCATAGCCTTGAAGGCCGAAGGCCACGCCGTAAAGCTGCTCGTGGCAGGCAGGGGAAACCCCGCGCCTTTTCTAGCCATGGCGCAGCAGCGCAGCTTTGACAGCGGCATTCTGTTTCTCGGAAGCCTTGACGACATGCGCGAGGCCTATCACTGCGCCGACCTGCTCGTGCATCCGGCGCTGTATGAACCCTTCGGCAATGTATGCCTTGAGGCCATGGCCTGCGGCCTGCCCGTTGCAACCACGCGGCTCAACGGCGCTGCAGAAATTATTGACCACGGGGCAAGCGGCATTGTGATCGATAAGCCATGGGATATTGAGAGCATGGTATCAAATATTGTGCAGGCACTACATCACAACCGCGCCGGGCTGAAAAATATGGCTGAGCGGGCTGCACTGCGCGCCGCTGAGTTCCCCATAGCGCGCAATGTTGATGAAACAGTTAACCTCTACGCCGAAGTGCTTGCACAGAAGGGACGGGCTTCATGAGCGGCGCAGCCCCTGATATCCGTTATGGCTCCGACGGCACGGCATGGAATGCTTCTTTTGAAGACCTGATCGCGCGGCATGGCCTGCGCGACATTGATGCCGTGATGCAGCGCGAGGATGGTGAAATAATTAAACATGCAATTGCGCAGCGCAAAACCGTGCGCCTGCGGCTTCCCGGCGGCAGCCTCGTCTATCTCAAGCGCCACTATCCCGTATCGATTTTTAAAACCATTACTAATTATCTGAAGCTGGCGCCGGAGCTCACGGCTTTTGATGAATTTGAAAACATCATCGCATTCCATCGCGCCGGGCTTCCCACCATAACACCTATAGCCGCAGGCCGCAGGCGCGGATCATTTCTGATAACCGAAGCCCTTGAAAGCTGCACGCGGCTTGATGACTATCTCGGGCAGGCAAAGCTTGCGCATGCGGCCAGGGTTACGCTGATTTGCCGCGTTGCCGATCTGATAAAAAAAATGCATGCCGCCGGGTTCAATCACCGCGACCTGTACCTGTGCCATATTCTCAGGGATGGCCAGGGAAATCTTTATATTATTGACCTGCACCGCGTACAGCACCGCGCCGCAGTGCCCGGGCGCTGGCTGGTGAAAGATATTGCCGCTCTTAACTACTCCGCCCTGGAAGGCATCATTTCTCGAACAGACCGCCTGCGATTTCTAAAGGCCTATCTGGGTGTGCAGCGCCTGTCAAAGCGGGACTGGCGCTTTGCATTAAAGGTTTTGAAAAAGACGGAAAAGATGGTAGAACACAACAAAAAGCTGCATAGCACTTGTTGCGGGGGGATTATCAGATGAAAACATGGAAAAAAGTTTTACTCATCGCTACCGGAATTGCACTCGTTGCAATAGCTTGTTTGATTAGCTGGACATATGGCGGCAGAGAAGGTCTGCGTGCTGGCGGTTTAGCTAGTAGCATGGTTGAATTCATGTCACTAAATCCACATATGGGTGATCAATTAGCAAATGCAAACTGTGAAGGTGTTAAGCAGGCTCTTAATGACTACTTGAATCTGCTTGATAAATATAAAGATATGCCAGGCAGCTTTATGTCAGGCACGGTATATTATGGAGATAAAATGCTAACTCATGTAAGACTGGAACGGATTGAAAAACACATGGGGCACCATGCCGAGGCTCAAAAGCATATGGCCTTAGCAAAGGAAGCTTGCGATCATCGCAAGTGGGACAACTGTTCAGAAGAAAAGCTTTTTTCTTTTGCGAAGCGGCTTGAAGAAAAAAATCCAATAGCCTGCTTGAAAGATGAGAAATAGTATCAAAGCACTTCAGCTGGTCGCTTTCAGCGGCGGCTGACCTTTAGCGTTAGCAAATTATTGACAATCAACAAAGCCATAGAGGTTTTCATGCGCGATTCGTTTTTGGTATTCGGAAGCCCCATAATTGAAGAGCCCGAGATTCAGGAAGTGGTCGACTGCCTGCGCTCGGGCTGGATTTCTACCGGCCCCCGCGTGGGGAAGTTTCAGGAGCTGTTCAAGGCCTATATCGGCACAAAATACGCCTTCGCCCTGAACTCATGCACCGCAGGGCTGCACCTGTCCATGATCGCCGCGGGTCTGAGGCCCGGTGACGAGGTCATCACCACGCCCATGACCTTTGCCGCCACGGCAAACTCGGTGGTGCACACGGGCGCAACGCCCGTATTTGCCGATGTCGACCGCAGCACCATGAACATTGACCCGAAGGAAATTGAAAAAAAGATTACTGAAAAGACTAAGGCCATCATCCCCGTGCATCTATGCGGCAGGCCCTGCGACATGGACCCCATCATGGACATCGCCCGGCGGCATAAGCTGCTGGTCATCGAAGACGCGGCCCATGCCATCGAGGCGGAATACAAGGGCAGAAAGATCGGCGCCATTGGTGACATGGGCGTTTTCAGCTTTTATGTCACCAAAAATATAGTAACCGGCGAAGGCGGCATGGTCACGACAAGTGTTGACGAGTATGCTGAAAAGATCGAGACCTACGGTTTGCATGGCATGAGCCGCGGGGCCTGGAAGCGCTTTTCCGATGAGGGCTATAAGCACTACCAGATCGTATTCCCGGGTTTTAAATATAATATGATGGACATACAGGCGGCCATGGGCATTCACCAGCTGGGCCGCATCAATGCCTATTACGGCCGTCGCCAAGCAATATGGAAGCGCTATGATGAGGCGTTCAAAAATCTTTCCGTCGAAATACCCGCTCCTGCCCAGGCCGACACCAAACATGCACTGCACCTGTACACGATTCTTGTAAAACTCGAAGACCTCACCTGCGACCGCGACGCGATTCAGCAGGCCCTGCACGAGGAAAAGATCGGCACGGGCATTCACTATATCGCCCTGCACACGCATCCCTATTACCGCGACACCTACGGCTACAAGCGCGATGATTTCCCCCATGCGCTCTACATATCAGACCGGACCATATCGCTGCCCCTGTCGGCAAAGCTCACCGACGCCGATGTGCAGGATGTGATCGATGCCGTAACGCGCGTTCTAAACAGGTTTGCAAAATAATATGTCCGGCAGGCAGCTCAAATGGATACTGGCTGAGGATTTTAAAAATCAGTTTACCCCCGCACAACTCACCGCCCTTGTCACTCGTGACGGGGCGACAGACCCCGGCTGCACTCCGGCGGAGATTCGCAGCTGCTCTGGCTTTCGCGCAGGCGCCTGCGCAACCCGTTTTTTGAAACAGTGGGAAACAGCCCGTGCCGTGCAGGCTCGCGGCATTGCCCTGCGGCGGCCCATAGCCATTGGCTGCCGTAAGAGCATGGGCTTTATCCGTGCAGCATATCTGATTGTCGAAACCATGCCCGGCGCCATGCCACTCAAAGACTGCCTTGACCGGCATGGTCCCCGCCCCGACTTTATGAGTCTTCCCGACGACAAGGATCTGATGGATCTGTTTGCCGCCTTTGCCGCGCAGCTGCGGAAAGTCTGCCGCCTGTCGGTTGATTTTCATCTGAGGGATGTGCTCTTGCGCGTGGCTGCCGATGGTAGGCCCTGCCTGTACCTTGCAGATATGGGCAAGGTGGAGCTGAAGCCCCCCGGCGCTGGCCGTGCGCGCTTCGACAATCTGCGCATGCTTGATGCCGTGCTCTGGGGCCGCGCGCCTTCACGAGCGCAGCTGCTGTTTATGCGGATGTATGTGCGCAGACTGGTCGATATATGTATGGTAGTGCCGCGCGTGATCAGGCAAGTGGCGGATATGCCCAAAGAGCTGCTGTTTTCCCGGCGTTTTTGCCGGAATGATGCGGACATTAAAAAAATAACGCCGGGCGGCATGCGCGGCTGCATGAAGCGCGGGAAACATGAGGCCGCACTTCTCAAGTTGCTTGAAGCGCCCGACGGGCTTTTCACGCGGACCGATGCCGTCATTCTTAAAAATTCCCGCACTACCGCGGCGCTGGTGCTGCAGGCGCCCGAGCTGCCCTGGCCGGTGTATCTGAAACGCTCTAACCCCAAGGGACTGTTTTTCGCCATCAAGTATGTGCTGCGCAGGTCCCGTGCCAGGCGCGCGTGGCAGACGGCATGTGAGCTGCGCAGCCGGCATGTGCCCACGCCCGAGCCGCTGGCATTTCTTGAACGCCGCCGCTTTGGCCTGCTGAAGTCTTCGTATTATGTAACGCAGGCTCTGCCCGCTGCCGACAGCCTCGATCACTTTGTGGAACAGCGTTTTTCAGAATGGCGGCCGGATGAAAAGCGCGCCTTCATACGCCGTCTTGCAGGCCAGCTCAAAAACGCACACCGGCAGGGCATGCTGCATGGCGATCTCAAAGCAAAAAATATTCTGGTTGCAGCGAACGACAGCGGCGCCGAAAAAATCCGGTTCATCGATCTTGATGCGGTTCGGCTGCGGCATGCAGCCTCTTTGTCTGAAAGATACCGCGATCTTGCACGGCTTAACTGCTCATTTCTCAACACCACCCTGGTCTCCCGAACGCAGCGGCTTTTATTTTTGAAGTGCTATGCTGATAGCGATCCGCAGGACGGCCTCAGGGAGGCATGGGCAGCAACACTGGTGCTCTCATGGCGCAAGCTGCTGAAATCGGGACGGGAATTCAGCTGCTAGAGGGTTTTTTCTAACTGATAACTGATAGGAACTTGCTTTGGGATGGGCAGAATATAAAATAGGGGCGATTGTGTGTCAATATAAAGTTTGCCGCAAAATATGGGCAGGGACGTCCACGCAAAAAATGTGCGGCGTGATTAAAAATCTTGCGGCGCGGCGGGCGTTTCTGCGGTTCCCACAGCCCCAGGCGCTGCAATATGTGTTTTACTGCCTCGGGCTGGTCTATAAAGCTGAAGAAACCTTCATGCATCTATAAGTCAAACAAGGGCCTGACCCTTATTTTTGAATTCTGATGGGTTAGATTTCGCCTTTATAAACATCCTTACGATTGCCGATTCTGAGGATAAGAATATCAAGACCCAACAGGGCATAAATTACTCTGTAGTCACCGACGCGGTACTTGCGAAGACCGGTGAACTGGCCCTTAAGCACAGGATTGGATTCAGGCTGCTTGATCAGTTCCCTTTCAATGTGATCAAGGATTCGTTTCGCCTCGGGCTTCGATAGCTTTTTGATGTCGCGTTGAACCGACTTTTTGTAGACGATACTATATGCCAAGAGTCTTCCTCATCTCTTTGGCAGAAATAATCTCATCTCCCGTATCGTGGAGCCGGTCCAAGGCGACTTGAAGATCGGAAAAATCCTCAATATAGGACTCCAATGCCTTCTGAATGATGAAAGAGCGGGGTCTTTCGGTCTCTTTGGCTATGCTATCGAGTTGGCTGGCAAGATTCTTGGGAAGCCGTACTGATATCGCTGTATTCATGGCATATCTCCTGTCATTTCTGTATTACAATGTATGCAGTAATGCCTGTTTTGTCAAGTAAATTTACTGATTATTGAATTATTGATAGGAACTCGCTTTGGGCTGTGCAGACTATAAAATGAGGGCAATTGTGTGTCAATATAAATGTGGGCGCAAGATGTGGGATGGGCTTTTGGGTGCGGTCTGCGATGCTGCTATAAAAAATCTTGCGGCGCGGCGGGCGGTCTGATATGAGGTGTTATGTCAACCGGCAAGCCTGCTTTTGTGCGCAGCTTGATCGTTTCGTAGGGGTTCAAAATTTTGAACCCCTACAATATACCCATCAAATATAGGCTTCAAAGGGATAATCTGGATCGGCGTTGTCATATGAGGGAATTTGCTCATCGGTATAATAATCCGATGGCGTGAATTTGATCTTCGGTGGCGGCCGCTTTTGCATCTCCCACAGCCCCAGGTGCTGCAATATGTGTTTTACTACGTCGGGTTGGTCTATGACGCTGATGACCTTCATTGCTCCCTGACACTGCGGGCAGGTGAGCGGATCGACCTCGTAAATCTTCTGTATCAGCCTCGCCCAGGCCTTGCGTTTTGCCGGTGACGCGGCATCTGCTTCAATGATGCAGGGTATCGCAGTATCGGTTTTTTTTTTTTGCCTGTTACCTCGGGAAACATTGCTGTAATAGCCATAGTAGCGCACCATCTGCTCGCCACGGTTGGGCACATGGGAGCACATGGCGGCCAGCCATTCACAGGCATCAAAGGTTTTGGTCTCCCTGCCTTTTTTAGCTTTGTAAACCACCTTTGCCTCATCCCTCAGATAGGTCATGCGCTCCTGAGAAAAGGATGCCCTGATGATATACCGGGCAAGGTTCTCCATGGCTGTGTCGTCATGGGGATAGATGCGGTCGCCGCAAAAAACCGTAAAGCCGGTATGCTTCCAGGTGTCAAGCATACCTATTATTTCAGGGGTGATTTTTCCTTTTGCAAGAAGCATATTGAGCACCTTGCGCCGAAAGAACTTCTCAAGCCCTTTGCGATCAGGGGGCGGGGCGACCTTAAACGCGCCTGTTTCGTAAAAGCAGCCGTCGCTTACCAGCGCGTGGCAATGTGGATTGAAGCCAAGAAAGTCCCCAAATGACTGAATGGCGATGACCGACCCCGGCGTGGCGTTTGTTTTGCCTGTGGGAAATTGATGAAAGGTTTTCAGCGTTTCCCAGGCGCAGCGGCTTAAATCTGAAAGCAGGCTTCGGTCATAAAGGAAATACCGGCGCAGAATCTTTGGTATGCTGAAAACAACGTGGCGATGAGGAACTTTTTTGACGACTTCCATGCACAGCAACTCGCCAAACTCCACCACCCGCTTCTGATGGCATGACGGGCAGAAGTGGCGGCGCTTGCAGGAGAATGCCAGCAGCCGCTCGTGGCCGCAGTCGGGGCACTTGATGCGGGCAAACCCGCCGTGCAGATCGCCGCAGTCAAGATAGCGAAGCATTACATCTTTCACATAGGGCCGCAGAAAGCCGTAGCGTGCGCTGAACCGTTCATCATAGCCCAGTTCAAAGCTTTCAAAATGATCCTCAACGCAGCGGTAGTATTGCGACTGTTGCGGACTTCGTGGTTTATACTGCTGCGAAACAATGGCTGCGGCTGCTTCCCCCATAAGCCCCTCTTTTTGTACCTTCCCATAAAATATAACAAATGTTATACTTTATGAAAATATAAAAGACAAGGGGCGTCTAAAGACACATTCAGCCGATAAAGTCTCTCTATTGCACTTGCATCCTGGCGCTTCTCCATGTAATCATAGAACGTCATGAGCACCTGCAGACATGAAATACTAAGCCTGGCGCCTGCTCCGAGCCCCAGGCTCCGGTGCAGGCACTGCCATCTGACCATTTCCGAAAGCGAGCTTGGAGAGGGCTGCTGCCCTGAGTGTTTCGATGCCCACAAAGTGCGGCGCAGGGATTTTGACAAAGTCGATACTGCCGAAGGCCCTGCTGCCCGCTACCGTTGCGAAAGCTGCGGCATGATTATAACCGTTTGATTGGTTGAATTAGTTCGATTAGTTTTATTAGTTCAGTTGGTTTTCAATCAATTTAACCAATCAAACCAATGTAACTAATTGAACCAATACAACAGGTTTTAAGGTTTTACCATGCGCCCCCGGGTCGGACATATTCAGTTTCTCAACTGCCTGCCCCTGTACCACATGCTGGTGCGTAGCGGCGCAGTGCTTGACATGGATTTATATAAAGATACGCCCATAGCCCTGTGCCGGCGACTCATCGCAGGCAAGCTCGACATAAGCCCGGTGCCCGCCATCGAATACGCCCGCCATGCCCGCGACCTGCTGCTGCTGCCGGACCTGACCGTCAGCTCAAACGGCAGGGTCATGAGCATACTGCTGGTGAGCAAAGTGTCGGCTGGCGAGCTTGACGGAAGGCGCGTGGCGCTCACCAATACGTCTGCCACATCGCAGGTGCTCGCAAAAATCATCCTGCAGGAAAAATATGGCGTTAAGCCGCTTTATTTTGAATGCCCGCCCGATCTGCCCGAGATGTTCCGCGAGGCCGACGCAGCCCTTCTTATTGGCGATGATGCCCTGCGGGCCTGCACGCGTCCCGGCAAATACCAGCAGTATGATCTGGGTGCCGAGTGGAAAGAGCTGACAGGAAAGGCCATGGTGTATGCGGTCTGGGCCGTGCGGCGCAGCTATGCCGAAAAGCACCCGGAGCAGGTTTCCATGGTGTATGAAGCATTCAAGCAATCCATATTTGAAAGCCTTCAGCAGGTGGAAGCCATCGCCCGCGACATTGCGCGCTGGGAGCCCTTTACGGCGGCATTTCTTAAAAAGTATTTCGAGGGGCTGCAATACAGTTTCGGCCCTGAGTACCGCGCGGGATTAAAAACCTATTTTGCCCGGGCAAAAAAAATTGGAGCCCTTGACCGCATACCACGGCTCGAATTTGTACGCTGTGATGCAAAAAAATCGTAAGTATGCCCGGCCGGACGACTTTGCGAAAGCTCTGTGATGACACTGCAAAAACTGTTTCAAAAAATAAATGCCGGCGCTCGCATAGATGAGCATGAGGCGTTGAGCCTCTTTCTCGAAACGGAGCTATTGCAGCTTGGGCAGCTTGCCCAAAGGCGCGCTGCGCGCCTGCACGCGCCCGACCAGGCAACATTTCTCATCGACCGCAATATCAACTACACCAATATTTGCATAAGCCGCTGCCGGTTCTGCGCTTTTTATCGCACAGAAGATGCGCCCGACGCCTACCTGCTCACACCGGAAGAGATACTGGAAAAAGTGGCCGAAACCGTGGAGCTCGGGGCCACCCAGATCATGCTGCAGGGCGGGCTGCATCCCGGTCTCAGGCTTTCGTGGTTTGAGGACGTGGTGCGGCGCATTAAGCAGCGCTTCACTGTTTTTGTGCATTCATTTTCACCGCCCGAAATCCATCACCTGGCAAAAAAAGAAAATCTTTCCTGTGAGGCTGTCATCACGCGCCTGCGCAATGCGGGGCTTGACTCCATTCCCGGCGCAGGCGCCGAGATACTCACCGACGGCGTGCGGGCGCGCATCAGCCCGGAAAAAATTTCAGGCAGCACCTGGCTGGCTGTCATGGAGGCGGCCCACCGCGCCGGCCTTAAAACCACGGCAACCATGATGATGGGAAGCATAGAAACGCCGCAGGACCGCATCGAGCATTTGCGCCTGCTGCGCGAGCTGCAGGACAAAACAGGCGGCTTCCGGGCTTTCATTCCCTGGACCTTCAAGGCGGGCAATACCGAGCTCGGGGGCACGGAAACATCATCGCTTGACTATCTGCGCACGCTTGCCCTGGCGCGCATCTATCTTGACAATATCGACAACATTCAGGGCTCATGGGTCACGCAGGGCAAGGATATCGGCCAGATGACGCTGTTCTTCGGGGCAAACGATCTGGGGAGCATCATGCTTGAAGAAAACGTGGTTCGCGCCGCAGGGTCGTCAAACTGCATCACCGAGTCTGAAATGGCAGAGCTCATAGCCCGTGCGGGCAAAAAGCCTGCTCAGCGCGACACGCAGTATCATATAGTGAAGACCTATCCGGAACTGTCTGATTTTACAAAAAATGCCTGAAAAACCAGACAGCCTGAAGTTTTATATTTTTACTGAACTGTAAATAGTTAAGCATTTTTAGCGTCTTATAAATTTAATTCCTGTTGGCACGCCACGTGTATTAACTAATTCGCGTGATACTGCTTGTGCAGTTAAAACACACAACAACCCTATTAAGCAAAGTACGTGGCGTAGTTTAGGCGGGCTTATGAAAAAGTTGTCAGTAGTTATTTTGATTGTTTTATTTGCCATGGTTTCATCAACGGCATGGGCAGGGGGCGACCGTTACAGGTCAAACTGGGGATCAAGCTCCCGCTCCTATTTTTATGGGGGATCTCATCATTATTCCGGCGGCAATAATCATTACAATAACGGCTGGGGACGCGGACAGTGTCGCAACGGCGGCTACTATAACCCCTTTTTTTATTCCGGACTGGGGTATGTGGCTGGCATAGCAACCGGCGCTATTGTTTCCGGAATTTTTTCTCCCCAGCCGGCCGTAGTCTACGCTGAGCAGCCGGTCATGGTCGAGAGGCCCGCAGTGTGCTACGAAACGTATTACACGCGCGATCACTGGGGCAACCCGGTTACTGTCCGCCGCCAAACTCCGTGCTACTAGTGGGCTGTGACAATTCATTTTGGCACCCATCACCCCGACCCTCTCCCACAAGGGGAGAGGGAGGCTTATTTTTTCTCCCCTCCCTTGATGGGTGTAGGGGAGGCTGCCTAACTGATAATTTTAAATGTCATAGTCTACTAGTGCCGGGCTTTCAGCTGCAAAATTTCTAAAGCTAATGAAAGAAGGGGCTCTGGGTTTCTGTTTTTGACTTAGTTTTTACCCTATGACCGCCCTTGGCATGCGCACAGAAGTCCTTGCCCCTGTCGCACCAAGGTGCTATATAAACAACTATTGGCATAACGTGATCATTCAAATTAATGCAAAAAAACCATAAACCGTTTTAAAAGGAGTTTCGCATGAAAAAGCTGATAGCGTTGTTGATCATCGTGGCATTTGTGGCCGGAGCATGCGCTGAGGCAACCAATACGCAGAAGGGCGCGGGCATAGGCGCTGCAGTCGGCACGCTGGCCGGCGCAGGCTTAGGTGCGGCCATAGGTGGTAAAAAGGGTGCTTTGATCGGCGCGGGTACCGGCCTTGTGGTAGGAGGCTTGGCCGGTGGCGCTATCGGCCGGTATATGGACAACCAGGAACGCGATATGCGCAATGCCATGGCTCAGGTCGAAGGCGCCAGCATCAGGCGCGACCAGGATATACTTGAGCTCACGTTCAAGGCCGACATGATGTTTGATACCAACTCCTCGGTTTTAAAGCCTGGCGCCTACAGCGAGCTTGACCGCGTCTGCTCGGTTCTGGGCAAATACCCGCAGTGCCGCATCCGCATCGAGGGCCACACTGACAGCGTTGGCTCTGAAGATTACAACATGCAGCTTTCCCAGCGCCGGGCCGAGGCGGTGAAGAACGCCCTTGTCCAGCGCAATGTCGACCCTGCCCGGCTTCAAGCTGTCGGCATGGGCGAAGGCCAGCCCATTGCAAGCAATGACAACGAGGGCGGCCGCCAGATGAACCGTCGCGTCACCATGAAGATCGTCCCCATCGAGGGACAGGGCTGATAGCAAAAGCGAACAGCAAAAACGCGCGGACGGGCCGGCATGGCTTATCCGCGCTTTTTTTATACGGTGCACAATCTAAGGAATTCAGAATCCAGAAGCCGGAATGAGAGACACAGAGCAAATAGGGCATTCGCTCCGCCGCGGCGGACCCCTACGGTTCTAAACCTTGAGCCTTGAACTTTTAACCTTGAATTTTACCTCCGAACTCAGAAATCATGACTCCAAACTTCTTTCCGCACATGCTGACTCCTGACTTCTATTTGTCTTTGACTCCGCAGGCCCATTTGCCTATACTTAGGCCCTATTTGAAAAAGCAATTTTGTGTTCTACTATGAGTAAAAGCAGCAATAGTTAGCTAACATGGTGTGCGCTCGCTTTTTTCCTGCAGGAGCCCGTCGCGGCGGACTGACAATTAAATGATGGTCATTGTTTTTTGTGTGAGCGGGTTGTCTAATAAATTATGAAAACCCTCGAACCATACGCTGCCGCCGGGGCGTTTTCGCCCCTTGACCTGCACTTTGCCCGGTTCATGGCAAAGCTGGCGGGCTCGGAAAGCCCGGAGCTTGTGCTTGCCGCAGCGCTGGTGAGCCGCCAGACCGGCACAGGCCATATCTGCCTTGACCTTAATGAGACTGCCGGGAAAAACGTGGCGCAGACTTCTGTTGCCTGCCCAGAGTTTACGCGCTGGACCGACTCGCTTTCAAAAAGTCCTGTTGTTGCTGCAGGCGGCAATGAGGCCCGGCCCCTAGTGCTGGACAGCGCAGGAAGGCTCTATCTCTACCGCTACTGGCAGTATGAAAAAAACCTTGCCGCATTTTTTGTGAAGCAGGCGGCGGTGCCTGTGGCCTGCGACGCAAAGCTGTTGGCCGCTCTGCTTGAAGACCTTTTCCCGCCCGAGCCCGGCGCAGGGCTGAACCGCCAGAGGCTTGCGGCTTTCACGGCCTCAACCAGGCGTTTTGCCGTTATTTGCGGCGGGCCCGGCACGGGCAAGACCACGACCGTGGCAAAGATTCTTGCTCTGCTCATCGGCCTTGCACAAAATTCGCTGCGCATCGCCCTTGCCGCGCCTACGGGCAAGGCTGCCGACCGTGTACAGCAGGCAATAGGCGCGGCCATTCAGGGGCTGGCCTGCGACGCGGCGGTCAAAGCGGCGCTGCCGCGCGAGGCCTCAACTCTGCACCGGCTGCTAGGTCTCTCGCCCGATGAAGCCCGGGCGCGCTATGATGAAAAAAATCACCTGCCCTACGATGTAGTGGTGGTGGACGAGGCCTCCATGGTCGATCTGCCCCTTATGGCAAAGCTTGTTCGGGCCCTTGCTCCGCATGCGCGGCTGCTGCTCTTGGGGGACAAGGACCAGCTTGCCTCGGTTGAGTCGGGCGCGGTGCTGGGCGATGTGTGCGCCGATGGCCATGTAGAAAGTTTTTCCCGCAGCCATCTTGAGCGCTATGAAAGCCTGACAGGTGAGAGCTGTGGGGGCGTGACGGAACTTGAAAAAGCCCCGCCCATTGCCGACTGCATTGTGGAGCTTACGCGCAATTACCGCTTCGGCGAAAACAGCGGCATCGGCGCTCTTGCCGCAGCCGTTAACCGCTCGGATAGTGCCGCAGCACTTGAGATCCTCTTCTCAGGCGACCACAGCGATCTTTCGTGGGAAGCGGCCCGCGGCCCGCAGGGCCATGCACCTGCTCTTCAAAAAATGGTTCTGGACAATTATGCAGGTATTTCCCGGTGCGCAGACGCGCGCACCGCGCTTGAGATGTTTGGCCGCTTCCGCATCCTGTGCGCCGTGCGCGAGGGGCAGCGGGGCGTTGCAGGAGTAAATGACGCTGTTGAGGCAGTGCTTGAGCATCAGCACCGCATCAGGCGCACAGGCCGCTGGTATCATGGCAGGCCTGTTATGGTCACGCGCAATGACTATGCCATAAGAATATTCAATGGCGACAACGGCATTATTTTTCAAAGCCCCGACGGGGTTTTAAAAGCCTGCTTCGCCGGACCTGATGGGGCTGTTCGTTCTTTTGTTCCCGCGCGCCTGCCCGAGCATGAAACAGCCTACGGCCTGACCGTGCACAAAAGCCAGGGATCGGAATTTGACCATGTGCTGATCGTGCTGCCCGACCTGCTGTCGCCGGTACTTACGCGTGAGCTTATCTATACGGCCATAACCCGTGCTCGCAGCAGGGTGACCCTCTGGGCCGACAAGGAAATTTTCAAGTCAGCCATAGAGCGCTGCATCACGCGCACCTCAGGGCTGCGGGATAAATTGAAGTAGGGGCAGACCTGCGTGTCTGCCCGGATTTACTTTGAGGGCGAACACGCAGGTTCGCCCCTGCGAGGCCAGGGATTCAATTTAAATTTCTTCGCCCACAGAACAAATCTAATTTGATTGACGCCAAACAGAGCTTTCCTCTATACTCGCGCACAAGCCGAAGCTCTTGGGGAGCATGTTCATCTTTACCGCATCGCAGGGGCAAAAACTCCAATAATGCTATGAGGGGGAACTCATGACAGATGACCAGCTGATCCGCCAACTCATTCTCAATCTTGCAGCAGGGAAAATCGATACGGCAAGCGCGCTGCCTGTTCTGCGAAAGCTTGCCGCGGGAGACATCGGCCAGGCCTCGTTGGCCGAGCTTGCCGCGCTTCTTGAAAGCCGGACGGATTCCGACTCCGAGCAGTTGAAAAAACAGCTCTACCAGGCGCGCTGCAAGCAGGCGGCAAATCTTTTCAGCCTCCGCTCCAACAAAACCCCCGTGCCAGATGCGCTGCTGCGCGACCTCAGCGATCTGCCGGCAGACTGCCCTGAAGGCTGGGCAGAGCGCAAAGAAACCATAAAGATTTTTTTATCGGCCGTGCCGCTGCTGCACGACTGCCTCTTCATCCGGACGCATCAGGCCATCGCACCCCGCATTGTTTCAATCGTTGATAAGACATTCACCGCCATGCTGACAGCCCTGAGCAGGCCGCCGTCGCTGTGGTCAATACATGACCCAGCATCCATCATTATAAAATTTGAATCCCTTGCCGCCTCCGGCATGCCCGGGCTTGATGCAATAAAGGAAAGCATCAAAACCAGAAAAGTTTTGTGGAGACAGCAGGCGCAGGAATGCATGCAGGCAGGGCAGACCGCTGCTGCAGACGATATGGATGAAGGCGTGCTTTTAAACGCATGTGTTGATGCCTGTAACGTGTCGGCCTCACGCACAGAAAAGCTACGGTTTATTGATATGCTCTGCTCGTGGCCGACCGATCTTGCCGCACCCGCCATCCTGCATGCCTGCCGCGAGCCCTGGCTGCAGGAGCGCACCGGCCTTATCCTGTCAATGCGGTTTGCGCAGCCCTCGACATCAGGCTGGCGGGGCTGGTCGCTCTGGCTTGACCAGGCAAACCATGCCTTTGAAAATGTGCATGCACAGTCACTCTCCTATCCGGCCGAACTCTTTTACATGTGGGCTTTGAGCAGCCGGGCGGAGCTTGATCCTGAGCTAGCCGGCATGCTTGAGCAGTTTTGCCGGCAGCAGGGGCCTGCCATTGACCCCGAGGATTTTGTGGAGCGTTGGGCTGCTGAATTGACTGAAAAAGAAGCAAATGCGCTGCTTGGCCTCTCGCCCCGGCCCGTGCCGGTGCTTGCGGAGGCTGCGGCTGCGGCAGCAGCCGAAGAGGCGCCGCCCGACCTTTCGCTGCCGGAAGAAAAAATACCCTCGCAGATACCAATGCCTGCACCTGAAGCTGTGCAGCCTCCTCCCGCAGCGCAGAAGCCCACGGTGTGGCAGGAGCACATCAAGCCGTTTATCTCTGAAAACTGGTACATGGTAGTCGGGCTGATCATGGTGCTTACGGGAAGCTCGCTTCTTGCCTACTACACCTGGGACAAGTCATGGATACTGCGCTATACCATCATGCCCGGCCTTCTGGCGCTGTTTACCGCAGCCCTTGCCGAGGCGGGCGGCTGGCTTGAGCGCAGGGACGGATCGCTGAAAGGCACGGCCCTGCTGCTGCGGGGCGCGGCTGTGGCGCTGCTGCCGGTGAACTTCATGACCATAGCGCTGCTGTCTGATGACCCGCAGGCCCGGTACCTGCCCGTTCTTGTGCCGGTCATGGGGCTGCTCTACTGCGTCCTGTTCGGCTTGGGCCTTCGCAGGTGGTGCCGCGACGTGCACCCGGGGCTGAAAAAACTGCTCGGGGAAACGCTGCTTGGCATAAACTGCATTATTCTGCTGCGGCCCCTGTGCGCGGTATCGCTTGGCCTGCAGGAGCAGGTGCTGGGGCTTATTCTTCCCGCCGGTTTTTATCTTGCTTTCATCGGCGTTGCAGCAGCCGTGCTTGCCTTCACCCGCACCGTGGTCAACAAGGAGCTTGCTGGCGACCGCAAGATCGCGTGGTTCTTCGGCTCGACCCTGACCATCACCCTATTTGAAGTATTCGCCTGGATTCATATCTGGACCCGCGATATGCCCGTCTTGCATACCTATGCACCGCTTGTCATTCTCGGGGGCGGGCTCGTGCTCATGGTGGAGCGCCGCATTCTTGAGCTGCGGGGCGGCATGCTCTATTCCACAGAGTCATTTCTGGGGTTTGCCCTGCTGCTGCTGGGCCTGCTGCTTTCAATGACCGGCCCGTATGTCCGCATCCTGAGCTTCTTGCTTGCCGGGGGCATCTGGCTGTACCAGGGCCTGCCCCGCAAAAACATTGTCGATTTCTGGATAGCGCTCACGCTGCTGGCCCTGGGCGGTGCGGCCGTGGGCCTGGCGCCCCGGTTCCCTGGGCCCCTTCTGCCTGCGCTGGGCATAGCCATGGCCCTGTGCATGGGCGGCATGGCAGGGCTACAGGTAAGCAGGCGCTGCCCCGGCCTTGGCAAGGTCTGCACGGACTACCAGCTGGTCATCTTCTTTATAACGGTCATCGTGGCCGTTCTTGCCCAGCGGCACTATGGCTCCGTGCCCCTGCTCACCGCCGGGTTTCTCATCTTCACGGCCTGCTGCATCATCTGGCGCGGCTTCACCGACGACCGGTCGCGCTGGGTGATTATGGGGGCCATCGTGCTTGCCCTTGCCTGTGCCTATCTCGGCTGCGTCGACATGTCGCAGCTGTCGCTGCATGGCAATACCATGGTCTACGGCGTCTCAATGCTGTCTCTGCTGTGGCTTGCCGCCATTCGGCTCACACGGCATCCGCTGCTTGCAGGCTGCAGGTCGTCGGTGCTGTTCATGTACGGCATCATTGCCGTGGCGGCCATGGTGGTGCGGGTGGTCCTTGAGGGGGATACACCTGCCGACCGGCTCTGGTACCTGCACTGGATGGAATACGCAGGCCCTGTGCTCATGTCTGCGGTGCTCATCTTCACGGCCTGCTGCACACGCTCGCTGCTGCCATCGCTCTTTGCGGCCGTTATCCTCGTCATACTGCTGCCCGAGCTGCGTGATAATCTCAAGGAGACGTTTCCGATACTGGCCTTTGGCACGGGCAGGGCAAGCGCGGCAAGCTCGCTTGTGCTGACGCTGCTCTGCTTTTACCTGAAAAAAGCGGTGTTTCTTCAAAAGCTGCCCGAGGGCGACCGGTTCCTCGACGACAGCCGCTTTCCGCTGTGCCGCCCCGACCACACATTTCTCACCTGGCCCGTGCTTGGCTCCATATTTTTTCTTTTGCTGAAGATCGATGTCTACGTGCTTGCCCGGCATCTGCCCCATGTGCCCTTTGCCACGGCTGCGGCGCTCTGCACCACGGCCATTGTCTGGGTGCTGCTGGCGGTCTATTTTCGGCACTATACATATGCCGTCGCCGGCACGCATCTGGGGTGGATCTGTCTGCTTGCGGGCCTGTTCTTCGGCCACTGGGCGACAAGCGACGACCCGCACTGGTACTGGCCGGTGCTGGCAGGCGGCATTACCCTGCAGGCCTTTTACTGGATCTGCCGCGTGCTCGAGCCGCGATATCACTGGGTCGAAGACCTCCTGACAAAGCCCGTGCGCGGGGTGCTCTGCTACGCAAGCCTTCTGCTTACGGCCCTCTGCCTGCTGATCCTTGGCATCGATGAGGCCCCGCGCGATCTTGTCTGGCTCCAGATATTTCTTGCAGCCCAGCTTGTCTGGCACTGCCTGGCCCGCGGCAGCCTCCTGCATTCGTCGCTGCTGTGCGGCCTTGTGCTTCTGAACCTGCTTGCCTGCACAGCGCCCGGCGCCGGCCTTCTCATGGACCGGCTCTCGTGGGAGCAAAGCCTCACCCCGGCGCTCTGGTTCATACTGGCTGTTCAGGGGCTTCATGTGCTGCTTGAGCAGACGCCGCAGCTCTACCGCAGAGTCGCCGCGCTTCTCCGGCCGTTCATGTATACGGCCACGCTTCTGACGCTCGTGCTCGGCATCGTCGCCATGGTCGAACGTTTCCACGACCAGAGAATTATTCTGCAGCAGTTCATCCTGATCATCGCCGCCCTCTGCCTGGCTGCGCGGGCCCATGCATCAGGGGCGCTGCTGCTGGTAGCGCTGCTGCTTGGCTATATTACCTTCAATTATGTGGATTTTATTCTTTTGCAGGATTTCGGATCGCGATGGAACACGATGGTGCTGCCTTGGAAGCTGAGCCTCTTCAGCCTGGCCATGGTTATCTGCGCATGGTCGCTCGGCAGCCTGCATAAAAAGCTGCCCCGCCTGCTTACCGGCCCCTTCGGCATAGCGGCTCTGCGATCGGGGCTTTATACCTGCATCTATCCGCCGGCGGCGCTGTTTGCCTGCCTCAGCACCTTTCTGCATACGGTCGATCCGATCTGGCGGGCGGCGGGAGCCCAGCTTGCCGCCCCATTTATAAACGGGCTTGCCTTGGCGCTGATGGGCCTGTCATCAGGCAGGTTTGCCGGGTTTGCATTCCCCTGCGCCGCGGTCATTTTCAGCACCGGCAATATTCACCTCGTGCGTTATTTCTGCCGCGACTATTTGCTGGCCAACGGCCTTGCTGAGCCCCACCTTCTCTCGCTGGGCCTTGGTCTGACGCTTCTTGAGGCCACGGCCCTGCGACTTATCGCGCGCAGGCAGGCGGCTTCGGTATTTTTCAACCGGCTGTGCCTGATCGCGGGAGCGCTGGTGCTGGGGCTGCTGAGCATGCACTACATTACCGATCCAAACCTCAGCGATATTTCAAATACGCGCTTTATCGTTTCAGGTCTTATGTCGCTGCTTGCAGGCTGGTATTTTCGAAACGCCGCGCGCCGGCCCGGTCCCGGTGAAGAGCAGTATGTAGATGCCTGCGAGGCCGTCTTTCACTATAGTATCAGCGCTTTTATGTGGTGTATGGCCCTGATGCTGCCTGTATTCAAGCACCCGGGGCTGACGCTGCTTGCCTTCTGGCTGCCGGGCCTCTATTTCTATCTGCGGGCCGAGTTTGCAACGCTGCCCGAAACCTGCCAGCGCTACCGGCGCTCGGCTGCCGTCATATCTTTTGCCATTCTGGGCCTCTATGTCTTCAAGGCCGCATTCAATATGATCTTTTACCCAGAGCTGCCCATCAACTCGCAGTATTATCACTATAATTCCTTCTATGTCATGCTGCTGGGGCTTGTTCTTGTGCGGCTTCACGGCCTTGGCGGCACGGGCTGGCTGGCTTTCTACGGCGGCCTTGCCCTCATGACAGGCAGCTACTTTGCTGCTGCATGGCTGCCGGGCCTGAGCCCGTTCCGGTTTCCGGAGCCGGCGGCCTGGGCTGCGGTGCTTGCAGCCCATTTCTGGATTGCCGTCAGCGCGCAACGCTCGCCCATTAAAACCGCGATTCAAAGCATAGGCGCCATCAGCGCCCAGGACTGGCTCGGCCTGCGCCGATCCTGGGGGCGGTTTCTTGCCGTTGCCAGGATCG
>Ga0209777_10003052_pt1 | contig 21209 bp, 19 predicted proteins | sample FrelakmetHBP12HB_FD_187147 | JGI IMG/M metagenome (GOLD analysis project Ga0209777, IMG submission 187147) | Freshwater lake sediment microbial communities from the University of Notre Dame, USA, for methane emissions studies -HBP12 HB (SPAdes)... | ecosystem: Environmental > Aquatic >...
GGCACTACGTTTTCAAACTCCGAGACTGATTTTGCCCGAAAATCCGCGTTTCTGAGCAACCACGCGGGTACCCCTGTCCAACAACTGTTGAAGATGGGACATAGGGGCGTGATGTATCCAGCGGGGCCGGAAACTCGCCCGATCCGTTGACAACCGACACGCCGACGAAAAACACACCCGAAACCAAGACGGGTGTGTTCAGGACGTACTCGTTGAGTATGTTCGTGTCGCGATTCTTAACAGTGATGGCTTGCTGAGAGATTAGGACGCAGTCATTGGGGTCGCCGTCGTCGTTGGGATCGTCCCAGACGAACATGCGGGCGGCCGTGCCGTTGGGCGCCGATAGCGCCCAAGCGGCGAGGATGGAGACGATCTGCTCTTCGCCCGCGACCGCGTCGAAACGCTGCATCCAGCAGAGTTCGGAGCCTGCGGGCGAGAGTCCCACGGTGGTATCGCGGACGCCATCGTCATAACCATATTCGAAGTCACCGAGTGCGGCGGTGCCGACGTCGCTGCTGGCAGCGCCCCCCAGGGCAATCGCATTATAATTTTGCGAACCCTTCCTATTGGTCAAAAACGCAGATCGTCTTGGGTCGTCGATACGCTTGGTTCGAAATCAAGACTACGCTACCCATGTTTTCATGGCTGAAAACGGTGCCGAATTTATAATGCGATTGCCCTGCAGCGCCACCGGGGGCGGGACGGGGCCAGTTGACAAGCCCCTCTCCGCCGACAGCAGCTGGCGCGAGAAGCGTGCAAATGCCGCCAAGGTTAAATAGGACAATAGGCATTCGAGCCATGACACATTTGCGCCATGGCCCCGCCTTTCGATTAACCGATAGTCTGAAATCAGGCATGATCTTATCCTCCGGCATGGTGCCTCCTTCTTTTCCAGCTTTTTAGGGTACTTACGACGAACGAGCTGGGACACGGTGAACCCAAACTGCGGTCTGGAATGCCCATAGCGGTAGGGAACGCGATGGTGTGCTCGGGCGCGGCGATCCGGCTGCCGCCAGGGCTGCCGGAACAAGGCTCAAAATCATGGAGCGTGACATCATGCATTCTTTCCCACGCGATTTACGCAATCCAAAACCCAAGGCGCGTCGTAGTCCGCGATTTCACCAAGGCGCATCTCTGGCGTTCAGCGTGCGCCAATCATGACTCTGCGCTGTGGAACGATCAGTCGGCAGACCGTCCAGAACGGACCGCCTCATGTTGATCTAAGCTTCAACGGGATTCCGGCCACGAACAGTCCATTGTACCGGGTTTCGGCTCACTTATCAAGGCGTTTATATGCAATCTGACGTGGCAGAATATGGCGGACACCCTCGTAAGAAGTTTTCAGTAGGGATGGCTAATCACCACGCCACGCTTTGATGCTTTCGCAACCCCGGCGGTCCCAATTCCTGCACCATCCTCATGATGAAACTATCCGCGCCCGGGTTATGTTCGCCCGCTGACCAGATCTTCGGCAATGTAGACCTCTGGCTTTTCGGCCACGCCGGCGCGTTTCATCACTGCGGCCAATTCCGAAGAATCCAAGAAACGCTTGGCGATGGCCGCGCCGTCCCAATCAAACATCAGGCAATGGTTGTTCTTGTCGGTGGTCAGGTGCGCGACCCTGAAAGTACGCTCCCCGGCGGCGCGGCGCTTCTCGAGGAAGCCGTCGAATTCCTTTTTCCACCGGTTGTAATCCTCGACGGGATGCCGAATAATCACGAGTGATGGACCTGCCGATGTGTGGTTGCCGCACGGAGTTGAAGGTGACGCGGTGGTCCCAGCGTGAAATTCAACGATCCCTGCCGAAGGAGGCGGCCAAGGAGTTGAAGGGAACACGCTGGTTGTGGCTGACGAATCCCGAGAACCTGACGCCGGAGCAGCAGGCGTCGCTCGTATCCCGGAAGAGAAGCTGATCCTTCATAGTTTTCGGAGGTTCATGCATCAGCGAGTGTGCTGACCAACGCATTCCGATGGCGACCGTCATAGAGTGGGTCGGTCACGACGAGATGAAGATGGTGATGCATTACTGTTCCCTGCGAGACGAATTGGCAAAGGAGGCGATGAAGGATTTCCGTGCAGGCGCGCCGCACCCCCCAAAGATTCAGCGACAACTGGCCTGAACTGCAGCGCGATGCGAATCACCAGAACAACATGGGACAAGACAATGATTTAGGTAATATTTGGATAGCGGAAAGCGAAAAACCGCGATCTCATGGTCAAAAACCCAGTTCAACGGAGAGGGAGGGATTCGAACCCTCGATACAGGCGTTCACCCGTATGACGGTTTAGCAAACCGTTGGTTTCAGCCACTCACCCACCTCTCCAAGCGGCCTTTGAAAAACGACTTTCGAAATTCTCGACTGCTGCTCAATAAACTAATCGGCAGCCTTGGCGGCGCTCTACACCGCTGTTACCGTACCTCCAACTGGACCGCGGTCTCGCCGGGATCGAACCGGCAGGGAAGATACCCAACGACCGGCCTGCGGTCAAGGATGCCAGGTGCAGATGCGGAAAGAATTGCCTGCCAGGCCGCGGCCGCCTGCCCTTGACGAAAAGTATCACGGGTCATGCCGCGAGATGGGCGGGCGCAGGCCGAGGAGTGCGGTTCGCCAGGTCAGTTAGTGCGCTGCGATTCAATGTCGGCCAGGTGATACGGGACGGGAGGCGACGGATGGTCGGGGATGCGACGATGGTAGTGACGCGGACGGAGTTCGGGGAGCATCCGGTACGGCGGGGGAAGGTGCGGGACGTGTACGATCTGGGCGACGAAATCCTGCTTGTGGCCACTGATCGGATCAGCGCCTACGACGTCGTGCTGCCCACTCCGATACCCGGCAAGGGGGCGATGCTCACGCAAATCTCTGCGTTCTGGTTTCGCTTCTTTGATCGCGATGTTCCCCAGCACTTGATTGACGTGGTCGAGGGGAAGGCCCCGCCGCGTCTGGAGGCGCACCTCGATCAGCTTCGCGGGCGGACCATGCGCTGCAAGAAAACTCGCGTGGTCCCCATCGAGTGTGTGGTGCGCGGGTATCTCGCGGGGTCGGGGTGGGCGGACTATCAGAAGACGGGGAGGGTGTGCGGGGTGAAGCTACCGCCCGGATTGCAACAGTGCGAGCGTCTGCCACAGCCGATCTTCACGCCGGCGACAAAGGAAGAGGCAGGCCACGACGAAAACATCTCCTTCGAACAGGCGTGCGAAGCGGTTGGTGCCAAGACCATGACACTGCTGCGCGACCGCAGCATTATGCTCTACAACCGGGCGGCGGAATACGCCCGCTCGCGGGGGATCATCATCGCGGACACCAAGTTCGAGTGGGGCGAGCGTGGCGGGGAATATCTGCTGATTGACGAGGTGCTCACGCCGGACTCGTCGCGCTTCTGGCCGGCGGACAAATACGCGCCGGGGAGAGATCAGGAGAGCTTCGACAAGCAATACGTCCGCAATTACCTCACCACCCTCGTGCAGGCAGGAAAGTGGGACAAGACCCCGCCGGGCCCGGAGCTTCCCGCGGAGATTGTGGCGAATACGGCCGCGAAGTACCGAGAGGCCGTGCGGCGGCTGACGGAATGACGGAGAGCGAGGGGCTTGGCGCGGCCTTTAGCCACAGTCAAAGGCCGCGAATGGCGAATGCGGAATAGCGAATGCTGAATGAACGGCGCGAGCGCTTCGCCGGAGCCGGAAAATGTGCGAAGAAGAGCAAGAAACTCGGGGAAAGCTGATGTAGGTCGGATCATTAACCCGGCGATTCGCTTCTTCGGTTCCGGTTTTCTGCGCCCTTCAATTCGCCAGAGGGCGCCACGGTTGCCCCGGCGGTACGCAACGCATTTGCGTCCAGTGTAAGATTGTGGTATGCTTTTCGATGATCCCACACGCATCAAGTCGGTCCTAACGGGGCGTGGGGTGGGGGTAGGGAGGGCATTTGTGTCTGGCGCGCGCGTGGTCCAAATGAGCTTCTGGCTGGCGGGGATGATTCCGCTTCTTGATGCTTCCTCGACCGTGGCCCAGAGTTGGCGGCCTGTGATTCGGCTAACCCCGGCGAACCCTCCGGCCAATCTTCCGCCGTATCCGCCGGGCGTAGCGATTGATGGACAAGTCATCAAACTGCCCAACGGGGGTGTCCGAATTTGGTTAGACCTTTTCTTTAGCGGCTGGGACCCCTGGGGTCGCGGCGAAACGGACATGGAGTACAACGCCAAGCGTATCGTTACGAGGATTGACGCGACCCAGGGGTTCGCGGGAAGTCATGCAGTGCCGCCCGGGCCCTTCGATCTCGCGTTTGCCGTTCAGCCCTGTGCTACCGACGTGGATTGCCGCAATGCGTTCACCGGGAGTTCAGTGCGATGTCCATTCCCGGAACCATCCCGATGCATTGACGCGACGACGTGCGAGCCCGCGTTCACCAACTGGTGTCATTCTGACTTTTTTCTGGCGGGCGCACTCGGAGAGTGCACGAGACAGATTGTGTCGGGAAACGCAATGCTCCGGTGCCAAGCCTTGCCCCCAGGAATAATTGACCTTGGCCAACAGGCATACTTCGGCACGATTGTGGTTGACATACCTATGGGCGCCCGCGGGAGATATGTTATTCCCTTCGATATGGTCGGAACGTGGTGGGATACGCCCTCATTATTCGGATGCGGTGACATAGAATGCCCTTTCACCCCCGTAAGCGCTGTCGTTTTCATCGGCGAGGATTGCAACAACAATAACAACCTCGACGAATTGGACATCAGCCAAGGAAGCTCGCAAGACCTCGATGGCAACCACGTTCCCGACGAATGCGACCCGGATTGCCAGGGAAACGGGGTGATCGATGGCCTGGATATTCTGAATGGAACCAGCAAGGACTGCAACGCAAACTCCGTCCCCGATGAATGCGAAATCGCGAACGGATCGGCGACGGACTGCAACGCCAACGGCGTTCTCGACGGGTGCGAGGCCGCGACGTGCGTGGAACCCGGTTGCCGAGACTGCAACGGGAACGGCGTGCTTGACGAGTGCGACATCGCCAACGGATTTGAACATGATTCCAACTACAACGGAGTGCCGGACATCTGCGAGGGGTTAGTGCCGACGGTTTCGATGTGGGGACTGGTAGTGCTGACGCTGCTGTTGCTTGCCGGCGCCAAAGTTGCGTCGCTTCGGACGCGGCTCGCGCACTGACCGATCGCGCCAACCAGCGAATCCTTGAAAAACTCTCTCGTTACACGGGGAGGCATGAGATTCCTTCGCCGTTGCGAACGGCTCTTGCGGCTGCTATAGTCTGATGCGGAGGGGGCATTCCTTTCCGTGGGTTTTCGGACATGAATAAGGTTAGCGGGGCGAGAGTCCGCACGCGGGGCGTTGGACTTGGCGCATTGACGATGTTTGCAATGGCCGCCGTCGGTGCGCGCGTGTTGGGAGCCCGTGTAGAGGACGCGGCCACAGGGAGCGGCGGGGGTCAGGTTGCAAACGGCGCCTCGATCGGCCCGGATGTGATGGTGACGGCCATTACGGGCGTGCTGAACTATGACAGCGCGACGCCGCCAGGCGCGAGCGAACCGATCGACGCCTTCTCCATCAGCACGATCGCCTGCAACGCGGGCGATGCGGCGCTGGACATGATCGAAACGAGCAATCAGCACGCGGCGCTGCGGCAGGGCATGTTCCGGCTGAAGAGCAGTTGCTTTGAACAGATCGGCACGTCGTGGGTGAAGCACGTCTTCCCGGCATCGAACGAGCCGGGTTCGTGCGGGCTTGTTTGCACCAACCCCGGTGCGGTGGGATCGGAATTGCGGCCGGGATGCACGGACACGAGCAGCGCGGGGATCAACGGGGACCGGACCAACACCGGCCGATCGGCGGAGGTTAACGCGTTTACGGGGTTCTTTCCGTATACGATTGGGGCGGTTCCGGCGGAGGGCAGCATCGCTCAGCGAATCCAGGTGCACCACTCGGACCTGAATCTCACGCAAAACGCGGGGGCGAGCTACTTTGTGCAGGCGCACTATGTCCATCCGGGGGATGCGGCCGCCAACAACGGTGAAAACAACGCGACCTATGCGCGGGTCACGATGCGCGATCAGGGCACCGGCACGTTCGACGCGCGGATCACGTCGCCGGCGATCAACCACGGCATGACCAAACCCGCGATTCTGGCCTGGCAGGATGCCGACGCATCAGTGAGGGTGACCAATGCGCGGGTTCCGGGCGAGGGGTTGTTCATTCTCGCGTCCAAGGCGATGAACGTGGGCGGGGGATTCTGGCACTATGAGTACGCGGTGGAAAACCTGAACTCGGACCGCTCGGGGGCGTCGTTTCGCGTGCCCATTCCGGCAGGGGCACTGGTCCGCAACCTCGGATTTCACGACGTGGACTACCACAGCGGCGAACCCTTCGACAACACGGATTGGACGCACAGCGTCGAGACCGACGCCGTAACCTGGTCCACGACTCCCTATGCGACGAGTGCAAACGCCAACGCACTGCGCTGGAGCACGCTCTACAACTTCCGCTTCGACGCCAACGTCGGGCCGGCGCCTACGACGGCGACGCTGGGGCTGTTCAAGCCGGGTGTGCCCGCGGCGATCCCGATCGACACGCTCGGTCCGGCGCTGGGGTTCATGGACTGCAACGGCAACGGCGTGCTGGACGCGTGCGACGTAAACTGTGCAGCGCCGGGGTGCGCTCCGCCGTGTGGAGGCAGTCCGGACTGCAACGGCAACGGCATTCCCGATGCGTGTGAGACGGACTGCAACGGCAACGACATCCCAGACGACTGCGACGTAGCGAGCGGCGCGAGCGCCGACTGCGACCACAATGGCGTTCCCGACGAATGCGATCCGGACTGTGACGGGAACGGCGTGCCCGATGCCTGCGAGACGATGCGCGACTCCGACGGCGACGGCGTCAACGACTGCATCGATCTGTGCCCGTTTACCACTCCGCCCGGCGCGTGTCTGCCGCCGGCGCTGGTGACTTGTCGATTAGGTTTGGGCTTCTGCATTGCGAATTACCCTCGAGTCAACTGCATGGCTCAGGGCGGCACTCCGGTTTGCGGGAATCCGGATTCATGCGAGAACGTGCCATGCCCGGCCTCGCCATGCCGTGACGGGTGCTTGCCGGGAGATTACGACGCGGACGGCGACCGCGACCTTGCAGATGTGGCCGCGTTCCAGCGCTGCTACAGCGGGGCGTCGTCCGAGCCGGGGTTTTCGCCTCCCGGCCAATCTTGCCTGGACAGTTTTGATTTCGACGGCGACGGCGACGTGGACCTGATCGACCAGGCACGATTTGATTTGGTTAGCGATGGTCCTCGAAATTAGCGGTCTATCCGGGGAACTGCGAAGGGTTTAGGCCGAGATCGATGATGCTGCACGCCAGGATGGGGGCCAGGCCCAGCGCCTTCGCGTTTTCGACGAGTTCGTCGCTTTCCGCGCCCGGATTGATGAAGAGTTCCGCGGGTTTCACCGAGGCTATTGAGGGCAAGGCCTGGACGGCCACGGGCGGCGGAAGGTAAACGGTGATGCGATCGAGCGGGGCGGGGATGTCCGCCAGGGCCGCGTAGACCTTCAGCCCTTCGATTGTTCCGCTTTTGGGATTTACCGGAAATACGTCCCAGTCCTGTTGCAGGTAGGCGCGGACGGCCTTGTTGCTGTATTTGCTCCGATCGGGCGAGGCGCCGAGGACGGCGACGGTTTGTTTCTTCATTCGTTTGTCCCCAAGTGAAACCACTGAGAGAATAACCTGATCCACTGGCCGAATGCAATCCCGCAGTGCCGAGCATGGGCGACAGCGAGGACGCCCGAGTTTGCAGGTGATCGAAGGGTCGTTTCGAAATTGCCGTTACCATGTGATTCCCGCTCCGAGTTAATCGCCAAGTCAAAAGACGCGCTTCACGGGCCAGCGAGTTGATAATCTTCCGCTGACCAATTGACTTCCGCCATCCCGGAGCCGATACTTGTATGGTAGGTACATATTGTACGGAACGTACGTTGCATCGGGAGTCTGTAATGGTTCGAATTGCGGCAAGCCGAGTTCGGCAGGATTTCGCGGAAACCCTCAACGAGGTTGTCTATCGTGGAGAGCGCGTGGTCCTGCAACGGCGGGGCAAGAATCTGGCGGCAATCGTGCCCATGGCTGACTTTGAGGTCCTCGAAGCCCTGGAGGACCGCATCGATCTCGAGGCCGCACGAAGGGCGCTGCGCGGTCGGGGAAAGAACATATCTCTAAAGCAGATAAAGGCCGAGCTGGGGTTGTAAGCGGGCATGCGCTACGAAATCGAGTTCCGTCCCTCGGCGCGAAAGGAACTGCGCAAGCTTCCGCATCGGGACCAGGTCCGTCTGGTGCGGGCCGTCGAGAAATTGGCGGAAAACCCTCGACCGCCCGGCGTCAAGAAGCTCCGCGGCGAGGATGATCTATATCGCATCCGCGCCGGCGACTACCGCATCGTCTATCAGATACAGGACGACCGGCTCGTAGTATTGGTGGTCCGGATCGGGCATCGCCGGGACGTGTACGGGTAACCGGAAGTTCATCGAATTGCCCGTAGGCCCGCCAGGATGTCCGCCGGTTCCATGCGTTTGACGTAATCGGCGTCGACGAACACGTTGCGGACGACGGCGTCGCGGCCGATCAGGTAGGTGGCGGAGAGCGGCAATTCGTAGCTTTCGTCGCCGTTCTGGGCGGCGAGGTCGATGCCCAGCGATTGGTAGAACTCGCGGAGCGCGGGCGGCAGCTTGAAGACCAGCCCGAACTTTCGGGCGACGCCGTTGCCGATGTCGCTGAACACGTGGAACGTCAGGCCGTTTTTCTGGGCGGTGACCTGCGCGGCCGTGGACACTTCCGGCGAGATCGCGACGAGATTCGCGCCGAGCTTCTGGATTTCCTCCAGCACCTGCTGGAGCGCCGAGAGTTCGGCGTTGCAGTACCTTCACCAGTGGCCGCGATAGAAGGCCAGTACGACCGGGCCGGTGCGAAGCAGGCCGCTTAGCGAGACCTCCGCGCCGTCGGCGCTCTTCAGTTTGAATTCCGGGGCGCGTTCGCCGGGTTTGACGGTGCGCTCGAATATACCCGACGCCGCGATATCGCGGAAGGATTGTTCCACGAGGGCTCGTTTCTCGGCGGGCCAGCGGCCCCACGAGGCCTCGCGCATCTGTTCGAGTTGTTCGGTTAACGAATCCATGGCAATTGTCCTCGTGGATGGGAGCGCCGCCTTACTAAAAATCCTCTGGTTTCATTGCGGACGTCGAAAGGTTCCCGTCTGGCACCTTGTAGAGTGTGATTGTATAGCCAACGACGTGGTTCCCGTCTACTTCGAATGTGAACACCTTGTCGGCTTTTGCATACGCCGTATCGGGTCCGAAAAGATACTCGTACCCGAACCACGAATCACCAGAGGCATATCGGACCTCGTAGGCGCCCAGCGGTACGTCCACGTTTACTGTGGCACCACTTCGAACGAAAACGTCTAGAACAGGTGTTTTTTGCCCCGGGATCACAACTTTTACGTAATAATGGCTCCCTACGGCAGTCTTGATCTCGAATGGCGCCACTCGCTCCGCATTGGTAAAGACTCTCAACGTACTGTTTTGCGGAAGGGGCTGTTCAGGAACTGGAGAAATCCTCACAGGCGTCGGCGTGGCGGCTGGGGCGCTCGCCCGAGAACGCCGTTCTGTCGTGCGCGCCGGTGCGGGAGTTTGCGACGTTGCGCTAGTGCTCGGCGAGGTGGGATGCTGGACCCACTTCTTGCGCGACGGATCCTGATTCATCGTGACCGCAAGTGCAAAAGCGCCAGTACATGCTATAAGAGATACGGCGTAAACAACGATATGCAGTCCTCGCCGCAAGATGGGTCTCGGAGCCGTGACGTTCCTCCAAACCCCAAAGAACTCATCATGTAGTCGAAGGTACTGTATGTCGCTGGCATTGAGTGCTTCGCGCACCCTCGAATCAAGGCGCCTGAGACAATTGAAGAATTCATCGACCCGCGCCCTCGAAGCGAGGGTGAGCCTTTCGTTTGAGCCCTTGAACTTCAAGACTACGTCTGAATTGCGATAGCCCCCGTTCATATAGTTGTGCGTCACACCAACGTCTCTTAGCGACCAGATTGGACGGAACACCACTGTATCATAGCCCGTCCTAATGAAATACAGCGGACTGACATAGAAATACGGCTTCAGCGTGGACTTCTTCCATCGTATAAGGTGGCACACGTTGTAGGCAATCGTGGCACCAACCGCTATCGTGATGGCACCGAACCAAAGTATCGAATCGTCCTTCCACGTCGCACCGCCTGCATTTGCAAAGAGATACCAAAACCAGCAAAGCGGGACTATTGTTAACGCATAGTTCCACCTGGGCGACGCGAGCGCGCACTTGAATTCGTCCTCAAGAGCACTGGTCTGGCGCTTTAGCAGGCGCTCTTTTACTGGCTCTGGCAATTCATGGAAGTTTGCTCGTCCAGCGGTCAGCTCCCCCATTTCTGTTGTTGCAGAGGGTCTATTGTGCGACTCCGGAGTGGTAGTGTGGACGCGCGAATGGTTGGAGCGGGTGCGGTCGTATTCACTCCGCTTGTTCCCGTCGGAGAGAATGGAGTATGCAGCGTTGAGTTCAGCCAACATCTCGTTGGCTTCTTTCCAAACTTGGGGGTCACGTTGACTATAAAACCTGTCCGGATCCGCGATGCGTGCCCGCGCTCTATATGCGTCGCGGATCTCTTCAGCGCTAGCGTCCGAGTCGACACCAAGAATGGCGTAAAGGTCTTTTTCAAATTCTCGGTTGGACATCACGCTTCCCTACCATGAGACGAGCCTCTGGCACCACGTGACTGTCAAATCAATCCGAAAGACCCGGAGAGCGTTGCGCGCCACGATGAGCGAGGGCATTCCTGACCAACCGGCGCGATCGCCCCCCTAAGCGCCTCGTTGTTTCGCGCGTCCGCTTGTCGTGTGGCATCCGGTTGACGAGGGGATAGCGCCCGGGATCGTCCAGTGAATCAACAGCAAGGTCGATATCAAGCTGCGGCCAGTGCAAATGATTCGCGCTGGGGAGCGATACGGCGGTCAACTCCGCGATTGTGGCGTCACGGAACCAGGGAAAATCCTCAAACGAAACAAATCGTTCGCGGTCCTCTATAAATAGCCAGAAGCCATGGGGAGACACGTTGGCCACCTCAACGGCCGAAGTGCTTCGCCCACGCCGTGCGGATTTCATCCTGATGCTCCTCGCCGCCAACGCGAAAAACCGTCGGGCTCACAAGGGAAAACTACCGGGTCCGACGACATTCCGCAATCATGGAACCTCATTAACACAGAACAACGACCCGGATTTCGCACATCTTGCCGGATTTCGAGTATCCGCCCTTTCGGTTATTCCCATCCTCGCTTGATCCCTCGCTGCCTTGGTCCGATACTTACCACTCAAGGAGGAACGAAATGTCTGGTCCAACACAATACATGTTCGATAAGGTCGCCGCGGTCGATCCGGAGATCATGCCGTTCTTGCAAGGCGAAGTGAAACGACAGCAGAACACGCTGGAGATGATCGCTTCGGAAAATCACGTCTCCCAAGCGGTGTTGCAAGCGTTGGGGTCGATCTTCACCAACAAATACGCCGAAGGGTATCCCGGCAAGCGTTACTACGGCGGATGCGACAACATGGACGGGGTGGAGGAGCTGGCCCGGCAGCGGGTCAAGAAGCTCTTCGGCTGCGACCACGCCAACGTCCAGCCGCACTCCGGCAGTCAGGCCAACGCCGCAGTGTACCTCGCCGTCCTGAAGCCGGGTGACACGATTCTGTCACTTGACCTCGCCCACGGCGGGCACCTTTCGCACGGGCTAAAGGTCAACATGAGCGGCCTGCTCTTCCACATCGTCAGCTACGGCGTCGATCGCAAAACAGAGCAATTTGACTTCGCCGAAATCCGCCGCCTCGCCCGCGAGCACAAGCCCAAGCTGATTATCTCCGGCGCCTCGGCCTATCCGCGAATCATCGACTTCGACACGTTTTCCGAAATCGCCGCGGAGGTCGGCGCCTTGCACATGGCCGACATCGCCCACATCGCGGGCATGGTGGCCGTCGGGCTGCACCCCAGCCCAGTGCCGACGGCGGCGTTCGTGACCTCGACTACGCACAAGACCCTGCGCGGTCCGCGCGGGGGGCTTATCCTGTGCAAGGCCGAACACGCCAAGACCATCGACTCACGCATCTTCCCGGGCACGCAGGGCGGACCGCTGATGCACTGCATCGCCGCCAAGGCCGTCTCGTTCGCTGAAGCCCTTCGCCCGGAATTCAAGACCTATCAGCAGCAAATCCTAAGAAACGCCAAGGCCCTGGCCGAGGCCCTGGTAGCCAAGGGCAACCGGCTCGTATCCGGCGGAACGGACAATCACCTTATGCTGCTCGATCTGCGGCCCGCGTATCCCGACGTGACCGGGCAGCAGGCGGAGGACTGGCTGGGCGCCGCCGGCATCGTGGTCAACAAGAACATGATTCCCTTCGACGAGCGCAAGGCGACGCAAACCAGCGGATTGCGCATCGGCACGCCGGCCCTGACCACGCGCGGACTGAAGGAGGCGGAGATGCGCACGATCGCGGGGTTGATCGACCGCGTGCTTTGCTCGCGAGGCGACGCCGTCGCAATCCAGTCCGTCCGCGGCGAAACGCGCTCAATCTGCGAGCAGTTCCCGCTGTGATCGCCCGCGTTGGATGTCGGATTGCGTTGGCAAGCACGGTGGCAGCCGCGCTGGCCGGGACAGGCTGTGCCCGGCGGACAACCGTGCAAATCGTTCCACTCGGCACGCAGCAGATCAACACTACCGGGCCGCTCATCACCGAGTTGACGCCGCACGAGTGTTACTACTGGACGAACGACGCCGGCGGCCTGTGCATCGCGATTCGTGGTCACAAACGCAGCCTGTTGGACCGGCGGCTCAATCAGGAGTTCGTATTGTCCTTCGTTTTCGACGGCGTTCCCGCCGCCGCGGCGCGCGATTATCGTTTCAATCGCCGAACGGCCCGCTGTCGCACCGCCGCCGCGATCTATCACAGCCGGTCGGCATCGCTCAACGGGATCGCCACGGTTTGGAGCTACGGCAAGCCGACGCTGCGCGGGCGCTTCCGGTTTTACGCCAAGATTCAAACCTATAACCTGCTGGCCGGCTGGCGCGACGACGGGAGCGTCTTGTTCACCGGCGAATTCGCGGCCATCGCGAACCGGCGACGAGGTGAGGCGATTCTTGCGGATACCGAAGGACCGGGCATGGAACGCTCGGCAGTTCCAGATCGCGACACGCGCATACAACCGCGAAAGAAACCCGCGGAACCTGCCGTGGTTGCTCCAGAAAAACCGTAGAGAGGCCCGGCAGCATGTCGGACTGACTCTTGAATCGGTTATGAATACCGGCTGCGAGCCCCGTGCCCTGGTTTCATTCGAGCGTGCGCCAGACGGCGCTGGCGATATTGCGAACGGCTTCGTGCGGGCTGTCGCGACCGGTGCCAACGAGGTCCGCGTCGAGGATCGATGAATCCGCAATACGGGGCATGGAGATCATCGCGGGAACGTCGCCATGGCGCAGGTCGTTCGTCAGGAAATGCGTCAACGAGCGCCAATCGTTGACCGTGTGCGACGGTCGTCGATCGGATGACATGGCCACCTCTGGAAACTCACCGGCGTAGCGTCCGAACCGCAAGCGAATCGTCGTGCACGCGTCCGCTCCCGCAACTGCGAGCAGGGGGGCAACGTCGCGGTCGTAGCGGTCGCCGATCATGACCAAACGAAGCGGGTCGGTCCGCCAGCAGTCGCGCGGTGCGACCGCAAGCTCCTTCATCGCGGCGGCCGGTGCGGTTGCACTCGCCCGCAGTGCGTGCAGACAACGCCCGAAAAACCACGGGCTTTTGGTCGACCAGAGGTGGGCGATACAGCGAAAACGCCACAGCGCCGTCAGCTCTCCTTGCTGCCGTGGATCGAGTGCGTCATCCGGAGAATCGAGAAACGGCTCGAGTGTGTGATCCAGTTCGCGGAGTCCTGGGATCTCTCCCGCGTCTTGGGTGATCAGCGTCCGTTCCGCAAACCGCTCACGGAGCCCCAGCCGCGAGAGCTTTATTTGCTGCACCTCGGACAGACCTTCCGAAATAACCACAACATTGGCGCCGCGGGCGGTTAGGGAGTCGAGCAGCGGTCGCGGATCGTGGAGCGGCGCGCCCGCTTCGATCTCCGTGCCGCAATTTGCCCACTGGGAAATGAACGGTAGGGCAGCGACTCGGCGGACTTCGTCGCGGAACATTCCAAGGCTGACGTCAAACTTGAGCAACGCCCGTGTGGTGCGCTCGGCGGCGAGCCGACGGCGCCAATCGGTCTCGCCCCGATCGGGGAGCGCCTCATTCAGTTTCGACAACGATTCGCGAATCACATCGCGAATATGAACGGAAAGCCGAGAACTGCGAGAGACTCTGGATTCTCCAGCGAATAGGAGAAACAGCGACGCCAGCGGCTCCGCGTGGACACGAAAGTGATTCGCATTGGCCAGCCCCAGGCGATCCATCGCCCGGCCCCATAAGCGAATGGACTCGTAGGCGTCCCAAGCCTCTTCGTCTTTCAGGCCCAGGTCGCCTGCTGCAAGAAGTTCTCGGGTGGTCTGGCGATAGGCCGAGCCTCCCGGATCCAGGAGTGTCCCGTCGATGTCGAAGCCGATGACTATCCCATGCAGATCGGACACGTGTCTTACGCCGTCGCTCCGATCCGCCTGCGAATGTCGTCGACGACGCGGACGGCGGTCGCGCGAAGTTCGGCTTTTTTCGCGATGAGCGTCTCGCGCGACGGATGTCCGCCGAAAAGTTGCACATGGAAGCGCAGTGCATTGCTCGTGCCTGAGGGGCGGATAGTCAGATGCGAACGTCGCTCCGCATCGAAGTAGAACCGATATCCCTCATCAGGAAAACTGGCATAATTTATGGCGTCGTATTTCCCCGTCGGATAGACCGTCGCACCTGTTATTGGCAATGCCCCAAGTTTCAGGGTGTCTCCCACTGAACCGCCCGCCCCCGTCTTGATGGAACGGAACAAGTCTTCCGCTTTCTGCAAGATAGTGCGCTTCTTGGTGTAACCCGCCAGTCCTTCGTATTCCCCATCGAGCGGATCGGGCTCATAGTGCGTCACATACAGACCGATTTCGGGGTCGAGATATATCTTCTCGTCCATCAGATCGACGAGGTTCGTCCCATTCTCCTTGGCATACTGGGCCAGTTCCGCGACCAGCACCGCGGCGAAGGTGCCGTCCTTGTCGCGCACGTGCCCGTCCTTGCCGAGCGAGCGCTCGTCCGGCGGAACATCGCCCAACAGCGTGAAACCGTTGCTCTGCTCCAGCGCCGCGACGTTAATGCTCCGTCGGCGGCCGTCCATTCCGATCCACGAGTGGATAGTCCGATTGCACCTCACGTCGCCGGGGCTTAGGCGGCCCTCATCATAGTTCGGCAGTTTTCCGTTCGCGGTAATACCAGGAGTGTCTTTCCCTTCATGCAAATCCCATATTGCTCTTGTCGCGGCCGCCAATTGGGCAAAGCCAACCCACGTCTTCAACACACCCAATCCATATTTGTGTGCCAGACATGTCAGCAAATCAGTTGTGGTATGAGAAAGGACGATGAACTTGCGTTCCGCGTCACGGACTTTGCCATATTTCTCAATGTCATATTGCAGACGATACCACAGGATCAATGTCCATGCCTCGTCGGCGGACAGCAATGAATAGTCGCGGAGCTCGCCCGTCCCGCGATGGGGGTAAGCGGCGCGCTGATGCGGCGGCACTTTTACAATCACGCCGCAACGATCCGCGTCCGGGTCCGTCCCGACCATCAGATCGACCTTCTCCCATTGTCCGGGATATTCCTCTTTGAACGCCGCAACCGCGATGTCCGCCGCCCGCCAGTCGCCTGGGTCGGGTTGCTGTTCCTTACCCGGATCGCTGCAAAAGGCCGGAAACATCCCGTCCAGCGGATCCAGCTTCGAAATTCGGCGCACGTTCTTGAAGCCGACCTCGCTCAGCAGCCGCGGAACGGCCTTTCGCCCGGAACCATTGAAAGCCGAATAGGCGATCGAAAGCGGATTCTTCGCCGAGGCAATCATCTCCCCGCGCAGCAGAAAGCGCTTGACATGGTTCACATGTACGGTGTGCAGGTCGATGATTCGACCTTCGCGTCCGGCGTAGTGGCCGCGCGGCACCTCGGGCAACGCATCGCCCAAAGGAAGCCCCCTGTGATCGCCGCGCTCGATCACTTGTCCGTCACGGCTCTTCACCCCGCCCAGAAACCAAAGTTTGTCCGGCGGCGCGTCCGCCAGCGGCCTGGTCTTGATATGTGAAAAGGCCGTCGTCTTGATGTAACTCTTGTACAACTCGTCCCGTTCGGCCGGGTCAAACTGCGAACCGTTCCAGCACGACAACTTGTAGCCGTTGTAACGAAAATCGTTATGGCTGGCCGAAATGAACACGCCGATGTCGGCCTTGAGCGCTGGCACGGCGAAGGTGACGCTGGGATACATGCACGCTTCGTCGAACAGATAGACCGTGAATTCGTAAGCGAGAAATAGCGACGCGATCATCCGGGCGAAGTCGCCGCCGCGAACGCGGCTGTCATACCCGATCACGATCCGGCTCAGCGGCGGCTTGCGGGCGTTGCCGAAGCGCGCTACCCCGGCCGAGGTCAGCAGCAGCACCACGTCGTTGATTGTATTGGGCCCCTTGATGATCGGGGCGTGAATGCCTTCGCTCTTGAGACGCAGCACCTCGTCGCGCCGCGAGCCCATTTTCTCGCGGATTCCGCCAGTGCCGAAGGCCACCTCCCGCGAATAGGCGTTGGTCAGAGCCTCCCATCTGCCGCCGCGAATCGCCTCCCGAAGCCCGTCGCGTAGTCCGGGTGAAATGCGGTCGAGCTCCTCGGCCGTCAGCCACGTCCGAAGATTGGGGATCGTCTTAGCGACGGCGTCCTCATAGTACGATCCCGCGATCCGCCCGGCGTCGCGCTCGGCCCGGAGGTAATTTCCAATGCCGGCTTCCGCCCGTTCCAGTGATTGTGCGTCGTTCTGGTTCATAAGAACCAAGGTATGTCTGGTCCTGCCCGCCGTCAAAACCGTCGATTGCCGAATGGAAAGCGCACGCACGCGACGATCAGTACCCGAAGCAGAAGCGACGCGCCGATCTGAACCGGAAGCGTAAGGGACCAACCTAGAACTCCTTCCGCCCCTAATCCTTGAACCCTTGCAACATTCGTTCGCGATTCCGGCGAAACAAGTCACTCGCTGCCGAACGCGCTCGCAAACCCCGCCGCTCCCGGAACTTCCGTGCCGACCAGTACAATCGCAGTCCTTCTCTCACCGATGTTGTGAAAGTCCGCCGCCGCGGCTATGATCCAGCTTGGTTTTTTGTCGCGGCGGAGGCACCCGTCGCTGGTGCGGCGCGGTCGGATCGGCTCGCCGTGTTCTCTTGATCGGGAGGAACTAAGACATGATCGACAAGGTCATCGCCCACATTGACGCGCACAACAAAGCTAACATCGACCGACTCAAGGAGTTCCTCCGCATCCCGTCGATCTCGACGGAACCCGAACGCAAAGCCGACACCCGCAAAGGCGCAGAATGGGTTAATAAGGTCCTCACGGGCTGCGGCATCAAGAGTGAAGTCATGGACACCAAAGGGCACCCTGCGGTTTTGGCCGACACCGGCGCGGCCGGCAGCGGTCCTACCGTACTGATTTACGGCCATTACGATGTGCAGCCCACCGGCGACGAGAAACTCTGGAAATCGCCGCCCTTCGAGCCGACGGTGCGTGACGGCGACCTTTTCGCCCGCGGGTCGGCCGATGACAAGGGACAGGTTTTGACGCACCTTCTTGCGGCCGAAGCATGGATGAAGGTTGCCAAGAAGCTTCCCATCCGCGTGAAGTTCCTGATCGAGGGTGAAGAGGAGATCGGCTCGCCGAGTCTCGACGACGTGATCCGCAAGCACAAGGACCGCCTGGCGTGCGACTACGTGGTTCTTTCCGACACGCCGAAGTTCGATAAGACCACGCCGGCGATCACTTACGGCACCAAGGGCTTGATTTACAAGGAAATTGTGATCACCGGCCCCAAGCAGAATCTTCACAGCGGGTCATACGGCGGCACGCTCACCAATCCCGGCAACGCTCTGGCGGTAATAATCGCGTCGCTCCGCGACAAGGACAACCGCGTGACCGTTCCCGGCTTCTACGACGATGTCCGCCCTATCAGCGAAGACGAGCGAAAGAAGATAGCCGCTTTGAAGTTCGACGAGAAGGGATATATGAACGCGATGGGCTGCCCGTCGCTGGAAGGCGAGAAGGGATTCAGCACGCTCGAACGCCGCTGGGCGAGGCCGACAGTGGACGTGAACGGGCTTGGCGGAGGATTCATGGGCGAGGGCGCCTCCACGGTGATCCCGGCCAGGGTGTTCGGCAAAGTGTCGATGAGAATCGTCCCAGACCAGGATCCTGTGAAAATCGCCAAAGCGTTTGAGAAGGCGGTTATGGCCGCCGCGCCGCCGGGAGTCAAGGTGGAGATTTTGGATCACAGCTCGTGTGCGGCCTACGTAAGTCCCATGGGCACGCCGGGAATGAACGCGGCGAGCGAAGCACTCAAACTGGGGTTCGGAAAGGCTCCGGTGTTCATTCGTGAGGGCGGTACGCTGCCGATTCTCCCGATGTTCAAGAAAGTGTTAGGGGCGGATTCGATAATGATGGGCTTCTGCATGCCGGACTGCAACGCCCACGGTCCCAACGAGTATTTCGGCCTGGACGATTTCCACAAGGGTACCCGGGCTTCGGCGTATTTCGTGGACGTTCTGGCTCGAGTCGAAAAACGATAGTTTTGCGGTTGTTGATACGTATTGGTTCCGCCCCAATCCGCTCTCCCCCCTCAGGGGGAGAGGGTGGGGTGAGGGGGTTTGTGTATAGGATCTTTGCATGCGGAGAGGAGAATGAATCGCGACGGGCATCTCAACCGGGGTCTGAGAGCGTGTACAAAAGGCCCTCTCCCCCTTGGGGGAGAGGGGGTTCTTAAATATGCTCAGAGTTTTTGCGCGAATCTCATGATGTTTTGCATCGTCGGCGTTGGGCAGGCGGCGATGGCGGGCGATCCGTCGGACGTTGTCGTCATTCCCACGCAGTTCGATCAAGACCGGTTCTTCGTCGTTCCCACGACGACGGACGGCGCTACTCTGCGCATGATAGCCGACACGGGTGGGGGGATGTTACTTTTCGACGATGCCGCGAAGCGGCTCAATCTCGAAGTTACCGGCCTGAACCTAAACGAGTACAAGGGACTAGCCTGCAAGTTCCCGACTTTCGCAGAAGGCAAGGGAATTCCCAACACGCAGGTGAAGCTGCCGGACGGAATGTTTCCCCTGCTCCCAGCGCCGGTGCGCAAGAGCCTCTCGTGGCTGACGAACGACATCGACGGCATTCTGGGAGAGTCGTGGTTTGCCGGTCGCGTTTGGACGCTCGATTACATTGATAAGCGTCTGCTCATGCAACCCAAGGCTCCGCCAAACAGTTCCGAAAAGGCCCACCGCATTGATATGGGACTTCGCAAGCAGGAGCCCGGTTCGCGCTCCGTCCACTATCCCAGAATTGAAGTCACTATCGCGGACACGACGTTGAACATGCTTCTGGCCACCGGTGCGTCTGTGGCCATCAATGCCGATGCGTTGAAGGAGTTGGGCGATGGCCCTGCGATTCGCGCGACCAGCTTGATTTCCAACTCGACATTCGATCGGTGGAAGAAAGACCATCCTGATTGGAAAGTTGTCTCCAACGCCGAGCAGGATTCCGGTGAGCCGATGATCGAGGTACGAAAGGTGACCGTCGCGGGCATTAGCGTAGGACCGATATGGTTCACCCAACGTCCCGATTCCAATTTTCGGGACAACTATTCGGATTGGACCGACAAACCGGTTGAGGGGGCCCTCGGCCCCAACGCCCTGCACGGCATGCGCGTGACCCTCGATTATGTACAAGGGGTAGCTTGGTTTGAGAAGCCCTGATTGTCGTACGTCCGATAACTGACCTTGGGATATGATCCAGTTGTCATGGGCCGTAATTATAATGGACCGGTATTAGATCACGAAAATAGAAGTTCGAGAATCGGACCCTAAAGCAGTTGTTCGAGTACTAAGCGTACCCGATATATCCACACAGGCGGTCTACGCCTGCGGAAGTACCGATATCTTAACATGAGAGCGGTGCCTTGCTGTCTGTCGCCGCCAGCGGGTAAACTGGTTGGCAGCGACGGCGGCTAATACAGGGGCGCAGCACGCCGCGACAACGGAGCAAACAAGTGAAGCCGACAATCCCGATCTTCGTTTTAATGGTATTGATGCCTTCGGTCCTCACGTCATCGGCATCCGCGGATGTGTTGAACGATCTCGGCACCGGACTCGCTTTTGCGGGATTTGACGTCCGGGGAAACCGCAATCCGCTCAGCGGCGGCACCGATCTCCTCATTACCAATACCTTCACTGGTTCACCGCTTGACTTTGGCGTCGCGGACATTTCCTTCCAAGGCCCCGTTTCGCTACAGGTTTCAACCGCAAGAAGGGTTATTCCGCAATTCGATGTCTCTCTGACGACTGCGGTAGATAACCGCTCGCAGCCGACCCCCCTCAATTACGTGTTCAATTACAACGCGGGCGGGCAGTCGGCGCAGATATCGGGCAGCACGCTGGTCAATGCACATTTTTCAATCGACGGATTAGGCTTCTACAAGCTTTCGCTGGACTCTTCGTCGAGACAGACCGTCAACCGTAACGATCAGAGCGTTGCCGATCAGACCCATAATGACTCTGACTTCGGACCGATCTCGGTTTCGGGCAACATCTTCACCGACGCCCTCGCCCTAGTCACCGATCCGCTCTTCAAACAGGCCGGTCGGTCCAACCCATTCGCATCTTCGCCCGCCGCCAAACTCATTGAGGCCGATCCGGCACAGCGACAGGAACTCCTCAAGGCTCTGATGTTATCGGGCGAAGGAGTAAACGGGCCGGCGTTCGCGTCCGGAAACGCTACCGGATTCGGATTCCCGGCCTCGGCGGCAGTAGGTCTCTCCTCTGCGCTGGCGAACCAGCATGGCCGGTCTATAGAACTGGTCGTCCCCGAACCACCGGTTCTAGCCCTTCTTCTGCTTGGCATCCCCGCAATTGTTGGTCGGTTTGGGCTGCGAAAG
>Ga0209777_10003053_pt1 | contig 21208 bp, 25 predicted proteins | sample FrelakmetHBP12HB_FD_187147 | JGI IMG/M metagenome (GOLD analysis project Ga0209777, IMG submission 187147) | Freshwater lake sediment microbial communities from the University of Notre Dame, USA, for methane emissions studies -HBP12 HB (SPAdes)... | ecosystem: Environmental > Aquatic >...
GTTGTTTATTGGCGCTTCTGGTACTGGTAAGACGTATGTCATACAAAATATTGCCAAGATCATGGAAGTGCCATTTGCCATTGTTGACGCTACCAGCCTCACTGAAAGCGGCTATGTTGGGTTGGATGTGGAAGATGCTATAACCAAACTATATCATGCCGCTGAACAAGATGTAGCTAAAACAGAACGAGGCATCGTTTATATTGATGAAATTGACAAAAAAAGTCGCAAAGGTGAAAATACGTCAATCACTCGAGATGTCAGCGGTGAAGGTGTACAACAAGCATTGTTGAAAATGATAGAAGGATGCGATGTTAAAATTCCACCATCGGGAGGACGCAAAAATCCCAACGGTGAATTTGTAACAATTAACACAAAAAATATTCTTTTCATTGTGGGTGGAGCCTTTGAAGGTCTTGACAAAATCATAGAACAACGTCAAACTGTAAATACTACCGGAATAGGATTTAATGCACCAGTTAAAAATCAAGACCACAAACTTGGCAATCACGAACTGATAAAAAATGTTCGCAGCGAGGATATTGTCAAGTTTGGCCTCATCCCAGAGTTAATTGGCAGACTTCCCATCATTGTCACATTTGAAGACTTAGATGAAGATGCTTTAGTGAAAATATTAACAGAACCAAAAAATGCCATTGTACGTCAATTTCAAAAAATGTTTGAGCTTGACAAAGTGCAATTGGAATTTTCACAAGACAGTTTGCGTGCCATAGCCAAGGAAGCAATGACTAGAAAAACAGGAGCAAGAGGATTGCGCAGCATTGTAGAAAACATATTGCTAGATGTGCATTTTGATTTGCCTACCCTGAATAAAAACGGCGTTAAAAAAATCTGTATAACCAAGGAGACAGTTGAAAATATGAGTGAACCACTAAAAGTTTATGATCAAAAACAGGATGCTGCATCTTGAGCGGATCATGGCAAAACGATCAACGTCGAAATTCAAGACGTCCAGAAGATCCAATTCGTGCAAGCATAGTTGCCAATGAACGAATTCGCTATCCAGAAGTTCGATTAGTCGACGAAAATGGCAAGCAAGCTGGTATTGTACCAATCAAGCAAGCTATATGGCAGGCACGTGAACTTGGTTTAGATCTTATAGAAATTACAGCAGACGCCAAGCCGCCTGTTGTACGCATAGTAGATCTAAACAAATGGATTTATAACCTGCGACAAGAAAAAAAGCAAAAAGATAAAAAAGCTCGAGAAAATACCATAATTGTCAAAGAGATACAGCTGAGACCAGTCACTGACAAGCACGACATTGAAGTTAAGCAAGGGTATGCCAAAAGCTTTTTAGCTGATAATAACAAAGTCAAAGTTGTGATTAAATTCCGCGGGCGAGAGCTGAGCTTTAGAGAAAAAGGTTTTGAAATTATGGAAACCTTTATAAGCGGACTGGAATCTTACAAGATAGAAAAATCACCGGAGATGATGGGACGCACAATTCTTGCCATTATAGCGCCTAACATTAAGAAAAATTGACAGGCGGCTGCACTATTAAATAAAATGCAAGTGTGTCCCATATAGAAGGATCTAAACCATGGACAGTGACGAATTTGTGCTACGTAAAAAGGGCATGACTATTAAGGTTTTTAACAACAACATAGACGGAGCTATCATTCAACTCAAACGTAGAATGAATAGTGAGGGAATAAACAAAGAACTACGCAAGAGAAAGCATTACACTCCGCCAAGTATTATACGGCGTCAAAAACTAGCTGAAGCCAAGCTGCGGTGGAAAAAGAAGCATGCTCAGATTATGGAACTTGATCCTCCCAAAAAGCAGGTCAAGAAAAATTCACGTCCAGTGGATAGATCTGTGGTCACTGTTGACACAAACTCTTGACAAATTCAAAATATTGTGTATAAATAATGATGTTAGCACATGCTAACAGAGATGCCTATATAGGGTCTCAAAAATTAACTTCGCTCATAGAGGAGGTAAAATCATGCGAAGCATCACTTTAACATCACAATTTGACGAAATGTTCCGTGACCTAAATCGATTTGCGGTTGGTTTTGAACCAACTTTCCGCATGCTAGATCAAGCACGCAACACACATAACACAGGCTATCCGCCATACGACTTGGAAGCCACAGGTGAAAATACCTATAAGCTGAGTATGGCTGTAGCGGGATTTACTGCCAACGATCTTGATATTACACTACAAGATGGTGTGCTCACAATCGAAGGCAAGGTAACACAAGACGAAAATAGAACATATCTACACAAAGGCATTGCAGGACGCAGCTTTCGCCGCACATTCTACCTAAATGCATGGGTACAGGTTACAGGCAGCAATCTTGCTGACGGTATCCTCACTGTGGATTTTGTTCAAGAGATTCCAGAAAGTTTAAAGCCACGCAAAATTGCCATTGGTACGGCCAGTGCTGAAATAAAAATCTTGGATGCCAACAATTCCAAGCAATCAGCAGCTTGACTTACCAAGCGATCTACCGTAGTATAAACTGGTAGGAGGGAAAACACGTATGGCAACCACTGATATTTTAGATGCAACTGATATAGAAACAAAGGTTGCCATACGTCCTCCAAAGAACTTCAATGTTGTCTTATACAATGACAACACAACAACTATGGAATTTGTCATTCTAGTATTGATGTCAGTGTTCTATAAGAACTTTGAAGAAGCCAGTGCATTGACCATGCAGATACATGAACTTGGTCGAGGTATAGCTGGTACCTACAGTTTAGAAGTAGCCACACAAAAACAAGTTGATACATTAAATGCTGCACGTATAAATGGTTTCCCACTCAAGTGCGAAGTGCAGGAAACCTAATTAGCCTGCATTTTATGCAAAGGTCGTTGGCTTAAAATCTCAAAGAAACAATGTTCATTGGCACTGTTTAATTTGTCGTAATCAAAATGTATTCCGCTCCACACAGGGCGATAATACAGTGTCAATTGACTGGGCACCAGCGCCAATTGTCCAGTAGTTTTCATATATCCTTTGCGATTGTCAATTCTGCAGGGATTTAACTGTGGGTTGTGATCACTATGGTCTAATATAGCTTCCATACACTCATCCAGTGTGTTGGCTTTATAAAGCCCTAGTTCAGCTTTGATTTTTCTTACCTCTGAACTGACTCGTTTGCGACTGTGCCCAGGATCACTGGCCACACGTTGATATCCTGCCCATGGCAATAGCACCCCGTGATTGGTCCTTACACATGTATCGGGCTTGATAATTTCTTCTATTTTATGTATAAAGTCGCCGTTTCTATAGCCACTTTCTAGCATAAAACATCTGTTGGCATCAAATACCAACGTATGGCCTGTCAATTCAGTTTTAACCAAACTTTTCAAAGCATCTATACAACTGCGTTCCAACATGGCAGTTCTGATTTTTTTGCCATCTGGGCTGAGGTAGTCACTGCGGGTACCTTCGTGTGCAGTGGTTCCTTGACCCTTTTCATCTGATATAGTGGCCATGCTTGCACTGATTATTGACACACCGTGTTGGTTCAAACCTTCTGTATACCCGGTTGTTTCGTCCCAGATACAAATGCGTTCGACCCCTTCGCGTTGACTTTTGCGTATATTGATAGTAGGATAGTAGCCACGGTCTCGATTTTTTACACCAACCCAGCCAAGATCTGGAAGATATTTTGCCATAATAATGCACATCGTGTATTTATCAGATTGTATATGTCAAATAACATGTGTAAAATTACAATGTGAACAACAAATTTCTTTATCCAGATGATCCAAATTATCCAGCTAGCAAAAGATTATGGATTAATGATCCCATTGATGGTGGAAAAATTTTAAGAAACAGCAGTCGTGCTAGGTTATTTGAATGGTGTGACAACAACTGTGTGGGTCGTTATTGGGTGGGTATGGGATTTATCGATTTTGAACGTGCAGACGATTTTGTTTTGGCAGCAATGATTTATGGATGACACGACTATTAACACACTACATAAATACTCTTTGAATTAGATAGGTATGTCAATGGAATCACATAAAAAATGGACTAGTTTCAAAAATTGGAACAATCAAGGACCATATCTAATTTTAATAACTGATTGTGAATGGTGGGACAACAATCGAACGGATATAGATGATTGGTTTGATCGCAACTGCCCTGTTTGTAAACCAGATAAACTTGATACCATAATACAATTTTCTAGTCACGGACAATATATAGCCTGGCAAATGACCTGGGGTTAACGCATTTTATTTGCATAGCGCAACAAAAAATTTGCACAGTTTAAAATCTTCAGCAATTCTACATAGATTTAACCTCTGACACTGGTATTTTAAATACATCTGCATAAAATTATTGCAGAGCATGTTGGAGACACTCTATGAAAAAACTAGCAGTTGTTCTGTTTTTCTTACCCAATTTAGCCCTAGCTGCTGAACTAACATATCAATTCAACAGTCCCAGCTTCAGCGGCGGGGCAGCTACAGCTAGCTGGTGGCTGGGAATAGAACAGATACAAACCAACAATGCACAAAATAATGCAAATGCTGCAGCAGCTGCTACAGCAGCCAAACAGGCTGCACAATTAAACAATCCTGTCAATCAGTTTGTTACCAATTTACAAAGCTTGGTTTATCAACAATTGGCACAACAACTTTCAAACAATATTTTTGGTGAAAATTCCAGCAATAGTGGAGTTTTAAATCTAGCGGGCAACACAATCAATTACATCAAAGCTGGTAGCAACATCAATCTGACAATTACTGATACTGCAGGAAATGTAACCAAGGTAGTTGTTCCAATTGGCAGTTTGAGCTTTTAGGGTTAAAATGGCAATCAAAGACATGATCAAATTACTGCTTGTAATTTTAACAACAATCAATATCTCTGCTTGTGCAGCAATTAATACTGCTGCTGTTGTAGCAGGTAAAGATCCGTTTGCTGATGCACATATAGCCAAATCACTGGTGTTAAACAGGCCTGAGAATCAATTGCCACTGCCAAAACAGGGTCCAATTGTTGTAGCTGTATATTCATTTCCTGACAAAACAGGACAGCGCGCTGATATGGCAACTGTTGCCAGCTTCAGTACCGCTGTAACACAAGGTGCCGATGCATTTCTCATCAAAGCATTGACAGATGTTGGCAACGGTCAGTGGTTCCGCGTGATAGAGCGTGTGGCCATGGATGATTTGGTCAAAGAGCGACAAGTGATACGATCAACACGCGAAATCTATCAAGGAAAAAATGCTCAGCCTGTTGATCCGTTGTTGTTTGCTGGCATTTTAATAGAAGGTGGAATAATAGGCTACGACAGCAATACACAAACAGGCGGTCTAGGAGCTAGATGGCTAGGAATAAATGGATCAACACAATGGAGACAAGATACTGTAACAATCAATCTGCGAGCTGTAAGTGTCAGCAATGGCGAAGTGTTGGTCAATGTCACTGTCAGCAAAAGTATTATGAGTTATATGGATGACGTAGGGATCTTGAAATTTCTTGATGCAGGAACAAGAGCATTAGAAGGTGAAATTGGATCAGCTATAAATGAAAGCAGAAATATTGCAATAACTTCTGCTATAGAAACAGGTGTTGTTGAACTAGTTCGGCAAGGCCAAAGAAAAGGATTATGGCAATATGCCAACTAAGGAGTCAATATGAGAAATCTAACCATTTATCTAACTATGATGTTGATCTTTTGTGCTACAGCAACAGCACAGACCAGTTTATCATCTTCAGCTCCCCTTATAAACAATGCTGAAAATGGAGTCTACCTACAGCAAATTGGTAGTGCAAGCAATATCAACATTACTCAGCTGGGCAGCGGAAATACAATTGGAATCAGTGGAACCAGCCCCAGTGTCAGCGCTTCCAGCAACAGTACGCTGTCAATAACACAAACTGGCAACAACAACAGCAACAATTTCAACATTGCAGGCGATGCAGTCACTTATACAGATACCGTCACAGGCAACAGCAACAGCGAAACTTTACAGTGCGGAGGCACAGGCAATTACAACAGCGGTAGTTGTGGCGGGTCGTCACAAACCACAGCTATAACGGGGGCTGCCAATAGAGTAAACATCACTGCCATAGGCAACAACATCACCAATACATTGAACATTAATGGCAACGCCAACACTGTCACGCAGGATTTTGAAAGTGCCGGAGCTAACAGCAATACAACAATAACCGGCGACAACAACTCTTTAACATCAACTCAAACAGGTCTTGCCGGCAGTAATGGGCACAGTTTGACTATCAACACAACTGGTTCAGGTAACAGTATCACAACCACACAGAGTGGCACTATAGATACTGCAATTAATCTTAAGATTTTTGGATCAGTGAATACTATTGCAATAAAAACTGGCAACTAGGGATGAAATTATGGCTAGAAATGTCAATTGCAGTCATGATAAGTCTGCCTGTGTGGGCCAGCGACATTGGAAAAATCTCTGATGTAAGTGGACCTGACGTACAAATTGATAGATCTGGACAAGTTTCCTATGCCAGTAAGAACTTTCCCATTGAAAGCATGGACATTGTTAGCACTGCTGCGCACGCAGTCGACATAGATTTCATAGATAATACCAAAGTCACTGTATCAGACCACAGTAGACTGATTATAGATGACTTTGTGTTTGATCCCAACAGCAATGATGCCAGCAAATTAGGGCTCAAGGTTGGGCTAGGCACTGTGAGATATGCCAGTGGTCAAATAGCCAAAATGAATCATCAAAATGTCGACATTCAAACTCCCACAGCCACCATTGCTGTTCGTGGCACAGATTTTTTCATGACAGTTGACGAAATTGGTAGAAGTTTTGTTGCACTTGTTCCCAGCTGTGACAGTCAAGGAAACTGTAAAACTGGAGTAATTGATGTTATTACTGCTCAAGGACAAGTAACACTTGATCAAGCCTTTACTGCAACAGCTGTGATGAATCCAAGAGGATTGCCAACACCTCCTGTGTCTATACCACCAGATGTGCGTGCCATCAACAATACCATGATTATCAGCCAGCCAGATGCACTCAAAAAGGCCATATTGAAACAAATGTCAAGCACAGAAACTGCCTCAGTTGAACAAGCAGAAATTGAATCAGCATCCAACAGCAGCAGACCAATAGACAGTGAAATATCTGTTGGCACACAAAACCTAATCATCATTAAAAAATCGGCAAACAACATTGCCGGCTACAGAGTAACAAATGGTTCAGATATCGCCTGGATAAATTTACCCAAAGGTAATACTGCAGCACTAACTATAGTTCAACAAAATATTTCTGCCAATGCCAACTTGAACAATGGCGAAAGCAATAAAATTAACATCAGGCAAAGTAAATGAACAAATTCATTTTTTTGTTCTTCACAATGGGTATCACTGCTGCGTTGGCTGATAATTTTGTATCCATAGACCAAGTAGCCAGCGGCAACTCCATACAAATTAGGCAGCAAGGTGATCACAAATCAGCTGCAGTTGAAATGAATAATTCAAGCGATAATACTATAATTGTACACCAATATGGCACAGGATCAGATAATTTAACAATATCAAATACAGGAGCAAACAATACTGTTACAGCCATACAAGGCAGCTCAAACGGTATTGAAAAAAAATTCCAGTTGAATTTAAACACCAGTGACGCAAATGTGTTGATACTGCAAACCAATCCAAATATCAACAACAGCGGCAGCATGAGTATAAACTGCTTGATTGGATGTACAACCAGTACATATCAATATATTAGAAAATAATTTAAATACACATTGCAATGTGGAAAAAAATCGCAATATCCCCATGGATGGCCTGTGTTACTTTGGTGTTGCTACTTGTGGTTCGGGCAATGGATCCTAGTTTTGTACAAAGTGTGCGACTGCGTTATTTTGACACACTGATCACCTCTCAGCCCAGACAAGAAAACAATATAGTGGTGGCAGACATAGATGAAAAAACACTAGACAAACTGGGTCAATGGCCATTCAAGCGTGATGAATACGCCAAAATCATTGATGAGTTATATTCACATGGTGCTGGCCTGGTGGTCTGGGATGTATTGATGCCAGAACATGATAGACTGGGAGGCGATGATGTATTAGCAGAAACACTAAAACACCACAAGGTAGTTCTAGTAAATGTGCCTGCTGCACAACAAAAGAATTTACCTCGCAAACCAGGCTCTACTATAATCAACAGTCAGTTTAGTGATGTGATAATGCAATATCCTGGTATTATTGCCAACATTCCCGAACTGGAATCTACCGCTGCTGGTATCGGTACAACACATACCCTGCCTGAAATTGATGGAGTAAATCGTCGCTTGCCATTGGTGGTTGCCAGTCAAGGACAATTATTTCCCAGTCTTGCCATGGAAGTGCTGCGTCTAGCAGCAGGTGACAAAGGTTTTCAATTGAAACTCAGTGAAATTGGTGTTGATAAACTTCGTATCCCTAAATTTGGTCCAATCTCAACAGACCCGCTCGGTAGAATATGGATTGACTGGAGCCAGGGCTATAAAACTATTTCTGTCAGTGCAATACCTGAGAATTTGCAAGGTGCAATAGTAATAGTTGGTGCCAGTGCAGCAGGCATAGCAAATCCTGTTGCCACTGCGAAGGGAGCAGTATTTCCTCAAGATTTACAAGCCACTGTGATAGGTACGCTGGCCAACAAGGTCAATATAACCAGACCAGACTATGCAGACGGTGCTGAGATTTTAACCATTTTTGCCATTGGATTGTTGATAATAGTAATATCCACATGGACATGGGCGTTTGTTCCCATCATAGTATTGCTGATAGCAAGCCATTTTGCTGCCGCATATGTATATGAAAAATATAGAATTTTAATAGATATTACTGGTTTTTTATTTTCAATAGCAATAGTGTATATGCATGCTTACACTGTCAAGTTTGTTAGAGAATATCTACAGAAACAGCAGATCAAAAAACAATTTGAGCATTATTTGGCACCGACTATGGTAAAAAAATTACAGCAAAATCCTGCTTTGTTAAAATTAGGCGGAGATACCAGAGAACTAACAATACTATTTTGTGATATTAGAGGTTTTACTCCGATTAGTGAGCAATACAAAACAAATCCACAAGGTCTTACAAGATTAGTTAATAGGTTCCTAACTCCCATGACAGACATTATCATGCGTAATGAAGGAACTATAGACAAATATATGGGGGATTGTATTATGGCATTTTGGAATGCACCTATAGCAGTTCCGCAGCAACAAGAGCAGGCTGTGAAAAGTGCCATGGAAATGTTGAAACATTTGACCTTGTTAAATGCTGAATTAACCCAAGAAGGTCTATTACCCATCAACATAGGTATAGGAATCAACACTGGTGAAGTTGTTGTGGGAAACATGGGCAGTAATCAAAGATTTGATTACAGTTGTCTGGGAGATGCTGTAAATCTTGCCAGCAGACTAGAAGGTCAGAGTAAAGAATATGGTGTCAAAATCATACTTGGTCATGACACTGTGCAAGCACTTGGTGGTAATTGGGTTCCTGTGGAATTGGATAACATTGCTGTCAAGGGCAAAATAGAAGGTGTGAAAATATTTACAATTATCAGTCATCACAGCAAGAGTCGCCCACAAAATATAACCATTGCCATGAGTCAGCATGAAAAGTTTTTATCTGCATACAGAACACAACGCTGGGATAGAGCACTGATATTGGGCAAAAGCCTCACTTCTGCATGGAATAGTGAATTAAAAGATTATTACAAAATGATGATAAACCGTATTGAGCAACTGAAACAAGATCCACCTGGTGCTGACTGGGACACAATTTATCGTTCAAGAACCAAGTGAACTAGCCATTCCCAGCAGATGCTTCATTTTCTTCATCAGATTTCTTTTTTTCGTGTGCTCGTTGATTGATAATTTTTTCAGCCTCGACACGCTCATGTTCGATGGTTTTGCCACGAAGATACAACACAGTATTGACCTTTTGATTGAGCCTTATAAGATCATTGTCTAATACTCTGATGCGATCAATCAATGCAATCAACACACCGTTTGCATCACTTAATACAGGTTTTACTTCTTGTGTACACCATTCCCACACACGATGTATTATAAATCCCATGCCAACTGCCATCACAACAGGGAATCCATATTTGGTTATTATGTCTGCTATTTCGTTCATAAATTGTAATTCCTTGTTTCAGTCTCTTCTAGCATCTGTTTTGCCATCAGCACGGCCAATTCTATCTAAATCTGGCCGGATACCCAATGCACTTGAAACCAAAGTATCAATGCGTATAACATCTGCATTCATGGTTTTAACCCGATTATCCAGTGCTGTGATAATACCTGCCATGCCTTTTATGCTGCTGAGCACGCCACCCAACAGCAATTTGATAGTGAGATAAACAAAGTATCCTCCTGCAATGGCAGCCACTACTGGAAATCCCAAATCACCAATAAGTTTAAAAATTTCTTGCATGCAGTTGGTTTTGAACCTTTGATGTTGATTATAAATCTATTTAATTACTCTTGATATTTGATTCTCTTAGTGGTTTTTCAATGCTGAATTCACATTTGACATCAAGCAGTTTAGACTGTAATATTTAACTGTAAACAGAAGGGGTAACATACATGGATCTACCAAAGCCACAGTTTCCTTATATTGGTAGACTGTACCAAGCAGTTGTTGCAGAAGGTATCAGCCCTGCAAGTTTAAATATGGAAAACGCCGATAGTATCATGCGCAAACTTTGTCGTACATTATGGTTAGATAACAACAAAGATCTGCAGCAACAATGGTTATTAGGTGGAGACGATTGGACAAATACAATTAAATCAGTCAAGAAGTACAGCGCAGTGGTCAATCAAGCCAAACGCACAGGAAAGAAAAAAGCACCTCAACAAAATACTGGTCAATGAAATTAAGGAGTTTATTGCATGAAGATCGTGTCTGGTAATGCCAATGTACCAATGAGTCAAGCCATTGCACAGCATTTAGGTACAACACTTACACAAGCCACCATTCGACGATTTGCAGACATGGAAGTATCTGTTGAAATACATGAAAATATCCGTGGTGAGGATGTTTTCATTGTACAAAGTACCAGTTATCCTGCCAACGACAATGTAATTGAATTGTTGCTTATATTAGATGCTCTTAAAAGAAGCTCGGCCAAGCGCGTGACAGCAGTGATTCCGTATTTTGGTTATGCCAGGCAAGATCGCAAAAGCGGTCCAAGAACTCCAATTTCGGCCAAATTGATAGCCAATATTATCACACAAGCTGGGGCCGATAGAGTGCTCACCTTGGATCTTCATGCTGGTCAAATTCAAGGGTTTTTTGATATTCCAGTTGACAATTTGTATGCTGCCCCTTTATTTGCCAACGACATTAAAAATCGCTATACAGGCAAAAATCCCATTGTAGTATCGCCTGACGTTGGCGGTGTAGTAAGAGCTAGGAGTATTGCAACACGGTTGGATACAGATTTGGCAATAATAGACAAGCGACGTGAAAAGGCGGGTGTATCAGAGGTAATGAATGTCATAGGTGACATTGAGGATAGAGATTGTATTATCATCGACGACATAGTTGACAGCGGCGGTACACTAATCAACGCTGCCAACGCACTGTTGACAAATGGCGCTAAATCTGTCGAAGTTTATGTCACACACGGAGTGCTCAGCGGCCAGGCTGCCGAGCGTATCCAGTCAAGCAATCTCAGCATGGTAACAATAACAGACAGCATTCAAGCCACAGATAGTGTAAACTCTGTATCTAAAATTAGACAACTCACTATAGCACCATTGATAGCTGATGCAATGGATAGAATTAACAAAGAGAAATCTGTGAGTTCTTTGTTTGATTAATCATCTGCTTTGACCAGTGTATGCAAAGGCGTATAAGGTTTAACCGTTGGTGATACTGGTGGTTCGTACCAGTGAAGTTTAGTGACCATATGAGGAATACCGTGTGGCGAGTGTACATGGTTATGACGTTTTGAGCCACTTTCAACGTAGCGCAAACGATTGTACTTGATATTATAGGTGTAACTGCGAATCTCAACTGTGATGTGGCTGTCTCCCATCCAATAGTCTAATTTGTGTCGTGGATGGAATTCATTGTATAATTCCCAGCCAATGCTTATCATGGGCTTTTCTGTGTGAGATTGTATGTCTTTCAAGCTGGTCAATGCCAATTGATGTTTGATCCACCATAACATACCACAAATTTTTTGCCAAATGAATTGGCCAAAATTTCTAACTTGTTTGCAGATATACGACAAAATCTTTTGGTATGATGGCACAAGCAAACGCAGAGTCGACAGCAAAGATTTAGTTTTGGTCCAAGCAACAATTGCCATAGCTTTGCCCGCACGCACTGGCAATAAGGCCAAAAATTTAATCAGTTTAACAAAAAATATACCCAACCACTTGCATGTATGCACACTACCTACAAGCACTGAGCCGCAGCATTTACCAAACACAGCTGTTAGATATTTAGACACTTGCCATAAAATTTTTAAGACTGATCCTATGAAAACATGATACATGATGGTTATCAGTCCAGGATTAGATTTACGTTTTGTGTTTGCCATAACGCTATTTATTACACCTATGCGACGATATTTTTGAACAATTTATACAAATGATTCAAATAATAATAAATAATTCACAATTACATGAGGTGTTAATATGAGTTCCTTTGCAGCAGATGAATTAAAACATTATATCAATTTACTTGAATCGCTTTCAACTGAAGCATCTGTAGGCATGAATCCAACTAATGCACTCAGCGACAAGGAACTTGATCGTTTTCAACAAATGTCACCGACAAAGAAGAAAATAGCCACTGCAGATCAACAAGCTGATTTAGATGCTGAAACTTTTGATAGAAACATGGATGAGGAATTCACCGACGAAGGAAATCAATTCAGTGGTGCTCGCAAAGCAGCCATAGATGCTGGCGAAGATGAATTCACTGTAGATGGCCACACATATACCGTAACAGGCGATGATGAATTGTCAGAAGGTATGGATGACAACTTTACCATTGATGATATAAGAAATATTGAACAACTGCCGGATCTTGAAGCAATGAAAATTGCTGCTAAAAACCTTATTGCCACTCCCAGTCATCGCCCTATAAAACCACAAAAATTAACTTGGCTAATGCAGGCCATTGACGCAAAGACTTCATCAAATAGTCTTATCAAACTCATGTATGACTTGTTGCTGGGCGGCGAAGGTCACAGTGTTATTGGCAGCAGGCACAGCACTAACCCCAATAATTATCGTGCCAAGTTTGGAGGACAAAATTTTGAAGAAGGTGTAACAACCAACCAATTTGAAGAACCCAAAAAACACGCAGATCATACACCACCAGATTGGAGTAAAGCTGGCACAACAGCACAAAACTACAGCAAAGGTCAAACCAAAAAATGGGACAGCTACATGAGCAACGAGTCTACTGACTCCGATCTTTCTGAAGGCATGGATCCAACTGATCCAAAACACATTAAAATGGCACAGGCTGCACAAGAATTTCTCCGTATGTACGGTAAACATATTGAGTCAAGTCAAGATTATGGTACAGAGGATATTTCCGCCTTGAAAGCATTGGCACATTATACTGCAACAAGACCACAAATACGTCATGCATTAGAGGTGTTAAAATCGCAAAGTCCTTATTACGACCGCCAAGCCCATTACGGATGGCACGGCGATAGCGACCAAGAGGTGTTTCGCAAGGATATGCATGGTGTAACAACAGAGACTCTAGGAACCACAGATGATGATTATACATCAGCCGAACAAGATGCCTGGGACGCCAAAGGTTCAAATGAAAGCTTGGATTGGGATGAAACAACATTGGAGACAGCTAGAGACTTTGCAAAAAAATGGTCATCAACACAATCAATAAATGAATCTTCTACTGTCAATAAACGCGCTCGGTCCCATGAAAAACAAGATGCAACAAACCTTGCTCGCCTACGCACACTGGCAGGAATCAAACAATGACCAACGCAGAAATAATGCGACGACTCATCAATGAGCTGGAAGCAGAAATAGCCGGTACAACAACTACCAACACCCAACAGTTGTTACCAGATGGCAGAAAAGTACTAAGCGAAAATAAAAAAGATGAAACTCGCTGAACTGCTTGAAAATGAACAAACAAAATTGTCCATCGACAACCAACCAGTTGTTGGGGATGAGCCATGGCTAGAATCCTCAGCAAAAAACATACAAGAAAAATGGACCAAAAAATACAAGCGCAGCATCAATTGCAAGAATCCGCGAGGCTTTAGCCAGCGTGCCCATTGTGCTGCCAGGAAAAAACGACAGCGGCATGCGCTAACCAAGAGCAAAAGTGTAAGAGAAAATATTGGCAATAACGATGTAGATAATCAAAACTTACCTTCTGTAAATCAAGCAAAAGCCCTTATGCCGCAGATATTGGCCAAAGCACAAAAAATATATGATGATTGGGACGAATTAGATCGTGACACATATGCAGGCGGAGGCATCTGTCATATAATAGCAGATGGAATTTGTGATGTATTGGGTCAAACTGGAATAGACTGTACACCCGTAAGTTGCTCCATGGAACAACATGTATATGTTGTGGCAAAATTTGACGAAGGTATCTATGAGATTGACATACCGTATCATGTATACGAACAAGGTGCAGGCTGCTCTTGGACGAAGATACCTGATATAAAGTTTGAAACTGGCGATGTAATATTTCACAAATTATCAGGTGATCACAACGAATGGGAAAACTACATCGATGAAAACTTCACAGATGATATAGTAGCAGACAGGCACGGCGAGAGTGTTAGCGAAGCCTTTAAGAATCCTTACAAGACTCCTGAACGCTGGTCCAATTACAACACCAAGGAAATTACATTGCCTGATGGGAGACCTTTGCGAATTGAGTTAACTGTTGAGCCTCGTGAAAAGTGGTATCTATTTGATTTTTTGGTCGATAATACACAACAAACCACAGGTGGCGGGGATGCATTTAAAATATTCAGCACAATAGCTGCAGAATTAGCAGGCATACTAAAAAAACGCAAACCCAATGTACTAGTGTGGCAAAGTGCAGATCAGCGTGGTAGAATGAAATTATACGACAGAATTGCCAATTGGCTTGCAGAACATTTTCCTGCCTACGAGAATATAACTGACAAGGATACCGACCTTCATCAAGATATAGAGGACTGGGTTGACGAACACCAAGAACTTGCAGGCAGGATTTATATACTGGCAAAAAAACAGTGGTTAGAACAAAATTATTACTACACTGATGATGCTCATATGTTGGGAGAAGATTTACACAAGTGGTTTCGAGAAAAATGGGTTAGATTCAATCCACAGGGCAAGATCATGGGACCTTGTGCCAGAGGCAGTGATAGAGAAGGCAAACCAAAATGTCTGCCACAAGCCAAGGCACATGCTATGGGAAAAAAAGCCAGAGCCAAAGCAGCACGACGCAAGCGTAGACTAGATCCCAATCCAGAACGCCAAGGCAAGGCACACAATGTTGCAACAAAAGAATCTGTGTGTCCTCATTGTGGTGGAGAACTTGTCGACGATCAAATGCTGGCTGAAAAGCGAGATGCATGCTATTACAAGGTAAAGCGTCGCTACAAGGTATGGCCCAGTGCCTATGCCAGTGGTGCGCTGGTTCAGTGCAGAAAAAAAGGTGCAAAAAACTGGGGAAGTAAAAAAATCTCAGAAGGTTATCAAGACCAGAAAACCCTGGATGAAAGCCTGTTTCAGGAACGGGTGCACAAAAATCCATCAGTTGCCACATTGAAATCACTAGCTAGAAATGGCAAATATCACAGTTGCAGATTTGTGATATACAAAGATGGCACAGTTGTTGCAGCAGACAGTGAAAAGTTTACACATCATAGCATGGCCCCTGCGATGGGAGCATGGACAGTAAAAGGATATGTAGATTATATGGGCAACGATGATTATGCCTATCGCAGCATGGAACCCTACAGTGCACTAAACAAGTACCATCCAGTCTTGAAGAATTGGGTACGAGCTGGTATTGAGGATGGAAATTCAGACCAAAGCCATTTATCACAAAATCTGGATGAAAAACAATCTGATTGGGAAATATATAACTACCACAAGCTGGATACCATACTTGTGAAGTTGTGTGAACTAGTTGTTCAGGGTCAGCAACAGAATCTAGATACACGTGGTATGGTAGCTGCTGCCATATTAGATCCCAAAAACAGAGTTGTTTCCAGTACAGGAAGAAAAATAAACGGCAAATGGCATCATGCGGAAAGATGTGCCATGATGAAATATCAACAACTCCATGGTGATATTCCCAATGGCAGCATTTGTATAACCACGTGCAGCCCTTGCAGTGAACGCATGGGTGATAGATATCTGGAAAGCTGCACTGATCTTATTAATCACAGCAACATACACAAGGTCTATGCAGGATATGATGATCCCACACAGCCTGAAGAGCAACGCAATTTTAATATTATAGAAACCAGCAATCCAGCCATACGTGGCTTTTGTCATCGATTGGCAGAAACTTTTATGGACTGGGAAGTGCAACAGGCAGCATCTGCACTCAGTGAAGCTCCAGCGCCCGGCACACAGTTTGTGACATTGAATGCTCAGCAGTTGCGAGAAGCTCTGACATATCCCAATCAACTAAAAGAAAACAGTTTAATTCAGCCATATAAAATGTATGCAGGTATAGATGATTTACAGAAGCCATTCGTCATGAACGAAATTTTTAGAAATCTAACCCCATATACAGACATAGATTGGGAAAAAGATGAAGTCTACATAAACAGAGCAGACGGATTGAAAACAAATGCTTTTATTGGTTCATTCGAGATTGATAGTAAAACAGTGAAGATATATTTTGAAAAAGACTGGAATCATACTTATGCAAAAAATTTGGGTATTGTAACAGACAAGGATGGATATGAATTTGGATTCCGAGTAAACGGAAAAATAAGTATAACCGGTGAAGGTAATGCGTCTGTATTATTAAAAAATGTGATAAAAAGAGCAAAAGGCTTTGTATCAACACATCCTTGCGAATATATCTTCTTCTCTGCCCGCAGAGATGAACCAAGCAGAGTCAAACTATACGATGCATTGGCAACCATGATTAGCAAAGACAGTGATCTAACCTTATCAACAAAAAATATTGGGTATTCAAAGTATTATGTGTTACAAAAAGTTGATCATGATGATGATGTAGTAGCAGAAGCCGGTGGATCGGGATTGGTTGTGCCTGGTGTAAACATGCCCGCCGGAATCCACCCTGATGAAATACGCCGACAGGCTAAAAAGTTTGGCAACAAGGTAAGCAAAAATGGCGTCCCACCAATAGCAAGAACTGATGGTAAGGATGCCTTAAAAGAAGATGATGAAAACGATCCTATCGTAGAAAAATGGAGTAAAAAATATAAAAAATCCATTGATCGCAGCAATACCGAGGCTGATCTCAATCGCACCAGATTATTGAAATTGTTACCAGCAAGACACCAACAATCATTGGATGAAAACTTCGCAGATGGTAAAGGACCAGGTCGCCCCGGTGACAGTGCCAGACATGGCATACCAAAACATGCCACTCTTGCTCAATTGGATAAAATAGGACAGGGCTCTGGCAGAAAGGCCCAATTGGCAAGATGGCAGGCCAACATGCGTCGTGGCAAAAAGAAATGATTAAATTAAACCCAGGTTCAAATTTTCCGCACACAGTTGCTGTTGAATCAGAAGCTTTGATTGCACCTGCCAATTCATACTCGTCTGTGGCCGACTGGTGCTGTGACCTAATAGGCGAGATGGATCATGTTTGGACACTCAGCTATGATCAATCACAGGGCATGGTTTGGGCATTTCAAAATCGCCAAGATGCCAAACTGTTCAATTATACCTGGGCTCCAAGATCAAAATAGCTGTTGACAAAAGATCAAATCATGCTAACATGTGTACAATCAATAAAGGACCAACACATGAAAACAACCAATACATTTGACTTGGCAGGGATGATACGTCGTATGAATCAATTCTCAGCTGATGCCAAAAATGATGCTGTCAGTGTGTGTGTTGCTAGAGTGGCACACAAGCTGACCACTTTAGATCGTATGAACACACAGCCATTGACTCCGCAAGACATTCGTATTATACGCATGTTTGAAAAACAGTCAGCTTGAATGAGTTCGCTGACACCGTGGGAATTTTTCGCAAGACTTGGTTGTATAATTTTGCTGGCAATTATTATCGGTATTGTCGTTGCAATAGCCATGAGAGATAGTATAACATTGTTCAAGAACTGGCGTATGAAGCATAAAAACCGAGATACAAAATGAAAATTTTAACTGAGCCGGCGTTTTTCCAACCTGGTAGTATTAAAATCATCGAAAACAAGATGAATGCCACATATGTGTTTGAATCATGCTTGAAAAATCAAACTGGTGGTTGGGACAATGTGCCTGTGGCAGTTTTTTATACCACCGTTGCTCATCCGCAAGGCAGTAACTATTTTGGTGTGTATAAAACCTACCAGGGTGTTGTGATGATTGCCAACGCTATCAGTGCCACTGAGCCATTTCAAGGTGTGGCCATAGATGGTGAGATTTTTTACAGTCGATATCGTCATGATTTTAGAGAACATCGCGGGGTGTTTGTCGACGGCGGGCGTGACTATATCAAATGGGGTGGCCAGCGTGTGCAAGATGCAAAAATTGTAAATCTAAAAGTTGTTGACAATCATTTAGAGGTTATATAATGGCCAAGCAATCTCCGCATGTACTACAAGATCATTTAGGTCGTGATTTGAAAGTCAATGATCCTATAGCATTTTTCCATAGAAAATGGAAAACCATGAGAACTGGACGCATTGTAAAAATTAGCAAAGTCAATGTAACTGTGGCATGGACTATGTTGTCACAGGATGATTATCGCAGTGTCAAAGCTAGCGAAGTAATACTGCTAGATGAAGCAGCATATGTTTTTCATTGCATGCGCAAAGATTGCAATTAACATCTGCAGTTGATCTATTCAGTTGAAGTTGATAATTTAACAATTCTTGTGGTCAATCATCATACATGCCAACAACTATTGTTGCACAGATTCATGCAATTGTTGATCAACAACTTTTGAAATGATAGAAAAAATAAAACAGACAAATTAATTGGCTCATGCTATCGGATGATCAAGTGTCATTGATGCATAAATATCAGCTAGCATTAGAGGAGCCAGCTGTGAGTATTACCCAGAAATTTATTACAAAAGTTTTACCAGTGCCTGCAACATGTTATGTTGGTAATACAGGTGATTTGTGGTGGGACAATGTGTCGGAAAGCCTGCGAGCCTTTGACGGATCGCCTGGTGGACATTCTATCAGCAGTTGCGCAACATGGTCAGGACTACAAAATAAAACTGGACCTTGTGGTCCCACAACTATAGCACTGGGTCAATACGCGGGCAACATCAATCAAGGCTGTGCCACCATAGCTTTGGGCAAAAATGCCGGTCAAACCTGTCAAAACGGCTTTTCAGTGGCCATTGGCACTTATGCTGGTCGATGCCATCAAGGAGTTGAGAGTATAGCAATTGGTTACAATGCAGGCAACATATATCAAGGGTACGAAAGTATTGCTATTGGCGCCTACGCAGCTGCCGGCTTGCTATCAAATACAACACTAGCAGGAGTGTGCGGTGCCAATATACAAGTGGCATGTTCTTGCAATATCATTGCTGGCATGCAGGTATTGGGCAACGGCATAAATTGTGGCACAACAGTGACCAATGTGTATGTTTGCAACATAGTCAGACTATCATCAAATCCCAACTGTCAGGCAACACTTGGAGAAAATTTGACCTTTAGAGGAGCACAACAGCACTGTTCTGTTGCTATTGGGACATCTGCTGGTTGGTTGTCACAATCTTCATATGCTGTTGCTGTAGGTCCCTGCACCGGAGAGATATTACAGGGAGAAGCTGCTATTGCTATTGGATTAGGAGCCGGTTCATTATATCAAGCATGCTGTACAGTAGCTGTTGGTAGAGTTAGCGGCAGATACAATCAACAGGTAGGAGCTGTTGCTATTGGGGCATTTGCTGGTATTTGTAATCAAGGAGCCTACTCTGTGGCTGTTGGATATTGTGCTGGTAACTTTAGACAATATCAACACAGTATCGCCATCAACAGCTCAGGCAGCGCATTGAATCCCACCGCTCCGGGTTTGTTTATTGCACCTGTACGTAATATACCTTGTCGCAATTCCAACGTTTTAATTTACTGCCATACCAGCAAGGAAATATCCTACACTCCAGTCGAATTTGTAGGCAGCCAATGCTGGGCAGCTATCAACAATAAAAAAGGACCATGCGGTCCTGGACAGATTGCCATAGGTACTTATGCTGGCTGTGTGTGCCAAGCTGGTGCAACTGTGGCAATAGGTGTTTGCGCAGGACGATATAATCAACATTGTCTATCTGTTGCTATGGGCAAAGGTGCTGGATCTCACTGTCAACACTTTACCAGTATTGCAATAGGCACATGTGCAGGAAGCTATAATCAATACTGCGGTGCTATTGCCATTGGCAAAGGCGCTGGTTATGACGGACAGGCTCCATTGAGTGTGGCGTTAGGACCTGTTGCTGGGCACTGTTGTCAAGGCTTCGCAGCAATTTCAATTGGTGCAGCAGGACACACTTGCCAACGGTATTGTGCAATAGCCATTGGAACAGGGGCAGGATTTTATTGTCAGCAGCAAGGAGCAGTGGCCATTGGCAGTGGCTTTGGTTCTGGACCGTGTTGTACCTTACGTGGTGCTGGTACATTTGGTCAACAAGAGTTAGCCATAGCCGTGGGACATTCAGCTGGTACATTTGATCAAGGTGCAGCAGCAATTGCCATAGGTGCATTTGCAGGCAATTTGCAGCAACATTCAAACTCAATTGCCATTGGTACCAATGCTGGCAATAGCTGTCAATTTTGCAATGCAATTGCTATTGGTACATGTGCTCAACAACAGCGCGGCGGCGGAGCAGCAGTTGCTGTAGGTGCGTTCGCTGGCTATGCTCTACAAGGTTGTGCGGCTGTTGCCGTTGGCGTTTGTACAGGTCGATATGCACAAGGACGATATTCCGTTGCTATAGGTGCTAACGCAGGACACACAAGTCAGGCAAGTTATAGCGTAGCAATAGGGGCCTGCGCAGGAAATGAAAAC
>Ga0209777_10003054_pt1 | contig 21207 bp, 17 predicted proteins | sample FrelakmetHBP12HB_FD_187147 | JGI IMG/M metagenome (GOLD analysis project Ga0209777, IMG submission 187147) | Freshwater lake sediment microbial communities from the University of Notre Dame, USA, for methane emissions studies -HBP12 HB (SPAdes)... | ecosystem: Environmental > Aquatic >...
GGTCTGATCTAAGGCATCCCGGCAGTGGACTACCAGGGGCAGGCCCAATCGAGCAGCCAGCTCCAGGTGCCAGATGAATACCCGCTTCTGGTCCTCTACGGGGCAGTGGAGATAATGGAGGTCCAGGCCCGTCTCCCCGACCGCCACGACCCTCTCGCCCTTCGCCAGTTCGGCCAGGCGGTCCAGGCCGTCATCCGTGGCCTCCCCTGCCTGGTGGGGATGGACGCCCACTGCCACGAATAGGTTGGGCACACGCTCGGCCAGGGCCATCGCCCGCTGGCAGTGCTCAAGATCGGTGCCCACCGTGATCCATCCGGTGACGCCGGCGGCGATACTTCTCCGGATCACCTGGTCGACGTCATCGGCCAGCGGCCCAAAGGTCAGATGACAGTGCGTGTCGATCAATGCCATAGGCATGGTCAGATCGTCCCGGGTCCTGCCGTCGCCAGCCCTGCCCCTATGGATTGTCCACGATGGCCTGGGCGATCTTGTTGATGGTCTCTCGGGTATTGCCGTCCGCGTCGTTGGTCAGGATCGAGAACAGGATGTCCCCGCTGGCGGTCTGGCACACGCCGGACAGGGACTTGACCTGGTTGATGTATCCGGTCTTGCCCAGGATCTTGCCCTTGTATCTGGCCTCCTTGAAGTGCCGCTTGAGGGTCCCATCGACGCCTCCGATCGCCAGCGAGTCCCTGAACATCGGCCATTGTGGGCTCTGGTAGACCGAGTAGAGGACCTTGGTCAGGCAGGTGGCGCTGAGCCTGTTGCGGCGGCTCAGGCCGCTGCCGTCGTCGACCGTGAACTGTCCCGGATCAACACCCAAAGAAAGCAGATACCCGGAGACGACCTGCTGCCCCCCCGCCCAACTGCCGTTCTTCCCTTTACCGGCCTTGGCCGCCATGGTCTTGAACAGGGACTCCGCAGCCAGGGCGAAACTGTCCTTGTTGCAGCGGGCCAGGCACTCCTTCAGCGGCGTCCGGTATTCGGCCAGGACCACAAACGCCTCGTTCGGGTCCAGGGCCCTCTCGATCAGTTGACCACCGATCGCAATACCGGCCCTGCCCAGCGACTCGGCCAGCACGAAGCCGAAGAAGCTGGCCGGCCTCTCGATCGCCACCTCGAAAGGCCCCTCATCCTTGCGACAGACGCCCTTGACCACCAGGGTGTTGGGCATCCCCGCCTCGCGGTACGCCCCGACCTCGCCCTTGCCCCCGGACGAAGCGGGCCGGACCTGGTTGATGATCTTGACGAACCCGGTCGGGGGCTCAATCTCGATCGTAATCCGGCCTTGGGTGTTGTGCACGGCCATTCCGATGCAGTTGCCGTTGTAGTTCAGGCCGCAGACCTCGCAGGCGTACCAGCGGTTGAGTTCATCGGCAGGCCAACTGGCATGGACCCTCTGGTCCTCGAAGATGGACGTGTCCACCACAAGATGGTCGATCGTGGCAACCCCGGCCTGGTGCAGGCGGGCGGCGATATCCTGCAAGACCCATCCCGGGGACCTGCCGCCTCTGGCGTCGGTCTCCCTGTCGGCCAGCAGCGGATCTCCGCTGCCCAGGACAGCCAGGGTACGGCCGACCAGCCCAACCTTCGTAACATACACGAAGTCAGGTCCCAAGGTGCGAAGGGCCGCCGCTGTGGTCACGAGCTTCATGTTGGAGGCCGGGATCATGGCCTGATCGGCCCGATAGGCGTAGAGGGTCTCCCCAGTCCGGGCACCGATGACGTGGACGGAGAACTCCACCTTCTTCTCCGAACGGATGATCCTGTCGATCTGGCCCCTCAGGTCCGCCCTGGCCAATGACCCCATCGACACGAGCAAAGCCAACGCAAGCCCAACGATCCTGATCTGCACCTTCACAGTAGTCCTCCAATGCGAGCCCCTTGAGTCTGTCCGAACGACCGGATACTTATACCACAAGTCTCGCAGGAAGCAAGACGGATGACACCAGGGATCAGCAACCGACCCAGGTGCGAAGAGAAGCGTCCCGTTGCGCTGCTATCTGCCCTGCTGCCCCCCCCACAACTGGATGTGGAGTCGTGGGCAAAACACCCACCCGTTCTCAAGACACATCTGGGCCACCATGGGGGACTTGGCCGCCAATTCCTGGCACGTCTGCGCCTGCGCCATGAGCATCACCTTCAAGGGATCGGCCCCGCCGAGGCGTTCCAGTACACCTTTGATCTCGGCCGCGTCCGTGGGCGATTCGACCACGAACTTCAGTTGATAGTCATAGCCGGCGACAAGCTCGCGCAGGACCTCCTCGCCGCCCGCAGCCATGCGCCGACCCCGGGAGGAATCGGCATGATCCAGCTTGGGGCTAAGACTCATCAGGTCGCACGCCAGGTCCGGGATACACAGCACGCCGGCCGTCTCCACGGTGACGTGGTAGCCTTCGGCCTTGAGCCGTCTGGTCAGGCCCACAAGCCCTGGCCGAGGCCGCAGATCGGCAGTCGCCATGGGTTCGCCGCCGGTGATGACCACGAATCGCGCGGGCCACTGACTCACTCGCCGGACGATGGCCTCGGTGTCCAACTCCGTCCCTGCGTGAGGGTCCAGGGCGTATGGGGTATCACACCACCTGCATCGCAGCGGACAGCCGGCCAGGCGTATGAACACGCTGGGCACGCCGGCAAGCCGCCCTTCCCCCTGGAGAGAGTAGAACACCTCGACGACCTTCATGGATGCAGCCTCACCGGAGCACCACTGGCCCGCTGGTGCCCTGGTACAGAATCGGGTCCTTCAGCCCCAGCTCCGCAAAGCCCTTGAGCCGAAGCAGGCAGGAGTCGCACTGGCCGCAGCTTCGGCCTCGGTCATCCGGGTCATAGCAACTGTGGGTGAGGGAATAGTCAACCCCCAAGTCGATCCCCTTGCGGATGATCTGGGCCTTGGTCATGTCGAGGATGGGAGCATGGATGCGGTACGAACCACGGCCCTCCACAGCCGCGGCAGTGGCCAGATTGGCCAGGCGTTCAAATGCCTCGATGAACTGGGGCCTGCAGTCCGGGTAGCCGCTGTAGTCCTCGCAGTGGACACCCAGGAAGATGTCAAATGCCCCCAAGACCTCGGCCCAGGCCAGGGCCAGGCTCAGGAGTATCGTGTTCCGGGCAGGGACGTAGGTGACAGGGATACCTCCGGCCGCCCGCCCGGCAGTCCCTTTGGGGACCATCCTCTTCGAATCAGTGAGAGCCGAGCCGCCAAGGGCCGCCAGATCGATCGTGATCAACCGGTGTTCGGCTACCTTCATGAACCTGGCAATCCTCCCGGCTGCCTCGACCTCCACACGGTGACGTTGGCCGTACAGGCAGGTCAAGGCGAAGCAATCGAGACCACCCTGGCTCGCAATCGCCAACGTCGTGGCAGAGTCCAGACCACCGCTGAGCAACACAACCGCCTTGTTCCTGGCCACATTCAGGTCCCTTCATATTCAACGCCCACGATCATTCCGGTTTGATCCTGGCAACTTGCCTGGGAGGTCGTTTATGAATATAGGCGATTACACAGACGGCTACAAATAATTTTGAAGAAAATGTCACCTCGTTGGGGACAAACAGATTGACAAAGACACAGCGGTCCTTAAAAAACAATCATGGAGACCGTGGGTACTAAAGCACGTCCCGGGATCGTCAAACGGCAGCCCGTTCGTGAGGACAATGGATTGTCTCCTGCGGTGTCAAACGACATCGTGCAGAAGGTAGGCTCGCCGACAACGGATTGGATGAGGTTGAACTATGAGACTTGAGAAGAGGAAGCCTTCGGGGCGTGAAAAGGATGAGGCATCGCTACAGCTCCTGGAAAAACTACGCGATCAACTTTACTCGTCTAATTTGACGGTCATCCGCCAGACCGCCTTTAATCTATCATGGCTTCAAGAAGATGGGCTGGATATTCTCAAGGAAGCACTCTTGCTGAATACCCCACGGAAGACCAAGGGAGCAGCCGCCTACGGGCTTCGAAAGATGCGTGGGCGGATGAGAAAACCCGCCAAGGACGTCATCATTGAGGGAACGACAAGCCATGACTCGGGCACGGCTGAGATCTGCCGAAACGCCCTGCGAGTGATGGACCAGAAGAAGTCGACAGGCAGCAGGTACAGGAGGCAGCAAAGGCCTTCACCAACGCGATTCGAGATTCGGGATCTTCCTTCCAAGGGGCCCAACACCTCCAATAGGTCCAGGCGTTTTGGGCATTCTCCAAACAGCAGGTAGGCGGCGAGCATAGCACGCTGGGCCCTGTCCGTGGCCCGTCTCTGCTTGGCCCAGATCAGGACGATGACCCCAAGGCGGGTCGCTGGTTCCGGCGTTCGGGAGCACACACATGGATCACTTCACCTTTGTCATGGGTGTCGGTCTGGCTATCCTCGGCCTGTCTGGTGCGCCGGCCGTGAGCCAGGAGGACCGCACCACTGCCAGTCGGCGCACGGCCGTCGTGGAGGTCTATGAGCGAACTCACAAGGCGGTGGTGAACATCTCCGGACAGCGGGTCGTCGAGACCTCGCTATGGCCTAATTGGCCCGACTCCTTCGGTTTCGGCGGGCCTCGCTACCAGCAAGAGGTCAAGGTGCTCGGGTCCGGCGTGGTCGTCCATGAAGACGGCTACATTGTCACCAACGCCCACGTCGTGGAGGGCTCTCAGAAGATCAAGGTCATCTTCGCCGACGGTCAGGAATTCCAGGCGGAGATCATCCGCGCCGAACAGAACAAGGATCTGGCCGTGCTGTCGATCAAGGCCCAGAGGCTGCCGACGATCGACCTGGGCCGCAGTGACGACCTGATGATCGGGGAGACCGTGATCGCCATCGGGAACCCCTACGGCTATTCAAATACCCTGACCAGCGGTGTGATCAGCGCCCTGGGCCGTGACATCCAGGTCAGCGAGGACTTCTGGCTTCGCGGTCTGATCCAGACCGACGCACCGATCAACCCGGGCAACAGCGGCGGTCCGCTTTTCAACGTCCTGGGGGAACTGATCGGCGTCACCACGGCCATCCGCCCCGAGGCACAAAACATCGGTTTTGCCATTCCGGTAGACATGCTGGTCAGCAACCTCAGTTCCATGCTGATGCCTGAGAAGCTCCGGCGAGTCCGTCTGGGCCTGGCAATGGGACCGCTCAAGACCGCCGGGGCCTACAGAGGTGCATCCGTGGAGGCCGTGACCAAGGGATCGCCCGCCGACGAGAAGGGCCTGCAGGCCGGTGACCTCATCGTGGAGATCGATGGAAAGAGGATGACCGGCGTCATCGACTTCTACGTGAAGATGATGCGAAAGCAGATCGGTGAACCCATTGAGATCGGCTACGTCAGGCCTGCCCAGTTGCCTCTCCAGATCAAGACGGCCAGATTGACCCTGGCCGACCGGCCCCTGCCGGACGGGGCCAAGGCGGCCCAGGTCTTCTTGCAGATGCAGGTCTCCGAACTGACCCGGCAGGTGGCCCGACGGTTCGGGTTTGAAGAGGCCTATCCCGTGTTAATCGTCACCGAGGTGGCACCCGGCGGCGCTGCGGCGAAGGTCGGCCTGGCACCGGGGGACTTGATCCTGCAGATCAATCGAGCCGCGGTTCGCAACATGAACGAGTTGTCCTCGGAGATGGAGAAGGTCTCTGAGGGCGACACAGCGGAACTCGAGGTCCTGCGGATCAGCGTGGGGGTCTTCGGGCAGATGCAGCGGAGGTACATCGTGCAACTGAGGGCCAGTTCCTCGCCCTCCAAGGGCGACTCGCTGTAGGCCGTCGATCGCTCGATAGCCTCTTTGCCACTGCTGTACGCCGAGCTACTGTGGTGGAGCGGACCATAAAGAACCAGGTCCCCTTTCGGGGACCTGGCTCAGGAGGAGGGTGATGAAAAGCCATCCTTTTGACAGTCGGGAAACAGGAAGGAGCACACGTGCCTGTGACTCAACGCCGCCTCCATGCGGCTCTGCCTTCCTGTCTTCCTTTACCCTATCCATCGTTGAGCTTACCTAAGACCTCCTCACTTACATCTGCCCGATGTATCCAAGACCAATCGCTCCTTGAAGGGACGATACGGGCACCGGGATCAGAATCCATTGATCGGGCCTGTGTGGGCAGAGAGAGGCCAGACTCCCCCCGCAGACAACGGCTTGAAAGATGACGAGTTACTGTAGTGATAGCTGCCGCAGCCTTCCCTGGCATCACCGCTATAGCCTCCTTGCTTGCCGGTGAATTAGCTTCTGTTAGCTATTGGCTTCTAGCTCTCAGTTGAGAATAAAACGAAACTCAAACCACCTGTTGACCTAGCGACGAACTTGCGATCTCTATACCTTATCCTGCATTGTCAAGCTTACCTTCTGTACTTTGAACACACCCTCGGCGCAGCAGGAAAAGGTCACATCCGTGTGAACATGGCCGCCTCCATGCGGCTCCTCTTCCTGCCTTGCATCAGGTTCACCACCCTAACCATCCGAAATGCCTGCGCCGAAGCAAGCTCCTCATCTACCTACACAGCCCTTCTACGCCGGAGCCAGCCCACAAGGCCCGTGCCGATACCCGCCAGAAGAATGGCAGCGGGGGCAGGGACAGGGGCAAGCGTGAGCATATCCTGGGCCAAGTCTGGCTTGCCAGGCGTAGTCTCCGTCCACAAGTGAAGCACCCGCACATTGCCAATCGTACCTGGGTCATTGGCGTTGGCCAAGTTAACAAACGACTGTGCCCCCGGAGTCAGGGCCGCAAGAGGAAGCTGGTAAGTCGCGTCGTCGTACTCATCTTCAATATACCAGATGGCCTGCTGGAGGTTGCCTGCTGACGCTGCATCATTGCTGAAACCCGCCAGTGTACCCTTGCGGAATTGGCTGTAGAGGTACGCAGTCCTCGAGTCCAGCGCGTCATGACTGGTGGGGCCCACCGGTCCATCATTCCAGTTTCCCAGGATCGCCTCGGTCAGGACATCCGCCGAATACGTCGTACCCCCGGCGGCGTCGACCGGTTCATGCCTCTCCACGCAGAAGGTCAGGAACGAGCCGGTCTCCCCACTGATGCCCATGAGATCGGAGTTGGGCACGGCTCGCATCTCACCCCCTCCTACCGTACTGTCATATACCGCGCCCACGCGGTCGATAGTCACTGTCGGCACAGCCATCACCGGCGCAACCATCAGCGCACACACAGCCAATCCTAATAGCATCCGTTTCATACTGTCTTGCCTCCCTATTCCATCACCAGTTTCTAGCCTAATAACCTTCGCCATACCCTCCGTCCTCCCGGACGGAGCCTGCCACGACATATTCTCATTCAGCCATCAACCACCCCTGAGTTATAGATACAAGGGCTTCACCCTTGATGAGCACGCTTCATACCCCAAGAAAGCCGACGCGCAGATTATCTCCCGCGAGAGGCGATGATCCCCATAGGCAAAACCAGAAGAAAACCGGAAGAAAAACCCTACGAAAGCCCGCTTTGCTTTCTCCCAAGCCCCGCGAGCAACACTCCGTGCCACTGCTGCAACCGAAGCGACACATGCTCCCCACAGACGTCCCTTGCCTAACCGCATTCCAAACCGTCTCCTTACGGACCATCCACCGTAACGGAACACTCCATTGACCCAGTTTACCACCCTGTCATACTCCGGATGACCTCCTCCTGCTACGGAGTACGCGTTAGTAAATAGCCGAGCAGTTATCAGGCGTCAAGCAAAAAAAATCAAGTTTGCCCCAAAAGTCCTAAGCTTTTCTGGGACATTGCGTTGCGTCGTCGAAACATGGAGGTCGTTCTTGGCGGACCTGCAATCGTGCCTGTGGTTTCTGATTGGGTGACAGGCCAAGGGAGAGATTTTTTTCAAATTTCGCCTGTAGGCAGTTGACGGACGCATCGATCATGTCTAAATACCTACATCTAAGGATTGTGGTCATCTGAGCAGTGGATCACCACGGCTGGTATAAAAGACCACGAAGGCTATTAGGCGTCAGGCCGGCAAGTGACCGGCCGACATGAGAGTTGGATTTTTAAGGAGCAGGATATGAGAATCAATGCCGGTGACGGCGACGCTTCTTCTCAGCAACGGCCCTCCCTGTGTGGTGGTGAGGATGAACCTCCGCCGTTATGTACCCTACCGGAAACGGTAACAGAGGCAGGGCCATCCATCTGCCGCCATGAGCGATGGAACGATTGGCGGTGGCAGATGGCACACCGAATTCGAAAGCCCGAGCAGCTCTTCGAGTATTTCCCCAATCTCCAGGCGTATCCGGACCTGTCGCCGGTCATCGGCAAGTACCCCATGGCGATAACGCCGTACTACGCCTCCCTGATCCGGCGTCCGGATCCTTCGGATCCCGTGTTCCGGATGTCCGTGCCGCAGTTGCAGGAACTGGTGGACCCACCGTTCCTCAGCCCGGACCCCCTTGAGGAATGCCGGGACATGCCCGTGCCGGGTATGGTCCATCGCTACCCGGACCGTGTGCTGGTCATTGCCACAACGACATGCTCGATGTACTGTCGGCACTGCACTCGCAAGCGAGTGGCCGGCACGCGAGAGAGCACCATCAGCCGGCGGAGGCTCGATCAGGTCGTCGCGTACCTCAGTCAGCATCCCGAGGTGACTGACGTGATCGTCTCTGGCGGCGATCCGCTGACCATGGCCACCGACCAGATTGAGATGGTCCTGGCCGGGCTTCGCCAGGTGCCCACGGTGCAGATCATCCGCATCGGCACCCGAACGCCCGTGGTGTTGCCGCAGAGAATCACCGACGAGTTGTGCCAGGTGCTGCGTCGATACCACCCGATCTGGGTCAATACGCACTTCAACCACCCCAACGAGCTGACGCCCGAGTCGGCCGCAGCGTGCGCGAAATTGGCCGATGCGGGGATACCCTTGGGCAATCAGTCCGTGCTGCTTCGCGGCGTCAACGACCAGCCGCAGATCATGGAGCAGCTCTGTCGTGGGCTGGTGCGGATGCGAGTGCGACCCTACTACATGTACCAGTGTGACCTCGTCCGGGGCGTGGAGCACTTCCGGACGCCCCTATCCCGTGGTATGGAGATCATGGAGTACCTGCGAGGCAGGCTCAGCGGTCTGGCCATCCCCACGTTCGTGGTCGATGCCCCCCATGGCGGCGGAAAGATCCCGGTGCTCCCGACCTATGTGGTGACGCAGAGCCCCAGCTACACGGTGCTCCGCAACTATGAAGGCATGCTCATCGCCTATCCGGAGCCCTATGATCGGTGCCAGCCGGCTGCAGACAAGCCCAGTGAGGAATCAGCGCCCGGCGTGTGGGAGCTGGCCGGTGGACGATTTAGCCACATCCAGCCGGAAAGAACGATCCGCCTGACCCGGCGGCGGCAGTGCTGCCCCCAGGCGGTCCCAAATGAACTGGAGTAGGCCGAGCCGGCGGTCTGTGCCTGGCTGGCGAAGGCCCGCTCCTGTATGATCAATGAGACCGGCCCGAACGGAACGATCTTCTGTTCGGGCCGGTGTTGGTATGTGAGGAAGGGGTCTGTTCTGATATGGCTTCGACCGGACGCAAAAAGGCCGACAGACGATCTCTCACGATCGGCCTTGTGTACGATCTGCGAGACGACTACCTGGTTGAGGGCTTCACTCCTGAGCAGGTTGCGGAGTTCGACTCCGCTGCCACGATTGCTGCCCTTGAGCGGGCGATTCAATCCCTGGGCCACAAGACATCGAGGATCGGGCATGGCCTGTCCCTGGCCAAGAGACTGGCCCAAGGTGACCGCTGGGACCTGGTGTTCAACATTGCCGAAGGTCTGCGCGGCCGAAGCCGCGAGGCCCAGGTGCCGGCGATCCTGGAGATGTACCAAGTCCCATACACGTTCTCGGATCCCCTGGTCTGTGCCCTGACGCTCGACAAGGCCATGGCCAAGCGGGTCCTGCTGTCGGCTGGGCTTCGCACGCCTCGGTTCGCGGTTGTCTCTGCAATGGCAGATCTCAGGGACGTGGACCTGCCCTTTCCGCTGTTTGCCAAGCCCATCGCCGAGGGCACGGGCAAAGGCGTCGACGGCACCTCCAGGGTGGACGGCCCTTCACAACTCCGAAAGGTCTGCCAGCGTCTTCTCTCGCGGTTCAGGCAGCCGGTGCTGGTCGAGGAGTATCTGCCCGGCCGCGAATTCACCACGGCGATCCTCGGCACGGGCGATCAGGCCCGCGTGCTCGGCACCCTGGAGTTCACGATCGGCAAGGACGCCCCAGCCCGGGACTACACCTACGAAGTCAAGGAGCTGTGCGAACAATACGTCCGCTACTTCCCCATGCCCAAGGGGACCCTGCGCCAGGAGGTCGAGGGCCTGGCCTTGCGGGCGTATCGCGTGCTCGAATGCCGTGACACCGGGCGGGTGGATGTTCGGCTGGATGCCCGGAGCAAACCCGCCTTCATGGAGGTCAACCCCCTGCCTGGGCTTCATCCGACGCACTCGGACCTGCCCATGATCGCCACGCAGGAGGGCCTGTCCTACCAAGACCTGATCCGCACCATCATCGACAGCTCGCTTAGCCGCCAGGAGTCCGTATGCCGCGACGCCCCATAGCCGTGCTCGTTTTGTACACCGTGCCCAGGACCTCCGTCCAGGGTGGACATGTGGAGAGTGAGGCGGGCGTTCTGGCGGAGCTCGACGCCGTGGCGGCCGCCCTAAAGAGACTCCGAATCCCGTTCCGCTCGGTCGGCGTCAGGGAATGGGCGGACGTACCGGTTGTCTTGGGCGGCGCAGACGAGTCGGTTGTCTTCAACCTGGTGGAGGGCTTCCATCATCATCCGGAGGACTTCAACTACGTGCCGGCCCTGACCCGGTCCTTTGGGAAGGCCTGCACCGGCAACGACACTCCGGGTATGATCGTCTCCCTGGACAAGTGGCAGAGCAAGACCCTGCTCCAGGCCGCCGGCCTGCCTTGCCCGAGAGCGGTCCTGGTGGAGCCGGGTCATCGCCTGCAACGGGCCAACCTGTTTCCAGGGCCCTATATCGTCAAGCCGGTCTGCGCGGACGCCAGCGAGGGCATTGACGGCGACAGCCTCGTCGCCACCGGGGACAAGACACTCCTGTCGGCGATCCGGCGGGTCCACGAGCAGCTCCAACAGCCCGCGATCGTGGAGCAGTTCATCGAAGGCCGAGAGCTCAACGTCTCGGTCATCCGGCAGAGGGATCGCCTGGTCGTGCTGCCCTTGGCGGAGATCGAGTTCCGCGGCTTTGGAGACGATCGTCCTCGGATCGTCGGCTATCAGGCCAAGTGGGTGCAAGACAGTTTCGAGTACTCGCACACGGTAAGGGTCATCCCTGCCTCCCTGCCCAAGGCCGTCGCAAACAAGGTTCGGCAATGGGCCGTGGCGGCCTGCCTGGCAACGGGCTGCTGCGACTACTGCCGCGTGGATTTCCGGCTGGACAGACGCCTGAATCCCTACATCCTTGAAGTCAACGCCAATCCCGACATCTCGCCCGACGCCGGTTTTGCCGCTGCCTTGCAGGCCGCGGGCATCCGCACCGAGCAATTCGTGAAGCTGGCCATCGACAATGCACTCGACCGTTTGCCCAAGAAGGTCAAAACCCCCGCCAAGTCCAAGGCCCCAGCGACCGGCGGTCCTGCCATCCGCTGGTGTCAGAGGCAGGATCGGGAGGCCGTCGTGACCCTCCTGGCCGAGACGCGATTCTTCCGGCCCGATGAGATGGTCATCGCCAAGGAGGTCCTGGACGCAGGGATCAAAGATGGACCGAGCGGTCACTATCAGTCGTACGTCGTTGAGACCTCCGGCCGCGTGGTCGGCTGGGTCTGCTACGGCCACACCCCGTGCACGGTCGGCTCCTTTGACGTCTATTGGATCGCCGTGGACAAGGATTGCCAGGGCCAAGGCCTCGGCAGGCGATTAATGGAGTTTGTAGAGCTACATATCGCAGATCAAGGCGGAAGGCTGGCCATCCTGGAGACCTCGGGTCGCGATGTCTATCGGCCCACTCGGGCCTTCTACGAACGCCTCGGCTACCGCCTGGCCGCGAGCATCGGCGATTTCTACGGTCCGGGTGACGATAAGGTCGTCTTCACAAAGGTCGTGGCCCGTTGACGCAGATTCCCCAGTTTTCTCTTGCTTTTTGTTGATGGGTGGGTATAATCCGCTGTCAGTTGATCATTAAACCGTACCGTGTCTGCAAAGGAATTGCAGGTAGGAGGAGAAAGGAGTTTCAGCGTGCGGTGGTTATCACGTCTCTTATCTCCGAATCTTCTCGCTGACGCGCTCGGCCGCTAGTCTTGGGTCGCGCCGTCCGGCGTCTGCCTGGTCTGCATTCCTTCGCAAAGGGAGGTTTCTGTCGGTGCCGAGCGGAGTGTGTGCTGTTCGGATGGAGCTTGGATGAAAAGGAGGGGCAACGTGCCCCGACCTCGAAGGAAGGAGGTGATCCCCCTGGATCAGATCGTGGCCAGTAGCCAATAGACCAACTTGAACGGAAGGAGACCAAGAATGAAACGGATTTCAATCCTGGTCACTGTGGCGATGGCGGCGCCGGGCTATGCGGCGGCAGTTTGCCCCACGGTACCTTTCACGTGTCGGATCGCGTACTCCCCTTATGCCCTGGAATACGGACGTTCAGGGCTGATTCCGGAGTGTGTGCGGTATAGCCCGTATGCCCTGGGATATGGATATTCGGGGCTGACCCCTGACACCGTGCGGTATAGCACTTATGCGTTTGACAACCAGCACAGCGGTCTGATTTCAGATGTGGGTTGTTGTCTTCTGCCTTGTGCTCCGTGGGACGACGTGCTGGCCCAAGGAAAGGAGCCCGAGCAGCCCTGTCCGGCGACCGGTCACAGGGGTCCGGGCCCGTGTGTATCCGCGGCCTCGCCTGAGGTGCAGGCCTGGGAGACTCGGCCCCTCCAACGGGACCGCTCCGGAACCGAGGTTCCGAAGGATCTGATCGAGCCGGACCAGCGCAGGGCCGTCCGGGAGTACCTGAACAGGACGTGTCCAGGCCGGTATGAGATTACCAGGCTCCTGTCCATGGACAACGAGGCCGTGTGTTTCGATGTGGTGCTCAAGGATGAGAACGTGATTGTCAAGTACTGGAACGCAAACAAGATTGAGGCGGTGCACCTGCAGGGTGGCTACCGACAGAAGGCCCTGACTAGGTACCTCCTGGACTGGATCGACTATCGCGACCGGTTTGAGACCGCCGGAGGCAAGGTCTACCACGTCGCGTCGGAGGACACGTACCAACTGCTCTGTGAGTTGGCTGCCTGCCTCCACACGAACAAGAGCTGACAAGACAATTGTTTCCCTTTCTTAACTTGCAACAAAGTCCCCACCACCCGATGGGGACTTTGTTGCTTTCTACCCTTTCAACAACTGAATCTCTCGCAGAATCGGCATGGCTCAGCCTCGAAAAATGTGGGTCAGGCACACACTCTATGAATGCACCCGCCCTGGGGTGTATTCATAGAGTTCTGTGTGGGCCACCGTTCGTATGCGAACGGACCAAACGCACGAAACCACCGCCTGATGGCCGCTGGAACCAACGTATGTCTGACTCACATTTTTCGCTTCCGCTTCAGAGCTGGCTTATTTCGATCAGATGGCCCACTCAGTGGCAGTCCCGCCAGAGGAGCCCGTCGGTGCTCAGGGCCTCGGCGTCCGTTTGGGCAAGGTGAAGCTGAAGGTGCATCCTCCCTCGGGGTTGTTCCGGACCGCGATGCAGCCGCCATGACGCTCCACCACCTGCTTGGCAAATGACAGGCCCAGTCCGGTCCCATCTCGCTCCGCGGCCCTGGCGTTGGTGGCGCGGTAGAACTCCTGGAAGATCTTGTCCATCTCGTCCTCCGGGATCCCCATGCCGTTGTCCCGGACCTGGACCAGCACCTGCGTGCCTTGGTCCTGGACAGCCAATTCGACCCTGCCGCCCTGGGGCGTATACTTGACGGCATTGAACAGGAGGTTCAGGATCGTCTCCTCGATCAAGACCTGCTCGCCGCACACGATCTCCACCGAGGGCGCCACGTCCACGCTCACCCGGATTCCCTTGCCCTCGGCCCGGCTCTTGGCAGCGGCCAATGCCTTGGCGATCATCTCCCTCAGCGAAAAACAACTGATGCCCGGCTCGCCGGCCAGTTTCGCGTGAGTCAGCTTCAGCAGGTCCGCCACAAAGGCCAGGGCCTGCGAGGTCCTGCGATGGGCCCGGCCGATCATGTCCTTCTGTCCCTCGCTCAGAGGACCCAGCAGGCCCTCATGCACCGTGTCGATGCAGCTCTGGATGGCGGCCAGGTGTCCCTTGACGTCGTGCGTGACCCGCAGTACGTATTCGTTCTTGATCGTGTCCTTCTCTTGGAGCTGGCGGTTGGCCTTCTCCAGTTCCTCCTGGTGCGCCCGCAGTTGCTCGGCGATCGAAGTCGTCATGAAGACCACCAGAAACAGGGTCACCCCGAAGACAAAGAGCGTTCCCAGGACGAACACGCCGTTGGCGTACAGACCATGGCCGGCAAAGCCCTGCAGCGGATAGTGGTGGATGAAGCCGCAGCACTCGAGCCAGACCAGGGACCCAAACAGGGCGGACGCCAGGCCAGCCTGGAAGTAGCTCTGGCGTCTGGACCGAAGGATGCTCACGATGATCATGTGAAAGACGAAGAAGAAGGCGAAGGGATTCTCGATTCCGCCGGAGAAATGCAGGATCATCGTCAGGATCACCAAATCCCCACAGATCTGGAAGGTGACCACTCGCCCGATGGCAGCCGATGAAGGCTCTCTGCTGTCCCTCGTCAGCCACCGCAGCAACCCGTACAACGCCGCATTGTAGACCCCCAGAAAGCCGCTGAGGACATACAGATGACGGCTGGCCAGATCGATGTGCATGAAGCGACGGGACACCGTCGCAGCGACGACAAGGGCCCCGATCGCCGCCCATCGCAGCGTGACCAGCCACGAGGCCCGCCGGGCCAGACTGGTGGTCTGCAGCAGATTCTCCATGCCTCAGGTCTCAGGTCTCAGGTCTTGCGCAGAAGGGCCTCGACCTTCTGCACCAGGACGTCCGGCTTGACCGGCTTATCGAGAAAGGCCTCGACCGGAAGCCAACTCTCGTCCCCCGCCTCCGGTCTAAAGTCGATGCCGGTCTTGTCCTTGACGGCGGTCAGCATCAGAATCGGGATCATCTTGGTCGCGGGGTCCCGTTTCAGCTCGCGGGAGAGAACGAATCCCTCCTGGGGCGTCGTCATCATCACGTCCAGGATGATCAGATCCGGTCGCTTGGCCTTGATCCGTTCCATGGCCATGGTACTGTCTGCCGCGCTATCCACCTGGTAGCCGCGATGATCCAAGACCACCCGCATGGCCTCCGTGATATCCGGATCGTCGTCCACGATCAAAATCCTAGCCGATGCCATTGTCTCTCCTTACGTACAGGTCAATTCCGCCAAAATCTGCCTCATGTACTCGGGCCATCGACCCGCCACACCGTCACTGAGCGTCCTGCCTGGGGCCACGACCTCGGGCTCGATGCCTAAGAACACGACCTCGTTGGGACACTGCCCCAAGGCCCTGGCCATGGCCACGATCCGCACGAGGTCGCCTTCATGTCCGGACAGCCCCGAGAGCGACTTGATGCTGGCCACCTGATCCGGCGTGAACCTCCGGATCGTACCCGGCGCCTCGCCCATCAAGGCACAGTCCACGAGGATCGCCTTGGTTCGCCCATCCATCTGGTGCAGCACCGACAGCCCACCGGTCCCGGCGTCCACAAAATCCGCCGCGGGATAATCAGCAGCCCTTCGGGCCAGATCCTGGACCAAGGCCACGCCCACCCCTTCATCGCCCATGAGGGGATTGCCAAGCCCCAGCACCACGATGGGTCGCCGCATGACACCCGGCCCGGCTACACGAAGGTCACTTCCAGGGCATGGGTCGAGCAGGAGATGCACGGATCATAAGACCGCACCAGCATCTCCAGCTTGTGCCGGACCGCATCCTGGCCCTCGTGGAGGATCTGAGGCACCAAGGCCTCAAAGTCCTTCTGGATGTTAGCGTGGTTCTGGCCGGTAGGGATGCAGATATCGGCGGACAGGCACCTGCCCTTCTTGTCGAACTCGTACTCATGGAACAGGATCCCTCGCGGGGCCTCCACACAGCCGCTGGCCTTGCCCGCCCTCTTGGGCTTGGCCTTGACCTTCTCCTGTTTGAGGCCCTTGGTCAACAGGCCGTCGATCATCCGGATGCTGGTCTCCACCACGTGGCCGACTTCCACTAGTTGGGCCACCGTGTTCATGAACGGGTTGGTGCAACCCTTCTTGAGGCCGAATCGCTTGGCCACCTCCTTGGCCATGGGCGAGAGGAGATCCGCGTTGTTGTTGAACCGGGCCAAGGCCCCTACCGCGTAGGCATCGCGGTGCCACTTGCACCACTTGGACGTGGACTGATCGCACACGTACTCGTTGGCCACGGTCTTCCAGTCGTTGATCGGGACCGTGCCGTCGCAGTCGGTCGAGGCGATCTGGCCGTGATAGAACGTATAGGTTGCAGGATTATCTTGGCGGAGCGATACGTACTCGGTCGGTCGCTCGAACCTGGGGATGACGCCAGCCACGCTCAAGACCACCTCCACCACCGCGTTGAGGTCCTTGACACAGTCCTTGAGTCGCTGTTGCAGGTCACGGAACTGCTGCTCGGTCGGGATGCGGGTCAACCCACCCGGGGTCAGGGTCACCGGATGGGTCGTACGCCCGGCGATCAGGTCCGACCACTCGTTTGCCAGCCGGTGCAGCCGGATCACGGTCTTGACCGCCTCGCCGGCCTTGGCCGCCAGGGGCACCACCGAGGGCACGCCGAAGAAGTCGGGCGCCGCCAGGTACCCGATGTGAAGCACGTGGCTCTGCAGTTGCTCGGAATAGTGCATCAGGATGCGGACCGCGTCGGCCTGCTCGGAGACCTCGATGCCCAGGGCATTCTCCACGGCCTTGGTGGCGGCCAGGGAGTGCGTGATCGAGCAGATCCCGCAGATCCGGCTGACGATGGTCTGGATGTCCTGGTAACTGTGGCCGCGGACCATGGCCTCGAAGAACCGCGGGGCCTCGGGGACCTGCCACTCGACCTTCTCGACCTTGCCGTTGGAGGCATTGACGACGATGTTGCCGTGGCCCTCCACGCGGGTCACGTGGTGCACGTGGATCTTCATCGCGCTACTCATGATAGTGTCGGCTCCTGTTGGCTGCCAAACAAGCTCATCTTCTTCTTCAGGCTCTCCACATCCTGGCCGTATCGGGCGATCACGTCCTGGGCGGCCTCTACGTTCGGGTTGTCCGCATAGCCGCGGCACCCGAAGCACCGGAAGCCATTCGACGGACACCTTGCCCCACAGCCCGCGCGGATGATCGGTCCCAGGCAGATCTGGCCGTATTCCCACAGGCACGGATTGCCCCTGGCCTTGCACTCCACACAGACCGGATACGCCGGGATCTCCGGGGTCTTGCCCAGCAGCAGACAACGCACGATGGTGGTAAACTCCTGCCGATCTATAGGACAGCCGTGCACACACGCGTCGACCAGCACGACCTCCCCCACGGCCTTGGTCCTGGCCGTGGCCAGATGGGGCTTGCCGGCGTCCGGACCATAGACACAGGCCTTGACCTCATCCAGATCGAAGTTGTTCTTGAGCTTGTTGACCCCGCCGGTGGTCGCACACGCCCCCAGGGCCACCAGGACCTTGGCCTTGGCGCGGATCGCTTTGAGACGCTCTTCGTCCTCGGGCCGCGTGATCGAGCCTTCGATGATCGCGACGTCGTAGGTGTCGCTCTGCTCGCTCAGAGCCTCCCGCCACTCCACCACGTCCACGGCCCCGATCAGGTCCAGGATCTCCTCCTCCAGGTTGACGATCTGTAACTGACAGCCCTCGCAGCAGGCGAAATCAAAGATTGCGATTCGAGGTTTGCCCATGCTATATCGCCTCCGGAACGACGGCCAGGTCCGAGAACTTGAAGACCGGGCCATCCATGCAGCAGTACAGGTGATTGATCTGGCAGTGGCCGCACTTGCCCACCCCGCACTTCATCTTGCGCTCCAGATTCAGGTAGATGTGGTCGTGGGGAACGTCGTGCTCCGCCAGGGCCATCAACACGAACTTGTACATCACCGGCGGACCGCACACGGAGAGGATCGCGGACTTGAGGTCCACGGGGATCTTGGAGATGAGGGTCGTGACCACGCCCACGTTTCCCTTCCACTGGGGATCCGGCTTGTCCAGGGTCTCGGTCACGACCACATCCTTGGCCCTGCCCCACGCCGACAACTCCTCCTGGAAGAACCTCTGATCCATGTCGCGAGTCCCCTGGAGGATCACTACCCGTCCGTAGTCGCTGCGGTGGTCCATGACGTAGTTGATGAACGACCGCTGCGGCACCAGGCCGATGCCCCCGCAGATGAACACGATGGGCTTGCCCCTGGCCGCGTCCACGGGATACAGGCCCCGCCCCAAGGGTCCCCGGATGCCCACCTTGCCTCCGGCCTTGAGCCTGTGCATGGCATTGGTCACGTTGCCGACCCGCCGCACCACGATCTCGAGCCCCCCCTTGAACGTCGGTGACGAGGCAATGGTCAGCGGGGCCTCACCGATGCCGGGGATCGACACCTCCACGAAGTGGCCGGGCCTGTAGTCCCATGCGCCGTCGTCCATCGTCAGACGGAGATACATCTCCGTCTTGTTCAACAACCGGGCCTCTTCTACGGTGGCCAATTGCGGCAGGTAGGTGCCCTTCTGGTGTTTCGTACAGCACTCACACATGCGTCACGCTCTCCACTGTCGATCCTGGTGGTTGCCTGCAGCCTAGCTGATCCCGACCTCATCGAGCAACTCGTTGTACACGGCCACCGGATTGGCGATGTCCGGCAGACACGCCCCCACGCACCGGCCGCACCCCACGCAGGCGATCTGGCCGCCGATCTTGGCCGGTACGTACTTGGCCTTTCGGTAGAGCCGATGCCTGAACCGGTCGGCCCTGGCCTTTCTGAACTCGTGGTTGCCGGCCACCTTGGTAAAGCCGTCCAACAGACAGCCGTCCCACGCCCGCTCGCGGCTGCCGCTGGCCAGGTCCCAATTCACGTCATCCTGCACGTCAAAGCAGTAACACGTCGGGCAGACCAGGTTGCAGGACCCGCACGAGAAACAGGTCTTGGCCTTCTTCTCCCAGATCGGATGTCGGTAGGTCTTTTCGAGCAGCTTGGGCAGATACGCCGGATCGCACTTGAGCGGGTGCTGGTTGAGGTGCCTGCTGTTGTGGTCCCAGACCTGCTGTCTCTTGCCGAGGTCCTCCTCGCCAGCCTCGACCGCACCCTTGGCCTTGTCGAGCAGGGCCTGCCCCTTGGGCGTACCCGCCTCGGCCACGAAGCCGTCGCCGACGTCCGTCAGCAGGACGTCGTAGCCCTCCCGGACCACGGCGGTCTTCATGGAGGAGGCAAAGACGTTCTTGGAGGCCGTCTTCACGTCCGAGGCGATGATCGTGATGCCCTGGCGCCGCTGGAGGTAGTGGGTATCGACGTTGTCCTGACTGAACAGCCGGTCCAACTGATTGATCGCGATCACGTCGTAGGGATGCACGCCCATCAGGATGAGCTGGTCGGCCTCGGACGCGCAGGTGTAAGAGCCATCCTTCGCGTATCGGACGAGCGTCTCGCACGGCGGAAGGAAGAACTGTTTGGGCGGCTGCAAGGTCACGTCATAGTCCAGGCGGAGGTCCTTGGCCGACTTCAACGGAGCGAACTCGAACTTGTCGCCCCGGGCCTGCACTCCCACGACCTTGTCTGTTTGGATCAGCCCCTGGACCCAACCGGCCAGCACCTTCTTGGTCAGCTTCTTCACACTCATCGTCATATCCTGATGCCAAACCTTTCGACTTCTTCGACCGGCAGTACCTCAGGCGCCCCGTGATCCACTCGATGGGAGGTAGTAGGGCTAGCCTGGCCAAGTCCAGCCTTGTATTTGTGTTCACGATCACAAAGTCATCCCGACTCTACGGTCCAGTGACCTCCGTGTCAACGGGGTTCTCAGAAAAGCGCGGCATGGCCCGGGCAAACCGACCTGAAATCGGTTGCAAAAGCAGGGCTTACGGCTATACTGGTTCGTCTGACAGGTCAGTGCCGGATGAAGGCCTCAATGCCTCCAGCATGCCAAGGAACGGGGCCAGGGATCCTGGCCCAGAGTTGGAGAAAGGATTGGCCCATGACGCCAGAGGAGAGCGATCTGAAGAGGATCAAGGAGCTGATCCAGGTCATGGAGGAACATGATCTGGTGGAGTTGCAGATTGAGCATGGCGACGACAGGGTCTGTCTGAAGCGAACCCAACCCCACGCCTCCGGTGTGACCGTCTTTCCGTTGCCGGCTCCGCAGCCGGGCTTGGCCGGTCGCCCCGAGGGCGGCGGCCCGGGTCCGCAGGCCGCGTCCCAGGACAAGGGCCTGGCCGAGATCAAGGCCCCCTTGGTTGGGACCTTCTACCAGGCTGCCAGCCCGGATTCCGATGCCTACGTGGAGGTCGACTCCCACGTGGAGCCCCAGACCGTGGTGTGCATCATCGAGGCCATGAAGGTGATGAACGAGATCAAGGCGGAGATCAGCGGGACGATCGTGGCGGTGCTCGCCACCAATGGTCAGGCCGTGCAATACAGTCAACCCCTGTTCAAGGTACGACCCGACTGATCTATGGCCACCGCCGCCCCAACCGCCGACTACCCCTTGTGCGAGGACGCCCTCCGCCCATGATCTCTCGAGTCCTGATCGCCAATCGCGGCGAAATCGCCCTGCGAATCATCCGAGCCTGTCGTGAGATGGGCATTGAGAGCGTGGCCGTGTATTCCGAGGCCGACAGGGAATCTCCCTACCTGCAGCTCGCCGATGAGGCGATCTGCATCGGCCCCGCCGATCCGGCTCAAAGCTACCGCAGCATCCCGCGCCTGATCAGCGCAGCCGAGATCGCGGACGTGGACGCCATCCATCCGGGCTACGGCTTCCTGGCCGAGAACGAGGAGTTCGCACAGATCTGCCAGGACTGCGGCATTACGTTTATCGGACCCAGCCCGCAGGCCATGCATCTGTTGGGTGACAAGGTCCAGGCCCGGGCCCTGGCCATCCAGGCCCAGGTCCCGGTGGTGCCCGGCTCCGAAGGCACGATCCAGGACGAGGTCGAGGCGATCAAGCTGGCCAACAAGATCGGCTACCCCGTGATCGTCAAGGCCGCAGCCGGCGGGGGTGGCCGAGGCATGCGGGCCGCGCACAATGACATCAGCCTGCGAACCGCCTT